>Ga0129333_10000743_pt1 | contig 28198 bp, 27 predicted proteins | sample CPB6_08_DNA_FD_94474 | JGI IMG/M metagenome (GOLD analysis project Ga0129333, IMG submission 94474) | Freshwater to marine salinity gradient microbial communities from Chesapeake Bay, USA - CPBay_Sum_0.6_0.8_DNA | ecosystem: Environmental > Aquatic > Marine > Coastal | place: USA: Chesapeake... | reverse complement strand
GGCGGTAATGTTGATGTTAAAATATCTTATCTAAGTCTACAACCAATATTAGATTCTAACATTTACAGCACTTATCTTGACACTGAGTTAGGAACCAGGCCGCAGGACATTAATATTGTTGGTGGTGCGTATGTTGATGCTTATGCAAGTCATGCACCAGAAGAATTGATTCCGGGTAGAATGTATGATGCCATGGAAATGCGGGTGTTTAGTAATACCAGTGGTAACACAGCAACTTATGGGTTCAGAGTTTTTCAACCAATGAGTTCAAATGTTTTGTATACTAGAATAAGCGGAAATGCTACAACTACATTGTCTGCCAATTTGCTATTAACTGATGAAGAAATTTTAGTCACGGATGCTAGTAAATTAACAACACCAAGTCCTGCAGTAGGAAATCCTGGGGTTGTGTTTATTAACGGGGAACAGATACATTACTATCAAAAATACGATTCAGCAAAAATGGCAACTGCTGTTGCATGGACTGCAAATACACAGATACCTACAAATACCTTAATTGTATTAGATAGTAATGTTTACTTAACTACAGGTAATGTATATGCAAATGCTAATGTATATGTTAACTCGGCTAATATTCAATTAATTACTTTAAATTCATTAAGACAAATTCGTAGAGGAGTAGACGGAACCGGTGCAGCAAATATAGTTCTTGCTGGTAATATTGTGTCTGATAGTAGTGAAAGCGAATTAGTTCCAAATGCACAAATTTTCAATTCTGCTACTATTAATGGTAATGTCACGGTAACTTCAAATGTAAGTTTTAAAGTTACATTAAGTGCAAATATTACAGCTAACATAGGTGATTACATTACTCAATTTGCCAACACAGGTAATGCACGAGTACTACAAAGTGTAACCAGTGCAAATGTTATTGCAGTTGATTTTGTCACTGGAACTTTCCAAACAGCAGCAAATATTGGAACAAAAATAAATCTTGTTAGCTTAACCAGCGGGTTATCTAGTGTTGGCGCTAATGTTATAAGTTTAGATACATTAGGATCGGTGAACTCAAATGGAAACGTTGTATTATCGTCAATTCCGGTATTACAAAGTAATATTTGGGAACAGTTTGGTGATACGTTAGAAAATAGTACTACAATTGGAGCAGAATTTATTAAAGCGGAGCCTAGTTATATACCATGAATACAACCCAACTAAATAGTAATATGGAAGATACAAAGCAAAATTCTATGGAAACACAAACTAAACCCAACGAAACAGGTGGTATTCACGTGCAAGGTCACATCAAAATTTTTGATCCCGAATCAGGTGAAGTGTTTATTGATAAACGAAATGCCATTCATTATGAAAATATCAGCGAAGCCATTGCGTATACTCTTGCCAACAAAGGGCAAAATTACATCTACGAAATGCATTTTGGTAATGGTGGCACAAGCGTGGACCCTACTGGCATTATTAATTATTTGCCGCCCAATGTAAACACCGGCAACAGTAACTTATATAATCCAACATTTGCAAAAATCGTAGACAATACCAGTGCGCTGAATGCTGATCCAACTAGAAATAAGATGGAAATCAGACATGTACCTGGTAGAGTATATACAGATATTGTGATCAGTTGCTTGTTAGATTATGGTGAACCTACCGGGCAAGCAGCGTTTGACAACAGTACCAATTTGGAAGATACTTATACATTCGACGAACTAGGTTTAAAAGCCAGAAGCACAGACGGTAGTTCTGGACTTACTACAACAGGCAAAATGTTGACTCATGTAATTTTCCACCCAGTACAAAAAAGTTTGAATCGATTAATACAAATTGATTATACGGTAAGAATTCAAACTTTAACAAATTTAAGTAGTGTAGGATAATGCCATGTCATATTTTGTAAATAAAACCGACGGATCAGTGATTGTTGTACTAGATGGTACAAAAGATACTACCAGTACAAGCTTGACTTTGTTTGGTCGGTTGGTACAGAACTATGGCGACCAAACAAACGAAAATTTTGTTAGATTACTAGAAAACTTTAGTTTTGATGTGAGTCCAGCGAATCCTATACATGGACAACTTTGGTTTGATACTAACACAAACAATATCAAGGTCTATACCACCGACAACACATGGGTCACAGTAGGCAGTGTTATCCAAGGTAATCTTGATGTTTCGGGTAATATTGCATTTGGTCCAAACAATTTTGAATTTAAAGATTTAGATGGAAATGTACAATTTACCAATTATGCAAACGTTGGAAATGTTAGTTTTTATACAAACGTAAATGGAACAAGTTCAAGAGTATTCCACATCAACAGTGCCAGCGGATTAATCGATGTATATGGAAACGCAACCACTAACTTTGGCGTTCCTACAAAAATATATGTTGATAGTGAACTTGCTGCTTTGCAGTCTCGTGCTAACACTAACCTTCAATCTAACGTAAGTATAATAAATGCTAATCTTGCTGCAAGAGTCAGCGAGGAAAATCAACTTAGAGCCAATTTAACAGCAGCCAATGCACAAATTGCATTGCGCGATACAATCACCAGAGTTAATAGTATTAACAGCGCAATTGACACAGCAATAACGGCCAATGTTGATGCAATCTATTCTAATTTGGCAGTCAGAGTCAATCAAACCTCTGCTGTAGAAACTGCAATGATAGCTAATGTTGCAGCCGCAAATGCTCGAGTCAACGGAGCAAATGTCAGTATAACAAATTTAAGCAACAGACTAGATAGTGTTAACACTGCCATTGACATTGCGTTAACTACAAATTTAGCACTCAAAGCCGATACACTGAGCCCTGCATTGTCTGGAGTACCTACTGCCCCAACGGCAGCATTTGGTGCAAACAGTTTACAAATTGCAACTACAGAGTATGTAATGACTAGATCGGTATTCTGGGACGGTAGTAGAAAATTTGTAAGCACTGGCGATCCCAGTGTCGGCGATGGCAACAACGGTGATATTTGGTTCAAGTATATTCCGTAACAATGACTACATCTAGAATTATTCAAAGAGAATTTGTTGTACAGCAAGGTGATGACACATTACCTGCTGTAACTTTGGATTCGCGCTGGTCAAGTTTCATGAATACCTATGCAGTATGGCCCGCGGGCGCTGGTGATAGAATAACTATTACAAGAACTTTGACTTTACAGGCAGGAAACTATTATGTAACTGGAACAGTAGACAATTATGGTTCAGTTAACATAAATGGGCAGTACAATATTAATTTGTATAATTATGATACAAATATATCAAGAACTTCTTTGGGAAATAATACACTGGTAAATCACCAAGGTGGTCCTATGATCATTACAATCAGTGCCACCAATACCGGGGGTCCTAGAGGTGTTGCAGTTACTATATCCAAACAGTTAAGAACCTATTTTAGTCCAATTATAGGCTCGGGTGGAATAGCCGGCGGCGGCACAGTAAATCCAGGCGTCATTACATACCAATATAAAGACACAGTGGGAGATTTAGTCTGGTCAACAAGATCTCCAGGAACAGCAACAATTGGTAGATATCAAGTGACTATGCCGTTCCGTGCTAATGTAACAGCACATGCCTGGGGTGCTGGCGCCGGGCCAGGCGGTCTTGATGCATCAGAAGGCGGCCGCGGTTCTCCGGGTCTTTATAATACCACAACTTTTCAAGTTGAACGCGGTGACCTTGTTGAAGTATTTGTGGGACAAGGCGGCGGACCGCCAGCACCTACTGTAAAAAGACAAGGTAGCACTCAAGGTGGCGCAGGCGGTTTGTCTAGGATTAATATAAATGGCGACACCACTAGGTCATTCAATGGCGGCGAAGGTGGGCGAGCCGGTCCCGCAGGATGGTCCGGAGGTGGCGGAGGTGGCGGGGGAGCCAGCGGAGTGCTAGTTAATGGAGTTCCTGCTATTGTAGCCGGTGGCGGTGGTGGCGGTGGCGGTGGTGGTGCATATACGCAACCATACGCTACAAGACAACAAGGAGACATTTCTAACAATGCTACTGGCGCGGCTGGAACAGATTATCGCGGCGAATCGGGATCAAGTAAAGGTGTAAATGAAGGTGGTGGCGATGGCGGCGGTGGCGGCGGAGGTGGCGGTGGTTATCCTGGTGGCCAAGGCGGCGGTACTCCTGGGGGTGATATACCAGGTTTAGCTGGCCAGTGCGGTGGTAATTATCCAATTTATGCAGCCTCTACGGGCACCAATAGCCCTTATTACAAAAGCGGATATGCCGGTGGTAGCAGTCCGCCGAATGGAACAGGACAAAACGGCCGTGTGTTTCTTTTAATTGAACCTATTTCTCTGGTTTCTGTAAAAGTAGCTGGCGAATGGGAACAGGTACAAGAAGCATTTGTAAAAGTTGGCGGTGCATGGAAAGATATTGACACTATTTACATAAAAATAGGTGATGCCTGGCGCGAAATAAACGGAACAGGTCAAGGTGATATTGTACTGGCAGGCAACACACAAAATTATGGAACATCAACAAGAAGCTTCTCTTAAGCTTTTTGCGGCGATAATAAACGTATAAATAAGAAAGTTGGAGAGAATTAAAAATGGCATATAATATTACCTTAACCAATGGATCTGCGCTAATTAGTGGCGGATTACCCGATGGTACAATAGATATAACTAACAGCAGTCTTACATTGGTTGGTAAAAATTACCCCGGATATGGATTATTTTTGAACCAAAATATGGTTCGGTTGATGGAAAATTTTAGCAATACTGCTGCCCCTACTGCCCCGTTACCCGGGCAACTTTGGTGGAATAGTGCTACTAAAAATCTAAACGTCAATACCGCTGCTACCAAAGGGACTGCTAGTCAAGCTTGGAAAACTATTACCACTATGACATATTCGTCTAGTGCACCGAGCAATCCGGTCACTGGTGAACAGTGGTACGATGCCATCAACGGACAGCTAAAAGTTTGGGCAGGCTCGTGGGTAACAATTGGCCCTGCGGCTGCTACTGCCACTGGTAACTCAGGTGCTATACCTGACACTATTGCTGCAACAAGTCCCAGTGCAACTTATGTTGTTCTTAAATTTTATATTGATAACGTTCTTGTTGGTATATGGAGCAAAGAAGCAACTTTTACAACAGCAGTTGCCGGATTCGCTACTATCAGTAGAGGATTGAACCTAAGTTCGGCATTAAGTCAAGCATTTTATGGTAACGCCGACGTGGCCAACAACTTGTATGTCAGCGGAGTTGCTATCCCGGGCTCAAGTTTTTTACGTAACGACACATCTGGTACAGTAAATGGTTCATTGACGTTAACAAACGACAGCGGAATAACTTTTGGTGCTGCTAGCGATTTTGTAGGTACAGTTAGTAGCGGTGTGGTAACACTACGTAATCAAACAAATAATAAAGATTTAATTTTAAGTTTAAAAACAGGTGGTGTACAGACTCCGTTTTTGCGAGGTAATTATCAAACTGGTCTAGCAGAAGCTTACAGTAACCCCACTTCGTCGTCGCCTGCACTGACTTTGGCCACTAAAAATTATGTTGATACACAACTTGGTGGCGGTACTGGAACTACAGCATTTGCAGCCAATTTAAATCCTAGTGCAAATGTAACCTATACATTGGGTAATACATCTAATAGATGGAGCAACGTATTTTCACAAAGCGCACTGGTAGGAAATGTTTTTGCAGCCAACGCTAATGTACATACCATATTTTCCTCGGGCAATATTTTACCAACATCCAACGTCTCAGTTAACATAGGTAGCACAGGAATGTGGTTTAATACTTTTTATGGGGTATCTGTACAGGCACAATACGCTGACTTGGCAGAAAGATTTGAAACAGATCAACCTTATGATCCAGGCACAGTTGTTGCTCTAGGCGGAGTTAAAGAAATTACTGCTGCTGCCGAAGAACTAAGCGAAGATGTATTTGGGGTCATAAGTACACGAGCAGCATATCTTATGAATGGTGCAGCTGGTTCAGATACCACACACCCTCCAGTGGCAGTAAATGGTCGAGTTCCTGTAAGAGTAATCGGACGAATACGTAAAGGCGATAGACTGGTCAGTGCAGGGAATGGACTGGCCAGAGCCGGAGCGAAAAACGAATTATCGCCATTTAATGTAATTGGAAGAAGTTTACAAGATAAAACTGACACAGGTGAGGGCACGATCGAAGCCATAGTCAAGCTGAATAGTTAAAGGATTTTAGAACATGTCATACGCACAAGGCGACCTAATTGAAGCCACAGATTACAACAACATAATTGGTGCTAACACCAGTAGTAACGCCAGTACCTTTCATGCGGTATGGGCATGGGGCAACGGCAGCCGGGGATACGGACAAACACCAATTAGTAATGTAAGTGTTGCTGGCACTGTAACTGCAACACAATGGGCCACATTGGTAAACAATATAAATAGTGCAAACTTACATGTTAGAAATGCCAGCTCTGGATTGACAGCTAATACTGCTGGACAAATCATTGGATATTCGGGCGGACTTCCAACTGCAATTACTTTATTAAATCAAGACCGTTTGTTGTTTGCTACTAATTCAGCGGTGGTTGTTAATAACAGCGGGTTGACTGCATATTCGGCGTGGAGTGTGGCAAGTACAACTTCGACCCTAACCAGAGCGTTTGGTGCCACAGTAACATTTCAGTCCCCTGATCAAGCAAGGTTCTTTTTTAATGCAGGCGGACGCCTAAAGTTTAATGTAAGTGCTGTCAATAATGCCGGAGCAGGCAGTAGATCAGCCGCGGCAGCGGCTTTGTTTGGGTATCTAGGTGGTGTAGCAACTTTTGGTGCAAATACCAACGGTGGACGAACTGGCACCGGTGGTACTCTTGGGACAAACGATACAGCAAAAGGATACTGGAATGCCACAACGGGTAATATTACACTTGTTTCTGTGACAAGTACAACCACAAATTACACAACAGACACAGCTACTATTACTTACACCACAAATGGACTAGTTGGTCAACATAATGATAACGGAACCATTTTAAGTTTCTACGCGGTTATTAATTCAACTTCGGGTGGTAATGCAGGTGGTAGTTTTGATGACGCACTCAATATTACGCCAACTGTGACAGTTGATGTATCGTATCCAGAAGTTAGCAATTTGAGTAACACCTGGGGTGCTGTGACAGTAGCCCGTATTGGTTCTTAAAACTCTTTACATTCTCGTACTGGTTAGTGTATAATTTTATACCTAACCAGTTTCTACATTTAAAATTATGACAGAACTTGATAACATTGTCACGGAAATTCGATTGGCTACAGATTTTCAAACCAACAAACGTATCCTACGAGAAAAAATACAAACAGATTTACACATGACGCATAACGGAGGCATGTTTAAGATTGCACCAGAATTATTGGCTTTTGTAAAAACTTGGCCTGTTGATGAACTCTATCTTGAAGATGTTTATGAAAATCCAATCAAGATTGATAGACAAACATTTTTAGTTACAGCACAACAACACTATCAGACTGTGATGAACACGTGGCATCAAGAATATGAAAACCTCAAAAAAATTAGAAAAATCTAGAGGCATAGTAGCGTTTGCTTACAATGTAGATACAATTGATTATGTTTCAATTGCCGAGTCTACACTAGCTTTGGCCAGTAAACAACTTGGGTTACCGTACACGTTAATTACAGACCGTGAATTAAAAAACAATTTGCATACCATGCGTCACGATGTAGATACTGGCGAATTTGTCAAATGGCGCAACGTGGGCAGGCATCATGCTTATGAATTATCGCCATATGAAGAAACTTTAGTTATTGATGTTGATTATCTGATACTGGACAACAACTTAAATAAAATTTTTGACATTGATTGGGACTATTTGTTGGCAAGAAACAGTCATGCCCTAACAACACAATGGCCCAGCACAATGGGAACAAACAGTTTACCTTATGTGTGGGCAACTGTGTTTGCTTTTAGAAAAACTGCACGAGCCAAACGGTATTTTGATTTGATAGGAAGAATACAAAGAAATTATGCTTATTATTGTGCATTATTTAATGTTGATGGTCGCAATTACAGAAACGATTACGCCTTTGCAATGGCGGATACAATATTAAATGGATACACAGTTGATAAAAGATCAATTCCTGGCAGTATATCGGCTGTAGATCAATCTATACAAAGCATGACAGTTAACGATAAACACATTGTGGTAAAAGACAAAAACAAATCCTATGTGTTACCGCGTACAAACTTACATGTAATGAGCAAAGCATATTTGCAAAGTGACGATTTTAAAATTTTAGTCGATCAATTAATCAATGAATCATAAAGCACAATTGGGATTTTTAACAGTAGCATGTAACACCGAACAAACAGATTATTTACGGCTAGCGTACCTACAGGCGTTAAATATCAAACAAACTCAAAAGAATAATAACTTTGCCGTCGTAGTTGATAGAGCCACAGCGTCTAAAATAACAGACAAATACAAAGAAGTGTTTGATTACATTATAGAAGCACCGGAGCATGATTATGGTCCTTATGGTGCAGAAGCATTTTTATTTGAACTGACTCCTTTTAAAGAGACTATCAAACTAGAAAGTGATTTATTGTTTACTAGAAGCATAGATCATTGGATACATGCTTTTAGATCGCGCGATGTTGTATTAAGCACAGGATGTAGAAATTATCAGCAAGAGTTGTCAAATGTGAGAAAATATAGAAAAGTATTCGATGACAACAACTTGCCTGATGTCTATAACGGCTTGATGTATTTTAGATTCACAAACACAGCCAAGCGTTTTTTTGATACTGCAAAAAGAATATATGCCAATTGGGATGATATTGTTGACGAACTCAAAAACTGTAGAGACACTGTACCAAGCACTGATGTTGTTTTTGCTCTAGCTGCCAGAATCGTAGGAGAAGAACTTTGTACGCTGCCTAGTGCAGATTTTATAAATTTTGTACATATGAAACCGGCTGTCAATGGATTTGACGAAGGTTTAACGTTTGATGAAGTTTTTGTAACGGAATTTGATCAAGGAATGATACGTATAAACAACGTAAATCAGTATCATCCTTTACACTATTATAATAAAAATTTAGATTTTAGAGAATTAATGGAATTTTATGAACAACAACGTATGGGATGAAGTTTTCCAGCTAGTTGCAGAATATGATGCACAGCGACCTAAGATGGTAAAAGAATATAGGTTATATTACAATTCAGATGGTACTATCATTGGCCTTTGGGAAAGTGGTCATCCTGAAGGGGACAACTATATTGTATTAGATGACCCAGGAGTGTTCCATAGTTCAAATACTCATTTGTTAAGGGTACAAAATAAAAAATTAATGGTATTAGATCCTCGGGCACCGCTTAAGACAAGATTAAAAAAATCCAATCGAGGATTTCAAGTGATAAAAGGACATGCAGCCTTAATTGTAGAACAACATGAAACACATTCAAATACAGAATACTATGACAGAACAGATAATTGATATTGCAGATTTAGATTGCGTTTTTCTAACTTATGATGAACCTAAAAAAGAAGAATTCTGGATTAAGATTCAAAATATGGTTCCGTGGGCTAAAAGAGTTGACGGTGTTAAGGGTTCCGATGCCGCGCACAAAGCGGCCGCTGCCGCAAGTGATACCGAACGATTCGTTCTTATTGATGGAGATAATATACCCGACCCTGAGTTTTTTAATTTACAATTATCGTTGGACGAAAAGAACCATGACCACGTTTTTAGATGGAAGGCACGTAACGTTATTAACGGGCTTCGATACGGTAACGGCGGAGTAAGCTGTTGGACTAAATCTTTTGTTATGAACATGCGTACACATGAAGCCAGTCGTGGTGACGAGGAAACTGCTGTGGAGTTTTGTTTTGATCCCAAGTATACAGCAATGCACAACTGCTATAGCACCACTTATCCAAATGGAAGCGCCAAGCAAGCATGGCGTGCCGGCTTCCGTGAAGGTGTCAAGATGTGCCTTAATAGAGGACATAAGCCTACTTTGCAAGAATTCGAAGAAGGTATTAACAAAAGAAACTATGATCACTTGTGCATATGGCAAAGTGTAGGTGCTGATGTAGAAAACGGTTATTGGGCCATGTACGGAGCAAGGCTAGGTACATATATGATAATGCTCGAAGGATGGGATTACAAATATGTGCAAGACTTCGATATATTAGAAAAACTATGGGATATGTTTAGTAAAGAAGACCCTATAGAAGGATGTGAAAGAATAGAGAGTGCTCTAAAAAACAGACTAGGTTTGCCTATTGTGACATTCACACCAGAACAAAGCCGTTTCTTTAAACATCATTACAGTACAGGACAACGAAATAGCGAAATTATGATGACCGAATTAGATGTTATTCGTAGGATTGAAGGATGGTAAATTTATACCTTGATGGATGCAGCTTGACATATGGCGTTGGACTAGATCCCGTTGATACACTTGCTTCAAATTTTGAACAAGCAGGATATAATGTACTTAACTTTTCTAGACCAGGAAAAAGTAACATGGCTATCGCGCAAGACACTTTTAATAATATCAACAATGCTAACATTTTTGTGTTAGGATTTACTTTTTCAGCGAGATATCACTTAAGATTTAATAATATTGATATTGACTTATTACCATCAAATTATACTTGGCAATATGATCGGGATTTAATACAAGGAAGTAATATTAGTGATATTGCTAAAAATCTACATAAAAATTTTTATTTGTTGTTCGACCATGATCACTGGAATAACTTTTCAGACATGCTCGTTGATAACACCATTAATTCTTTAAATTTTGAGAATAAAAAAATTTTTGTTTTTTCTTGGGAAAAAAGAAATACTAAAAATAAAATTTTTTATCCTATAATTCCTGACAGATTTACAGACGGACATCTTAATAATGTTGGAACGAAAAAATTATTTAATATTATTCAAAATCAATTAGGGAATCCGTGACAAAAAGTATTTTCATGTCTGCCGCCGAACAGGCCAAGGAACGTTTAGGACCCAGTCTCTGCTTGGCCAAATGGCAACAAGTTAGTTTACATCTTCCCACTGGATTAACAAACAGTTGTTACCATCCTCCACTACACGAAATAGATGCCACATTATTAAAAGATAATCCCAGTGCATTACACAATACGCCACATAAAAAAGAACAGCGTAAAATTATGTTACGCAACGAACGACCACAAGAGTGTAGTTATTGCTGGACACAAGAAGATTTAGGAAATTTAAGTGATAGACATTATAGATCAGGCGAGCCATGGGCTGCCGAACACTTTGAAACTATCGTTAATAGTGATGGCGAGGGAGATGCTATTCCTTCCTATGTTGAGGTCAATTTCAATCATGCTTGTAATCTTAAGTGCTCCTATTGCAGTCCTCAGTTTAGTAGTAGCTGGGAAGATGAAGTTAGACGACACGGCGGGTATCCTGTCACTAATACTATTCATAACGACCCTTCCTATTTCCTGGGCAATAGAAGACCTCGGCCAGCTAGAGAGGATAACCCGTATGTTGATGCCTTTTGGGAGTGGTGGCCTAGTTTGTATCCGAAGCTCAAACACTTTCGAATGACCGGTGGCGAACCACTATTAGATAAAAATACTTACCGGGTATTTGATTATGTGTTGGCGTTTCCTAATCCTGAGTTACATATTGACGTAACCAGTAATTTTAGTGTTGAACAAAAGTTATACGATCAATATCATGATTATGTAAAAAAATTGTGCGATACTAACATAGAACACTTTATGCAGTACGTTAGTTTAGATTCAGGTATCCGGGCTCATGCCGAATATATTCGCCACGGGCTAGATTTCAATAGAGTACACGAAAACGTTCATAGATATTTAGATAAAATTCCTAACAGAAATAGTCTTACTTTTATTATAACAATGAATAATTTAAATGTACTCGGACTACAAAGTTTATTACAATGGATTTTATCTTTACGGCTATTATACAGCAAAACTTATCAACGTGTTTGGTTTGATACTCCTATCTTAAGACAGCCTACCTGGCAAAGTTTACAAATATTACCAATAGTATATGTCAAGCGATTACAGGATGTAGTAGATTGGATGAAGGGCAATTTAGAAACCTCGAGTAAGCCATTTCAAGGTTTTAAAGATTACGAAGTACAAAGATTGCAACGAGTGGTAGATTGGATGAAGGAAGGTTGGCGATTGCAACCAGAATATGCTAAACTACAACGTGCTGACTTTTATAGATTCTTTAACGAGCACGATAAACGTAGGCAAACTAACTTCTTAGAAACGTTCCCAGAAATGCGAGAATTCTGGGACGAATGTAAATATCATGCAACAGTTACCTAAAACATTTTGTCCTGCAAAATGGGACGAAATAACATTTAATTTAAGCTATAATTATGTTTATACTTGTTGTAAAGCCATACCTATCAAGCACGATAAAAACAATTATATTTCTATTATCAATGAACAAAAAAATAATTTATTAAACGGAATACAAGATCCTAGTTGTGAATATTGCTGGAAGGTCGAAAATAAAAATTTACCTAGTAGACGGCATGAATATTTAAAAACTTTCGACATCAAAAATTTTGATTCGTACAAGACAAACACAATACAACCAAAATTAGTAGAGTTATATATCGGAAATGAATGTAATTTTCAATGCACTTACTGTAATCCAAAATTTAGCAGTCAGTGGGAATCAGACATTATAAAGAAATCGTATAAAATTTTTAGTGATAAATTTTTTTTTAGTGTTGATGAAAAAAACAAAAATACTAGCATTCAGGCCTTGGATACAGTATTGAAAATAAACAGATCTGCAAAGCTTATAATTCAGGGCGGCGAACCTTTGCATAATAAATTATTTTGGGAAATCTTAGAAAAAGCCACTGTGAAAAATTTTGCTTTTTCGACAAATTTATCATGCAAAACAAACAAAGAAATAGATAGATTATTTGATAAAGCAAGAAAATTTGAAAACATATCTATAAACGTAAGTATAGATTCAACCGATGAAAATGCAGAATTTACTAGGTATGGTATAGATTTTAAACAATTTGAAAAGAATTTTGATTATTTGATAAACACAGCACCATCAAATGTTCATATCAATATAAACTCTGTCATGACAAGCATTACTATACGTGATTTAAATAAATTTTTGAATTTTATTCAACGGAAAAAAACACAGTATCAAAAATTATTATGGGTACTAAATCCGTGCATTTATCCAAGAATTCAAAGCTTTGATACTTTGAAAGACAAACATAAACTAGAAATAATTGAAATAATAAAAGAAATAAAAAAACTGGATTTTGTGTACGGTATTGATGCAGTTGAATCTGCGCTGACTACATCAAAATTTAATAATACATTATATCAGGAATTAAAGCATTTCATGACCGAATTCGCAGAACGAAAAGGAATTAGTATACCAGTATGTCTAAATTAGAAAATGAGTCAGAGTTAGAATACAAACGCAGAGTGATTGACATCAAGTCCGAATCATTCTGCGGCGCAAAGTGGTACAATGCAACTATATGGTTAGGCAGCGGTATGACTACTAGCTGCCATCATCCATTGCCGCATCGAGTCGAAGTGGCAGATGTGCAAGCAAATCCTCGAGCATTGCATAATACACCTAAGAAAAAAGAGGAGCGCAGACAGATGCAAGTAGGCGAAAGACCTGCAGGCTGCGAGTATTGTTGGAAGATCGAGGATATTGGTCGCGATAATATCAGTGATCGTGTTTATAAAACAGTAATCTACTCAGATGAGGATCTAAATCGTGCATACAACACAGACTACAGCGAAGATATCAATCTTCGCACTCTTGAAATCAGTTTTGATCGCACTTGTCAGTTTGCTTGCAGTTATTGCAATCCTGCGTTCAGCAGTACTTGGGTACGAGATATCCACACCAATGGACCCTACACTAATTTGGAGTCTGACGGTAGGAATCATTTTACTCATACTCATGACAGTTCGCAGTTGTATAAGTTTGGCGAAACGAATCCGTATGTGGAAGCCTTCTTTGAATGGTGGGACTCGGACTTACACCAAAGCCTCGACGAACTACGAATCACAGGCGGCGAACCACTCATGTCAGGTTACACATGGAAATTACTTGACTGGTTCAGAGAAAATCAAGGCAAGAGTCAAACAAGACTAGCAATCAATTCTAACCTAGGAACTCAAGTTGATATTGATCGCCTATTTAATAGTGTGGACACACCCATTGACTTATACACTAGTAACGAATCTATCGGGTTACATGCAGAGTATATTAGAGACGGATTGGTTTGGGACGATTGGGCTAATACTGTAGAACTCGTACTAGATAACCAAATTGGTCATAAGCTGCGCGGCTTACACATAATGTGTACTATCAACGCATTATGTCTTGACACGCTAGCGGATTTTCTTGAGTGTATAATTAATTGGAAACTGTGCTACGGTCAAAACGCAGTGAATTTTTCATTAAATATATTACGATTCCCTAGTTTTCAATCTGCATTAGTATTACCTGATGAATTACGAACTCGATACAGAGATCAATTGTCTCAGTTTATGGTCAATCATAAAGGCCATAGTTACTTACATGAATATGAATGGAATCAACTACAGCGACTAGTTGATTATCTTGATGTGGTAAAAACACCACATAGTGATGCATTTGACTTACCAAAATTGCGTAAAGACTTTAAGAATTTTTTCACACAGTATGACCAACGACGCAATAAAAATTTTACAGAGACATTTCCTGCATTAGCAGATTGGTATAACAGTCTATGAGTGTAAAAAGCTTTTATAACAAAGGGTATGTTTACAACGAACGTGCTCCATACTTTATTGATAAAGAAGAATTATCTACAGAGCAATGGGCAAGACTAACTGAAAGTAAACATTTTTGCATGTTGCCCTGGATGCACATGCATGCCTTTCCTGATGGTCGTGCGTATCCTTGCTGCTTGTCGGACTATTGGCATCCAGTAGGCGATCTTAGAAAAAATACAATGCACGAAGTTTGGAATCAAGATGCATATAAAACTATGCGTCAGAATATGCTTAACGATAAACCATGCAAAGAATGTACTAAATGCTACGAGCAAGAAGCAAATGGATTCTTTAGCATGCGTAACGACAGCAATCGTAACTATGGGCATCATATTGCTGAAGTTGATAACACACTAGATGATGGAACACATCCAGAATTTAAAATTAGGTATTGGGATGTTAGATTTTCTAACCTTTGTAATTTTAGCTGCCGTAGCTGTGGACCTATTTTTAGCAGTAATTGGTATAATGATCATGTCAAACTTTACAACCGTCGACCCGATGTACTCGGAAGAGAGATGACTAGAGTTGAATATACTGCAGGTGATGAGGATGCAATGCTTGGACAGATGCTCCCCCATATTCCATATCTCGAACAAGTTTATTTCGCTGGAGGTGAACCTCTAATTATGAAGGAACACTACTTCATGTTAGAAAAACTTATCGAGCACGGCAAGACAGATATTCGTATTCAGTATAATACAAATTTTAGCGAACTGAGATTTAAAGACAAGCACGTTTTTGATTATTGGCGGCACTTTAAGAATGTCAGTGTTGGTGCAAGTTTAGATGCCAGCGGAGAACGTGCAGAACTGATGCGCCGAGGAACCAGTTGGTCACAAACTCTGTTAAATCGCAAAAGAATGCTAGAAGAAGTTCCGCATGTTGACTTTTACATTAGTGCAACTATTAGTGCAATGAATGTATTGCATGTTTTAGATTTTCATAAACAGTGGACTGATTTAGGATTAATTGAAGCAAAAGACTTTAATGTAAATATTTGTCAAAGTCCGGACTGGTATCGTGTTGACATTCTCCCTGAGGATTTTAAAATCAATGTGGTTATACCTGCGTATGAAAAACATATTGCTTGGTTAGAACCACAAGATAAACTACAACGTGCTACTAATGGATTTAAGAGTGCTTTAAACTTTATTAAAGCGAACGATCGTAGTGACGTATTCCCTAGGTTTAGGGAAGAAATTAAAAAATTAGATGATATAAGAAACGAAAATTTTTGGACAACGTTTCCTGAACTTTTAACACTAAGATGAATTTACCAAAAACTATATGTATGCTTCCGTGGATCAGTATAGAAACAAGTCCTATAGGATCTGCACGACCGTGTTGTCTTGCAGTAGATGAGATAACCGACGATGCCGGTCGCAAGTATGACCTTAATGAAACAAATCTGCAAACAATCTATAATAGCACATATATGCAGAATCTGCGCCAACAGTTTCGAGCAGGCAAAAAACCCGCCACGTGCAATCGTTGCTGGCAAGAAGAAGACGCCGGTCGCGCAAGCAAACGAATATACAGCAAAATTCGACTTAAAGAATTGGCAGACAAAGTCGATTATGCGAATGATCAACCGGATCAACTTTGGTTTGTTGATTTAAAATTAGGAAACATTTGTAACTTGAAATGTCGCATTTGTGGATCCTGGTCTAGTAGCCGCTGGGCCCAAGAAGAAATTGATTACGTTCCGGGACTAACAAACAAAAAAGAACATCTAGCGTATAAATTTTTACAACAAGGTGCATGGCCAAGAAAGACACAAACATTTTGGAATAATCTTAAAGATTTACTACCAAATATAAAATACTTTGAGTTCACCGGCGGCGAACCGTTTATGATCCAAGAGCATTTTGATTTATTGCAATATGCGGTTGATTGTGGCTTTGCTAAAAACATTGATATACACTATAACACCAATGGAACTCAATGGCCGGATGCACACGAATTATGGAGTCATTTTAAACGAGTAGATATTGCATTTAGTATTGACAACATCGGTAAAAGATTTGAATACGAACGATTTGGAGCCAATTGGGAAGAAGTGGTAGGCAATATTCGTAAATTTCACGAACTAAGAGATAAATTCCCGGGAAAAATTACTACCCAAGTATGCATGACCATAAACATACAGAATGTGTTTTATCTTGATGAACTATGCAATTGGGTTAACACTCAAACCTTCAATGATCATTATTTTAATATGCTGCATGATCCAAAACATATTTGTATTGATAACTTAACCCCTGCTGCAAAAAAAATAGTAATTGAAAAACTTTCGTCGGCAAATTTTTCACCTAGGCATCGAGCAGAAGTATTGAGAATTATTAAATTTATAGAAAATGGAACTGGTTCAGATGGAGAAGAGTTTTTATTTAAAATGAAGCAAACAGATCGATATCGAAAACAAAATTTTATTGATACTCACTATGAAATCGCTCATGCAATGGGGTATGAGACATGCAATTTAGAAATATAATTACAGAAAGTAATTCACTTGCGTTCGGATGTAGTCATACATGGGGAGTTGGTGTTGAGGCAAACGAAACTTGGGCCTATAAATTAGAAGCAAAAAATTTTGGAATCCCGGGATGCAGCGCAGATTTGATTGCAAGAATTTTTCCTGACATAGTCAAAGAGCAAAAACCAACTACAGTTTATGTATTATGGCCAGATTGGACTAGATTTGAATACATTCAAAACGGACAATATTATCAATCGTTGCCAACTGATGCCAATCGCATACATTTTATGGAAGTTCACACAGACGAATGGCTAATTATTAATTTTGTAAAGAAAACAGAATTTGTACGTAATTATTGTAAAAATAACAATATTGAAATATTCGACATGACTTTGTATGATCTGGCACTCTATATTGATCGAGCAGATGTTTGGCCTTTGTCAAAACTAGGTCATCATTATTCTCCACTCTGGCATTCGTGGGTAGCTGATATATTCAGACATTCAAAAAATAATAATATTCTACATAGTTTAAAAAATGAATAAATCTGAAACATTATGTATGGCACCGTGGACACATACGTATCTAAGTCCACAGACTGAGCGCAGAATGTGTTGCGCCAGCAGAGAGCCTGCACAGAATTTTCAACAGTATATCGACACCAGTACCGGAACTGGTTGCTATATACCTATCACACTAGAAGAACACTGGAACAGTGATCATATGCGTAGTGTACGTAGACGCATGCTGGCAGGAGAAACGCTGCCCGAGTGCGAAGTATGCAATGATAAATTATTGAATACCAGCGTTTACCGCAGTTATTTTAACAATCTGTTTGGCGATAAGTACAAACAAGTAGTAGAAACAACTGACGCTTCGGGCTCGACAACCATGAAGCCTGTAAGCTGGGATTACAGATTTAGTAATCTCTGCAACTTCAAATGCCGTATGTGCGGTGACATGCTGTCTAGTTCATGGGAAAGTGAACAAAGACAACACGAAATGATCGACTGGTCGAATCCAAAAAACAATTGGATGCAACCTGAAATCAAGCAACAAATTGAAAAGTTTCAAACAACTCAAATTGAAGCCGAGTTCGCAGCAGCAGTAGAGGACCACCGTGTAGAAGAAGTATACTGGGTGGGAGGCGAACCGTTAATGTATGAACAGCATTGGCGGTATATGCAGCGCATTATAGAACTAGGAGATGGATCAAATGTTTATGCTAGATACAATACTAATCTTAGCCGCATTAATTACAGAGGTTGTGATCTTTATCGGGATATACTTGGTCATTTGCGGGATTGGCAAATTTGTGCCAGTATCGACGGTACAGGCCGAATTGGAGAGTATATCCGAACAGGCCTCAATTATGAGACATGGCTTGAAAACTTTAAGAGAGGAGTTGCAGTCGCTCGGCACCCGCGGCAAATGAGATTAGACTTCACACTTACCCTTCCGGGTATGTTTGAAGTTCTTAATATACAGCAGTTAAGTAACGATTTGGGCGTTGACATCCTGGCCAAGGTTGTCTTTAGTTTTAGTCCGGACATAGTTATGTCACCTTTAGCCCTACCTAGGTCAATATTAGAACCCTGGGTAGATGAACTATTAAACGCCGGAGTAGCCGGACCAATGAAGGATATACTAGTTCAGCTTAAAACACGCCCTACCTTTCAAGAGCAATATGGCGAAACGGCATACCTTGCAGGTATTGCAAAGGGCAAGGCTCGTGTGTTACAATTAGAGTCTATTCGCACACAGTCAACAACTATGAACGAAATACTATCAAAGAGAGCCGATGTATATGAGTGGTGGCAACAAATCTGAAATTATCGTTACTTTAAGAAATCCGTTGGATTATAATGACATTATTCAATATTATATTGAACCGTTAGATAATCCATTGGCCAAAGATTGGATAAGTGCTTTAAAATTACTTCTAAAAAATGGTAATCATCTCGAAAAAAATTTTTGTTTTTTAGGATTTCCAAACTCGGCAAGAGATTTAGATTTTTTATGTGCTAGTCTTAATAAAGCAATATTTCAAATTAATAAATTTAACAGTGAGCTTTTTTGGATCAAAAATGGTTTAAAATCATACGTAATCGAAGATTACTTTGTGCCCGAAACAGTAAGATTCAGTGATGATTACTCTATACCATCAAGAACACACCACGAAGGTTCTGATGATTATTACCACATTCAGCACATAGGATTAACTGCTAAGAAAGAAGTATTAAACAGATTACATAACCATTTTGAAATTTTACAAGGTACAGTAGAACATCCTAGTCAGTATTATCTTACCGCAGATTATGAAACCAAATATGCAATCAGACAGTTAAATGTTTTATGCCACGAAATTGAAAATTTAATTTTAAGTCAATTCAAAGAAAAGACAATGCCAGACTGGATAAGGCCTAGTCAAATCACTACCTGGCTTAATGCACCTAGATACGAGCTTACTGCACAGCACAGAAAATTATTTTTAGAAAACGGGTATGACAGACGATTTGGTCACGTGTACATGCATTGGGCACAAATAGGTAAGACACTTTTTGAAGTTTTTAGAGATGAGGATGCTCCAATATTATCCAATACAACGTGTGATGCAATTACCCATCTTAAATATTATAGTGGTGAATTTGATGTAGAGTGGGGGTTAGATGTTGTTACTGGAAAAGATTCCCGACATTTTTGGCACATAGAGCAGCAAAAATCATTTAATGAATGGCTCTTAAAAAATAATCTAGATCCTAACGACGAAAATTTAAGTTTAGGATATCTACCAATAGGCAAGATTGATCTGTTAAAAAGTTTTCAAACAACAGACCATGTTAAAATTTGGGATTTATTAGCATCACATCTTGATATCTATAGCATACAAATAGATGATACAATACAATATTTTCCATATTGCTGGACTCACCCTGATTATAAACAAATGCAAATTGATATGATGAAACCAGGATATGATTACAGTTCTAGCAGGAGGTGATAGTTTTATATTTGGCGCAGAATTAAAGGATCAGATAAACGGTCCCAGTTTATCTACGTATCCGGCACTGTTAGCAAAACAACACAATATGGAATATTGTTGTGCAGCATGGTCGGGCAATGCAAATAATGCAATAACCAGAATGACCATTAATTCATGCGAAAAACTAAAAAAAGAAAACAAAAAAATTGTTGCTCTAGTAACATGGACATTTACAAATAGGTACGAATTTAGATTTAATTATAATACAGGACAAAAAATAAGTCCCTGGTATAGCATAAATTCTTGGTCAACTTTAGATGACACGTCTGTTATAGAAACAGAATTCAAATCTAAAAATGATTCAATTTTGTACAGTCATAAAAGTCATTTAGATGTAACAAAGAAAACAGGAATCAATGAGTTTGCTAAGAATTTTTTTAAACATGTTGGCGATAATGAGTATTATGAGTTATATTCTAGTTTAAAAGAAATTTTATTTTTACAAATGTATTTTGAACAAAATAATATTCCTTATCTTTTTGTACCAGCTGATAATCATTTTTTTGATCACCCAAATTATTACAGACAACAAGACGAATTTGTTAATTCACTCTATAATCAAATAAATTGGCACAAATGGTTCTTTTTTGAAGGAGGTTTTGAAGCCCACGAAACAAAAGAGCCAAGAGGTTTTTATCAATGGGCAATAGAAAATAAATATCCTGTAGGTACTACACATCCACTTGAAGAGGCACATTCTGCCGCAGCTGAATTAATTAAGGAAAAATTCAATGAATTGGTTACGAAATCTTTGGAATAGAATTCAACTAGAAATTCGATATAGACGTAAACTTCGAGAACTTAGAAAACGAGATCCTTTTATATACAAATGATTTCTCCTTGTATAAAAAATTGCAAAATTAATAGACAAAGTAAACTTTGTGAAGGGTGTAAACGTACCATAAATGAAATTTCAAACTGGTTGACCTATACAGACACACAGAAAAAAGAAATCATGAATATCTTAAAATACAGATGATTTACACAATTGGCGATAGTTTTACGTATGGTGATGAATTACCGAGTCAAGATATAGCATGGCCCGCTATATTATCTAAACAGATTAATAGGCAAATATTAAACATAGGAAGACCGGCGACCGGTAATACACGCATAGTCAAACGTGCAATTGACGCTGTGTTAAATGGCAGCGAAATGATTGTCATTGGATGGAGCGATTGCAACAGACAAGAATTTGCAGACGACATAGGCATTTATGATATATGGGCAGGCAGAAACTATCAAGCGTTTCAATTACAAGATCCTACGCATAGAATAAACTTAATAAAATACATGACTGCATATGATACTCCAGAATATTATTATGCAAATTGGCTTAGACAGATTATTTTAGTTCAAAGTTTATGTAAATTGCACCAAATTCCTTGTGTAATGTTTATTGCTTGCGGAGCTAATGTAAGTCATAGAAGCTATCATCAAAAGTTTAAAAAACTAGTTGATGCAATCGATCATTCGATGTTTATTGACGATATGTTCACTAGTGTGGCTGAATGGACATATGGAACACCTCATGGCCCTAACGGACATCCTTTACAACAAGGGCATGAAATAATAGCACAAAAAGTACATGAACATATTAGGAATCTCGGCTGGGTTTCATGATGCCGCCGCAAGTGTAATTAATACTCAAGGAGAAATTTTGTTTGCCGCTCATAGCGAACGCTATAGCGGGATAAAGAATGATGCCAATATCTGTCAGCAACTTATGGACAATGTCATGGCTTTCTCTCCTATACACCATGTTGCCTATTACGAAACACCATGGAAGAAACAATTACGCAGACTATACAGTGGCGAAGGTATTGAATGGAACAAATTATCTACACGTAAAATATTGACAGAACAATTTGGTGGATATGCACAAATACCTAGTTATAGCACACACAGTCATCATCAAAGTCATGCAGCGGCAGGATTTCAAACCAGTTCTTATGATCGTGCCACAGTTGTAGTTATTGATGCTATAGGCGAATGGGATACCGTTAGTATATGGGCTGCTGAATACGATAGTAGAGGTCAAGCACAGTACAAGAAACTGTGGGGGCAACGGTATCCACATAGTATTGGTTTGTTTTATAGTGCAATGACTGATCGGGTTGGACTCAAACCAAACGAAGATGAATATATATTAATGGGTATGGCAGCATATGGTTCACCACTTTCATATGAATTTGGAGATTATCTTAAAAATAAGGTCGTGAGTAACGAGTGGGACATAACTTTTCGACAAAATTTACACACAGGTTATCATGACAGATTGTGGGACACTGTACAAGATGCTAACTTGGCTGCGGCTGCCCAAGATGTAGTAGAAAATTTAATTTACAATGTAATGCGTAGAGCAAGAGATTTTCGGTGGAGTACTAATCTTGTTTATATGGGTGGTGTAGCATTAAACTGCTTGGCAAATAGAAATCTAGGAGAATATTTTGATAACATTTGGATTATGCCGAATCCGGGAGATGCTGGTAGTAGTCTTGGCGCAGCAGCCCTTGCGTATGGTGGTCGCCTTCGTTGGGTGGACGCTTACCTTGGCCACCTTATACCTGGACCATATCCAGTTAACTCCTTATTGGATGATTTATTGTCTGATGGTATTGTTGGCGTTGCTAGCGGCCGCGCTGAATTTGGACCCCGGGCATTAGGCAATAGAAGTTTATTAGCAGACCCACGTGGCGCAAATATAAAGGATCGAGTAAATGCAATTAAACAACGACAACAATTTAGACCGTTCGCACCTGTCGTATTGGAAGAGATGGCTGATCAGTACTTTGATTTCCGCCCTGGGTGGCATAATAGCCGTTATATGCAGTCAGTCGCTCGTTGTCGGCGTCCTGATCTGTTTCCTGCTATCTGCCATGTTGATGGGACCAGTCGAGTACAAACGGTACCAAAAGATGGTTCGGGAATCCGAGAATTATTAGAAAAATGGTTTGTAGTAACCGATTGTCCTATGCTGCTCAACACCAGTTTAAACATTAAAGGCGAACCCATGGTCAACAATCGAAGAGATGCAGACAGATTTGAACAACAATACGGAGTGAAAGTTCATTCATGAGAATATTAATAATGGGTTTACCCGGTGCTGGTAAAACTACGTTAGCACTTAACTTATTTGCCATGCTATCTCCCAATGCATTATGGCTTAATGCAGACGAGATTAGGAAAAAATTTAATGATTGGGACTTTAGTGAACAAGGACGAATAAGACAAAGTCTTCGCATGCGGGAAATAGCAGACTTATCAAATAAAGATTACGTAATTGCAGACTTTGTTTGCCCTTTACCTGCAATGCGTGATAATTATGCAGCAGACTTTACAATATGGGTAGATACAATTACAGAAGGTAGATATCAAGATACCAATCGTGTGTTCGAGCCCCCGGCTTATTATGATGTCAGAGTAACTGAACAAGATGCAGGAAAATGGTCAAAAATTATATATGAACAAATATTACATAAGATATAATACTCGTCACGGAGACTCAGAGGCAGTGTGGCGTGTATTTGAAAATGGACACGAACATTTAGTCAGCCAACTTAATATACAAGTTCCGGTTAGCGGTGCTAAAACCGTCGAGAACGGCGTAGATAAATGGAATATCTATTGTGAAGGAAATATGAAAATTATCAACGGAGTGGCAGTAATAAAATGAAAGAAAAACTAAAACATGCCTACATGAAAACTGCACAAACATTTGCCGAACTAAGCTATGCTCGACGATTAAAAGTAGGTGCGATTGTAGTTAAAGAAGATAGAATAATTTCAATTGGATATAATGGTATGCCAGCTGGCTGGGATAACAATTGTGAAGATGAAATAAGATACGAAGATGGCGGTGTAACACTTAGAACTAAATCAGAAGTACTACACGCTGAATCAAATGCCATCGCCAAACTGGCTCGATCCAATGACTCGGGCAACGGAGCAACTTTGTTTGTTACCCATAGTCCTTGTATTGAATGTGCCAAATTGATATATCAATCGGGAATATGCGAAGTTTACTATTCTGAAGGATATCGAGATGCCAACGGAATCAACTTTCTTAAGGAGTCTGGAGTTCAAGTTGAAAAATTGATTTCTGAAGATTAACTGTTAATTCGCTCCAAACAGAATCTAAAAATTCTTTACTATAAAACCAATTATAATTGTGATCAAGAACGTTTTTCATTTCAATTAATATCTCTTTTAAATCTTTATCACTATAGTTACAAATATCATTAACTATTTTTACAACTGCTTTTAATCGAGTAAGTGGATCTTCGATCAAATCGTACGTTTCGTCCCACCAATGGGCAAAAGTTTTAAAACCATAACTTCTTAAGTATTGTAAATTATTTGCACAACCTAACAGTAAAAAAGGCTGTTTGCATACAATTGGTTTGAAGATTTTTTCTGTCAAATGTAGTTTGCTCTCAAAGAAACAAGTTTCGGTAACCACATGAACAAAACTTTCCATATTTTGAGATATAGCACTTATGGTATAACTGTTATTTGGAATGTGATTCAAACTTTTATTGTCTATTCTAAGGGGAAAATCTATAGTGTCTAATATACGGCAAATTTGATTTATATATACCGGATCAAATTGATATATGTTATTATTTTGTGCAAAAAATTCCTTGTAATGGCCATATTCGGGACATATATCACTGTAACTTACATGTCCTAAATGTAATATATTATGATTTTTTAATTCTGCAACTAGAATACTACGATGAACTCTTGCACCTCCAGTAATTCGATTAAATGTAATATATTTTTTTTTAATTTGTCGTTGTTCTATCGGAATTAAATCTGTACAATATTGATACCCTCGATACCAATCAGCAGCAGCAAAAGCATGAAAGAAATAATAACAATCGGCGTAATTAAATTCTTTTAAAAAATTGTTTTTTGTTTGACTGTTTTTTTCTGTGTTAAGTACAATAGTAGGTCTTGGTTGCCCGTAATCGTCTTTGTAATTACGCACATGGGCAAAAAGATCTCTGTTGTAACTTGGTATAATTGGTTCTTGATCGAAACAAAAAAACAAAGGGCCGTACCCGCCACTGTTAATTGATTCTAAATCATTAGGGTGAGTAGACCCAAAGGGATGTAGGTATGTCAACCTAGGTTGTGGCAATAAACTTTTCACGTAAGAAAATATATTTTCGTAATGACTATGTATATTATACATGTTTGATGTTTTTTATCTTGGGCTCAAGCCTAATAGATTTCCATTTGAGCAACCTGCTGCCAGCTTAGAGGATGCCGCTACGAAGAGTAGAACCAAGTTCTACTGGTATATTTATGGGGGAAATGATTACACAGACTTTGATTTTGAATGGAAACCTGCACCTTGGGAAGAACATCACGTTCATTGTTTTGGTACTCAGTGGCAGCGTACAGGTGGAGCATATCTAGCAAACAAAGAAACTGTACAAAATAAAGAATGGCATTTTAGAACAGAACAAAAAGTCACACGCTTAATAGACAAGACTAACTGGATTATTCCTAATAACGTGGACGACTCCGTTTTTGATTACAGTTGGCATCCTGACGAATTAGAGGAGCCTTATGAATACCACTTTCCCACACAATGGCAGCGAGACGGCGGTCCTGTATATCGCGGCACTGCTGGTATTAAGTATGTAGACGATCAGCGCATTAAGCGAGGCGCTACACAAATCTTTTATATGGATTTCCTTAACGAAGGAAGCCAAGAACAATTCGAGAAAATAAAAAAGAAGCACCCAGACGCGAAGCTGACTAGGTATGTGGATAGTCATCTCAATGTGTTTAAGCGTATAGCTAACTTGGCTACAACAGAATATGTTTGGATTACAAGTAGTTTCTGCATGTATGCGGATTTTGATTTCACATGGCATCCTGCACCTGAACAACGGGAAATGATTCATGTGTTTCCTACCTGTTATTATCATCCTCAATATGTACAACGGCGCGGCGATACCTTTTATATTCATATACCATCGCTAAGAACGCAATTGTATGAATTAGAATTACTTGATTGGTTCAATGTTATTAATTACTGCACGGATCAAACTGTGCCCGTTAATATTCCTATTGTTGAATACGCAGAAGATAGCATTGTTGATTCAATCATAAAAACTGATTTTAAATCTCCTTATGCCATTTTTAAAACCAAGGACTTTCCGATACGCCCAATCTGCACACCACCTTGCATGTGGCATCCCAAAGATCGCATTGCGGAACCATTAAATCAGTCAGGTAGCATGACTCTAGTACCTAGAGAAGCACGAGCACATGTCAAGACACAATTGTACGATTATCCTTATGTTAATAGGCGTTCTGGCGCATTTTATACAGATCGACCGCTGAATATTGTGTATATTAGCAACGGGGAGCCCGATGCTGAACGTTGGTATAATCATTTAGTAACAGTGGTGGATGCACAGATACCACACGGTTATCAAACAGTACATAGAGTAAAAAATGTCAATGGACGTATTGCTGCTTATCATGCAGCGGCCCAAGCAAGTGAGTCGGACTGGTTCTTTGCTGTGTTTGCTAAACTAGAAGTCGTGGGCAGTTTTGATTTTACTTGGCAACCTGATTATTGGCAAGAAGCCAAGCATTACATATTTCATAGTCGCAATTGTTTAAACGGACTAGAGTACGGACATATGGGTGTTATTGCCTACAATAAAAGACTAGTACTAGAAACGATAGAATCTGGTTTAGACTTTACACTTAGTCAACCGCATACAGTGGTTCCTGAGCTAAGTGCTATTGCATACTTCAACCAGGATCCTTGGACCACGTGGCGTACAGCATTTAGAGAAGTTCTAAAGCTGAAACTGTTTATGGATCAGGCACCAACACTAGAAACTGAATATAGACTGGATACTTGGTTGTCAACGGCCAACGGAGATTATAGTGAATGGTGTTTGCGTGGAGCTCAAGATGCAGTTGACTACTATACAGAAGTTGCAGGCGATTACGATCGACTAATGCTTAGTTTTGATTGGCCTTGGTTGGCCAGTAAATTCAGGAATCTATATAACGTTTGATACTGTCAACAACAGTTTCAACTTCTGCATCTGACAATTCAGGATATATGGGCAAGCTTAAACATTCTCTAGTAAATGCACTGGTTTCCGTGTACAGATCTCTACTGTAATCTACATAATTAAATCCAACACCTAGATCGTACAAGGCATTTTCGTAATGTATTTTGGTTTCTATTCCGTCTAAACTTAGCCTATGCATCAAACTATTTCTGTGTTGAGTTCTAATTACAAACTTGTGCCAGGCATGTTCTACACCTTCGTTGGGTACAAGGATATCGACATATTGATACAGTTGATCCATATAGTAATTGGCAATCTCTTGTCTACGTCGTTGCCAAGAATCAAAATAATTTAGTTTAACTAACATTTGAGCACAGTCAGATTCGCTCATTTTACTGTTAGTTCCCGGAGTATCGTGTATTATTTTACCATTGTCTCTTAGCCCACGGCAAGTTTCGTACAGGTGAAAATCGTCTGTTAATATCATTCCTCCCGAGCCATAGTTGTTTAAATTTTTAGTTGGATCAAAACTTAGTACACTGATATTGCCCATTTTGCCACTGGGTGTTCCTTGATAACTTGCACCAAAACTTTGTGCAGCATCTTCGATTATGATTAGATCATCGTTAAAAAATTCCGTTTGCATTCTGAATCGATTCCAATCAATACAGTTTCCAAACAAATTAACGTACATGATAGCACCAACACTTTGATCCAGTTTGTATTCGTATGATTCAAGATCAATTAGTCCTTTGAAATCAACATCACAAAATACTGGAGTGAAGTCATTCATTAGTACGCTATTAATTGT
>Ga0129333_10000742_pt1 | contig 28198 bp, 19 predicted proteins | sample CPB6_08_DNA_FD_94474 | JGI IMG/M metagenome (GOLD analysis project Ga0129333, IMG submission 94474) | Freshwater to marine salinity gradient microbial communities from Chesapeake Bay, USA - CPBay_Sum_0.6_0.8_DNA | ecosystem: Environmental > Aquatic > Marine > Coastal | place: USA: Chesapeake... | reverse complement strand
CAGTAATTCCTTGGAAAGATAAAATATCCTCAAGAGTTGTCCATTGAACCGAAGATCCGCCAACAGAAGTTAAAAGTTGGTTATTCTCCCCAGAATTCCCTTGGGAGTCATAAAGTTCTCTTCTAATTCGTATAGTTCTGGTATCAACATCGGCGGTCAAATCAAATCTACTGGTAGTACCAATTCCAATGCTTCCGCCAATAGCAACATTTCCAATTACATTCAATACAGTTTTTCCTTCACTGTAATTGCTTATACCAATACCAAGATCTCTTTCTCTTCCTGATAAAAATCTACCGTAGTTACTCATTTTTTATTACCTTGAATTAAAATTAGAAGTTAGATGTCTCAAGAATACTGACTAAGAACTTTAAGTCAGTTCCATCGCTTCCAGATATTGAAATTTTATCTCCAGTTTCTAATACTAGTTTTCCTGGAAGAAGATTTACCGTATCACCAGATGGGACTGGAAATGCAGTAACAATTGGTGTTGAGGTTGCTCCCCTCTTATAGTAAAAAGTAATAGTATGGGTTGAACCTCCAGTATTTACGCATTGTGCTAATAGAAATACTGAGGTATATCCTGTTGGTGCAGTATAAATTTCAGTTTCTACTAAAGGAACTGTTTGAGTTACAGTTCTAAAATTATTAATTGCAATTTGAGCAGCCATTTAATTAATCTCCTAGTGCTAGAATGAATGGTGTTACGTTGTTAAACAAGCTCTTGAGGTACGTTCTACCAGTAATGGTTCCACTTGATTGGTTGATAACAACTCCATCTCCGATTCTAAAGTTACCTGCCTGGTCCGTACTTGTGTAAATAACATCTCCTCCATCTTCCTTAACAACTTCATTTTCTTGAATAGTCACTCCACCAACAGATGGTCTAGCGGTGAAGATATTGTTTCCTGCACCAATGTATTCAAAGGAATGTGATGATGCGATCTGTAGACTTTGGCGAACAAGATATACCGTATCTCCAATTGCTACATTATTATTTAACCCCTGAACAGATGTTATAGTTGTAAAACCTGCATTTGGTAGTGATGCTGCAGCAACTTTATAATAAAGAGGGTCTATCAGGGAAACTTCAGCGGTAGCAGCTGTACCGCCACCAGATGGAGCAGATATAGTTATTGAAGGCGCAACTTCATATTGAGTTCCTGAGTTAATTAATGTTATTTCAGTTACTCTGCCTTCAACAACAGTTGGAATTGCCTGAGCAGTAATTCCATTTGGACCTGTTGGGGCATCGATTGTAATTAAAGCATCGTTAGCGTTAACATAACCAGATCCTCCATTAGTTACTGTTATTGTGTTTAATGCATAATATAGTTTTCCGATGTAGAATACTTGTCCATCATAAGGTCTGAACGTTCCAACTCCACTAACATTGATATCAATATCTCCAATTGATGATGCTGAAGATACGTTCGCAGTCATTCTGTAAATTGATTTTGAATTGTTATCACTAACACCTCTAGAAACAAGACCCAATCTTCCAAATGAAGAGTTTGAGTTTGTTAAGTCGCATTGTCCTCCAGTTTCAGTTACGATTGCTTGATCTGAGCAGATTGTGAAAATAGACACAAGCTGAGCATATGCTCCATTGCTGATTGAAACACCAATACCACCTTGGTTGTACTGAGTATATGAGTCAACGCTCATCGATCCCTGAACACCAATATCATCTTCATCTCCAGGTTCTGCTGGGAATCCATCAATTTTCATTCCAATACTATCTGGAATAAAGTTTGTGCAGTTTCTGATATATGGACCCTTAAAGATTTGTCCCGTTCCTGGTGTAAATGATGGATCATTTTCAATCTCACTACCAAGACCATTATTTCCTGGATATGTAGTCTTTATTCCAGTTGGACTTTGAGCGGATCTAAAAACGGTTAAACCAGAACCAACAATTGTCGTAACAATTCCAATGCATGATCTCATTGCAGAAACAACATTATAGCATCCAGCTGGACTTTGATTGCTTCCAACCAGAGGATCTTCTTGTATACTTAAGTCTTTTACTTGAGTGTTGATTGTTTGGAATGGTCTAAACTTAAGAATAGAACCACCACCATAATAAGTATGCTGAATTTCAGTTCCACCTAAAGTAACTTCAAAAGTATTTGAATCAATTATATTCTCTACTGGGAATATTTGCCCATGTGTATTATCTGGAAATATGGTAGTTGTGATTCCTGCATTAACTGTACCACCACCAATATAAGTGTGATCTAATGTTGATACTCCAACATTTACAGTAAATCTTCCTGATGTGAATAGTTGTGGATATGAATTTAGATTTCCATTAGTAACAGCAGTTGTTAATATAGAAATCAAGTTATCAATGTTTGATTGAACATCTGCACATGAACTTGGGCTTGTGTTAAATCCAGTTAATGGATCTGCAGTAATTGATAGATCTTTAAAGTTTAATTGATTTGTAATTGCTTGTTTTGAATAATCTCTAATCGAATTAAATGCAGTAACGGATGGTGCTTCCTCACCTATTAAACCATTTGTTAATGGATCTCCATTAGCATCGAAATATGCTCTAGTTGCTTCTCTAATGTACTTATTGGTTCCAAATCTGAGATCTTTAATAAGCGCATCAACAACATATGCAATATCCCTTCTGCACTTACTTTCTCCACTCAAGAATAAACCATAATTTATTTTGATTGCATTTAGAGTTAATAGATTTCCTGAACCAATAGGTTCAGTTATAATAGATGTTAACGTGTCCAGAGTTGATTGAACATCAGAACAAGCAATTGAACTCGTATTTGCTACAGAAACATTACCATCACCATATACTGATGATCCGATGGAAACTCCAGTATCTTTTATTGTAAGTTGATTGGTTATTGCAGACTTCATCAAATCTCTTGCTGCTTGGAATGCTTCAATCGAAGCTGATTCCTCTCCAACCAGTCCATTTGATATTGGAGCACCAGATCCATCAAAATACTGTTTAATAAATTCTATTGAATATCTATTCCCTCCAGTGAATATATCTGTAGAAACAGCATCTACAAAATATCCAAGATCTCTCTTACATTTTGTTTCTGTTAGAACAACACCAGAGTTTGCTGGATTAGCAATCATAGTATCCCAAGCAGAAGTTACTATTTCTGCTTTATTTTGTTGGATGAGTCTATATGCATCCTTATATCTTGAGTATTGAGTTGTTTGATTATCATCTGGGAAATAGAAGTCTGAATGTGCAATCGCAATAGATGCTAAAGACTTATCAATAATTTCTAATCTATTACCAGATATTAAGTTAGCAGAATCTGCGTACCTATGATCAATTGCTGTTGATAGTATGGTAAAATCATATCCTAGATTTCCACTTGGATATAGTGCAGTTGATGGTCCCCCACCACTATTGCATTCAAATACTAGATTTTCTAATCTAACCTTCTCTCCAGGTTCAGCGTAAAAACCTATAGCAGTCGTTGATGCAATACCAACAACTCTGATTGTAGATATACCAGTAGTTCTATCATATGTTGCAGTAGATACTCCAAATGTTGGAGTATACAACCTAGTTACTGTTCCACCACCAATATAATCATGAGTAATAGTTGAAGTTCCAACATTAACACTAAAAGTCGTTCCGGAAATTACATCAGATATAGTAAAATCGTATCCCAAGTTTCCTGATGGGAAATATGATGTTGATGGACCTCCTCCAGAATCACATTCGTATACTAGATTTTCTAGTCTTACTCTATTTCCAACTTTAAAATTATTATTTGCTGAAGTTTCTACTGTTGTGATACCACTAATATTATCATATGCTGCACCAATTACGTTTATTGGTGTTCCTGGCGATCCCTCTGGGCAAGTAAATGCAAATCCATCTAGTTTTACGGAATCGTATTTCTGCAAACCATGTGATGGGACAGTTACTGTAGATAATCCTGTTCTTTGATCATATATTATATTTGTTGCTGGTATAGTGAGTCCAATAGAAACACCACCCCATGTAGCATTATTAACAACATTTCTTGCTATATTAAATGAGTAATCTAATGTTTTTATAGTTTGCTCTCTTTCTAATGGATTTTTCAGAGTGTTTAAAGCAAATTCTCCTGTAGACTCATCAAAATATGTTTTACCAGCTGCTACGCACTTAGAATTTCCACCCCTGGTTATATCATAACAAACTGCCTTCCAGATATTTCTGATATCTCTAGAGCATTTAAATGTATCTAAATTTATTCCAGTAACCGTTACTATTCCTACGGTAGATCCAGTTCCGACGGCTGTTGTAACAATACCAGCAAGATATGAAATACTATTAGCAACACCTACACACCAACCAGTTCCTCTAACGAACTTATTCCCAGACTGATCATATTCAACTCTTGTTTGAATACGAGTCGGGTCAAATGCTTGAGTATAAGTTGATTGATAATTTGTATATTTCTCAACAGTCCCGCCAGTACTGTATGTGTGCGGAATAGATGATATTCCAACATAGACTTTGAATGTATTTACGCCAACATATTCTTCTACTTTAAAGAAGTATCCATACTTACCATCTGGGAAAGTATTAGTTGTAATACCAGAACCACCAGGACACGTAAACTTAACTCCATTTAGTTTAATGATATCACCAGTTGTTACTCCATGTCCAACTGCAGTAACTGTTGATAATCCAGTTAGATTATCATAGATAAATCCAGTAATATTTGTTGTTGATCCAGATGCAACACTACCATATGGCTTATTATTAATTACGTATGTTGCAATACCCACGGCATAATTAATTGTATCAACTGTCGCCGTAGAAATTCCATATCCGTTTATATCTACTCCCGTAATATGGAGTAAAGCCCCACCAGATGAAAAATATGAAAGTGCTGCTCCAACAGACTTTTCGTTACCTGTCGCTTTTAAATCATATGCAATGGATTTGAAAATATCTTTAATATCATCCCTACAATCTTGGTCTGTTGTTGGAACTTCAAATACGGGATTTTTATAATCCGTACTAGTCAGGAATCCAACAGCCTCACCAGCAATAAAATCTAAGTTTGCTTCTAACAATACGGCAGCATCTTGTGCTACGTGAGTTCCAGCATATCCGCTATATCCACTTGTTAAGAATCCAACTGCTTCTCTAGCAATAAAATCAGAATTATATCTGATCATTCTTGCAGCATCAAAGTATCTATCTGGAGATACTCCAGTTAAAGGTCTAAATGCAATAGCAGCTGCGCCCTCCGTCATTGCAGGACCAACGAAACTTAAGTCAGTTACGTGAACTCCATCATTTACATGAAATAAATCTTGATTTAAATTTCCTGGAGTTACTAAACAGTTTCTTAACTCTAATCCTTCTACTGATACATTTTTTCTTAAAACTACTGGATTATTTTCAATATATTGGCCAGGATATACTTTAATCGTATCGAATTGATCTGCTATTGCTGCAGCAGCTTTAATAGATGCTTTTGCATCTCGTTCATTTAAACCACTATTAGCATCATTTCCATTTTTAGTTACAAATATTGTTTTACCTAATGATCCACCAGCACCAACTGCAATAACTCTGGTAGCAATTCCAACTCCACCAGTGTCTTGCTTCAAGAAGACTTGACCATCAAATGCATTAACAGCTAATTCACCAATTAGAAGTTGAGCATTTGTTGGAACTTTGCCTTCTACTGAAGATCTTTTTAACCTAATTATTGGATCAGACATTTACTTACATTCTTGGTATATACCGTAAATCTTGATAGAAATCAAGATGCTTTATATATTTATCAAAAAACTAATTAATATTCTCCGCCATCTATAGTAAGATTAACCAAGTTTCTAGTAGATCCAGTACATGAAAGAATTTCGGATGAACCAGCACAATCATTTACAGTAATATTTCCAATATCAATAGAAGCATACTGAGATACTGTGAGAACATTAGATGACTCAGTTACTGTTGATGCAATTGCTACTTTAGATCTAGAATCATCCCAGAAAATAGCTGCTTTTCTAGAAGAACCATTATAATAATTCATTAACAAACCAACATCAATATTACTATCACTTGTTGGTTCAATTAAATCATTTGCATTAAGCGGATCTATTGCTAAACCAATATTAACTAAGTTATCACGTATTTTTACAATATTAGATCTAATTACCGTATCGGACCCTCTTACTATTAAATCATTATTTACTGTTAAATCAGATCTAATACCAACAGATCCAGAAACTGGTGTTAGAGTTATTGCCTCAACATTATCAGAAGCTTCTATTCCATTACCTTGGATGTTAACTTTTCCGGCAAAAATAGTTCTAACATCATCTTCAAGGGTTATATTAATAGCATTATTGGAAGCTCTTATATTATCACCATTTATTCTAATATCATCTTCAAATTGAACATAATTTGATCCTAGTGTAATATTAAGTTGATCGCCAGAATCTAATATTTGATTGCTTTCAATTCTTAATTGTCCAGTAATACTAGTTTTTGTATTGCTAGTCATGGTAATGTTAACATTACCATCAGATGCTTTTATATCATTACCATTAACTCTAATATCCCCCGCAAATATAGTTTCATTACCACCTTGCATAGTAATATTGGTCGTTCCGCCACCAGCAAGAATATTTTGACCATCAACTTGGATATTTCCTGAGAATCTTGTATTGTTTGAACTGAATAAAGTAATGTTTACTTGACCATCACTTGCTTGTATATCATCACCTAATATTCTTACATCTCCTCCAAATAAAGTTAATGGACTAGCAATAGATGTTACACCTGTGGGACCACCAAGAACAATATCAAATGCTTGATCAAAAGCATAAACATTAGTTACGTTTTCTCTTGCTAAATTTAGCTCAGAGTTTTTAACATCAATGATTGTACCGTTTAATGATAAATTTCCAGATAATTCTGTTAATGTATTTCCAGTAATTGTTATATTTTCTAAACCATTAGCACCTTTTATTGCTGCAGTTGTACCATTTCCAACAAGTCTTATATTTCCACTAAATTCAGTTTGAGTCGATCTTATTGTTGTATAACCAACAGTGCTTCCCATTGAAACTGAAAGTGCATCACCAAAAGCTCTGATTGAAGTTACATCATTGTTAAAAAGTTGCAAATCTTCAGTATTTGTTATAGCTCCTAAAGAAGAACCATCCATCAATATATCACCATCAACAGCTAAAGTATTCGCTATTGGGGAATAATATAAACCACTATCTACATGTAAAGTTCTTTCTGGTTGAGAAATTGAGGAGTTTGTGAATGTTAAGTAATAATTAGTTTCCGTGTTAGCCACTGATACATCAACTGCTGTGGCTCTAATTGCGGTTGTTGCTGTTCCTTGTATATCATTTATAAATGCCGCTACTCCTGTGGTTAACTGATTAAAGAAAGTTGAATTAGAAGTAGCAGCAATACCCAATTCAAATGTTCCTTGAGCACCGGTTACGTCTATTCCATTAGTAAATAGTGCCGTTCCTCCAACTGCTACAGTACCCAAAACAGTCAGATTAACATCTACAGATAAAGTATCATATGTTCCATTTGCTGCTCTAACATTTTCCCAACGTAGAGATTCTGATCCCAAATCATATGTATCAGATACATTTGGGATCAATCCAGAAACTAAAGTAGCCTGGACATTTAATAAACTTGAATCATCAAATCCTAAAGTAATATTATCCGTATATACTTCTATTTCTTCTCCGGTAATACCAACATTACCAAAGATGTCAACATTATCAAAGAAAGATGATGCTCCACCGACATTAAACTTTTTAGTTACCGACAGACCACCCTCAGTTACAATAGAACCCTCAGTTAAACTATTTGCGTCGGCATCTCCAGTTACTAATATGCTTTCTTGGAAAGTTGATAATCCAGCTACATTAATTCCTTTGTTGAAGTTTACTGACTCAAAAGTTGCTTCATCTGTTGCTATTATTAATGTTGAAGTTGAAGGTAATCTAAGTAAACTGCTAACAAATAATTCAGGAGTTCTTACCTGACGAACATTCATTAAAGAAGATATACCAACAGTTCCATTAACAACAAATAAACCAGTACTAGTATCTGTAGAAGCAGTAGATACTGAATGTGTTGGATTTATTATTAAGTTATTGGAAATAGTAGTAATACCTGTTAATGTATTATTTCCATATAAAATGCTATCAGATAAATTTATAAATCCTCTATTTGTTCCTCGTACTGTAGCAGCTATTCCGCTGATACGTGAAGTTGAACCTATCGTAATTTGTCCTGGAAGAAATAATGATCCCTCCTCTGGATTTCCAGAGTCTGGTTGTAAAATTACAAAATTTCCTAGTCTGGTAGTACCATGAACATATGCACGATCATAAAATTCTGCTGGTCCGCCTATATACGCTTCTGCTTTAGCTGATATTTTTCCATCTAAAAGTAATCCACCACCTGCTAAACCTAAACCACCCCCTTCAGTACCTACAATTTTTCCGGATATTATTACATCAGTTAATCCAGCAGCAACATGAACCTTTGATCCTGGTAAAGATGTTCCTATTCCAATATTGGGAGAATGGAAGTTGTCGTTCCAAAGAGTAGCACCTATTGATATAACACCATCGTATGGATCAATACCTGTAGGAATAGCAATCGCACCATTATCGATCAGTTCAAAGTCATCGATATGCAGATAGGATGCAAATTGAGATAATTCTCTATTATTCCTAGACATTTTGGTAGTATCCCGTTATAAGTTATTTATTTAAACAGTAACAGTACTTAAAGTTCCGCTATTATCTACAATTAAACGATATTGAGTTCCGTTTGGTGATGTTAAAACAAGTCCTACGGAAGTGTTAATTCCAACTTTCACATCTGCACTAAAAGTAGAAATTCCAGAAACACCTAGTTGGTTAGTTGTTACAATTCCAGATATACTAAGATCGTTATTTATACTTACTTCTATAGCTTCAATATTTAAATTATTTGGGCTTGCTAAAGTTGGAGTACCAGAGGCACCAATCAAGTCAATTTGTTTTACTCCAAATTTCTTATCAGCCATTTTAGTTTTTTAATTATTTATGATTGAGTGAAAACAACACCAGAAATAAAAACTCCACTGATGGATGGTGATGTATTATTATCATATGGATTATAGGATATTCTTTTTTCTGCACCTCTCATATTAAAACTACCAGTCCAATATTCTGTTGTCGTATCATCGGAATAATCATCTCTATATGCAGTAATTACTTTTGACCCATATTTCTTTAACCAATTCTTTACTTCAATTGAAGATGCGGATGGTTTTGTTTGCAAGTATAATGCTACTAAACCAGAAATAACTGGGGCAGCTGCGCTAGTACCATTAAAATTTGTATCAAAAAATCTATTATCATCTACTCTAGTATAATTAGTATATCCAGATATACCATTTGTTCCTGCCGTTAAAGTTTCATCTGCTGGAGACCAAACATCAATTCCTGGTCCGTTATTAGAATAACTTGCTTTTAATTCTATACCACTAACTATAGTATCATCCATTGCACCGACACAAATTACTGGATGATAATCATTTGTAGAATTAAATCCTATTCCTTGGGGATTCATCCAATCCCTATGATTACATGGAACAGTATTTGATGCAAATTCAGCTCTTGGGTCAGTAGTACCGAACCAAGAATCTCTCATATAGTTAAGTCTATCTGGATCATCTGATCCTATACCCAGTCTTTGATTATTATTACCAGCTGCTGCAACGTATACTACTCCGGATTGCATTAATTCATTACCAGCTTCATCTGTAGAATTTGATCTAGAAGATGATGACCAAGATTTAAATGCACCACTAACTTGGTTATTCAATCCATTTTTCATCGCAGTTACTTGATTAGTAGTTGCCGAATTTCCAGTAAAAATTCCTGTTGTATTCCTAAATTTGTATGTTACCGATGTACTGGAAGAAAACGCAGCTTGATATCCCCAACTTCCATTTATAACAGTTGGATTTTTTATACCAGTAGTTTGATTGATTGGTTTATATGTATGAAAGATCTTCATTAAATCATAACTCTGCTCAATTCCCATACCAACGTTATCGGAAATTGCAGGCATATTCCAAATATTTGCTTCAAATGCTAACCCAAAATTTTTTCCAGCAGATAATGCAGCACATGCAGTTCCATGTCCACTGATTAAATTATTGGAACCATTCAAACCTGTCCCCATGGAACTATTTTCAGTATATGATGCTGAAATAGAAAATGTTCCTAATGATGAAAATTGTGGAGATCTATTTCCAGAAGTGCTCCACCAACTAAGTGCAGATGCCGTAGTTATTCCAGTTCTACCATCTGATTTTATATAAGTTAAATTATTGGTAATAAAATAATCTGGATCAATATAATATGGACCGTCTAAAACAACATCTCTAACTCTAGACTTTCCATTTGAATCTAAAAATTCTGGGTGATATTGAAGAACTCCGGAATCATGGATAATAATATCAACATTTTTGCCTGTTAATGAATAATTAACGTCTCCATATTTTGCAGTTATATCATCGCTAGTCCAAAATTCTATATTTTCATTCAATCCAATCCTCTTTATTGCCCAGTTTGTTCTATTAAGTTCTGTCTGTCCAGATCCAACACCACCAGTGGTTAAATCTCTATAGATTTTAGTATCTTTTTTAAATCTAGGAGTCGCTGGTTGTGGATCGGGATATGCATCTCTATGATCAGTTGGAGATAGTTCAATCCAATCTATATATGGGTGCTTGGATATTGAATCAGCTTCATACTTATGTAAGGAAAAGGTTCCTCTAGTTGGACTATGATTTTTATCATCTACACATACAATTTCTCTGTTGGGAATATGTTCACACGATGAAATACCACATAATGTGTTATGTATCTCATCCCAATATTCTGGTGATTTTACTTTTAACGTGTAGTTTTTTAATGTCATATTAGAGCATTGTCTGTCTTGTAAATCTATAAGTAGTCAATCCAGAAACACCAACTTCTGGTGTTAATATTAATCTAAATTGACCACCAGTTACAGTAGAACCTACTGAAACAATCAGAGATGGGTCATACATGATCGCATATTCTTGAGAATATGCAGAAGAACCATTTTGCATCGCTAATATTTTTTGCGATTGAATGTAAGTTCCGTATCCAACATGAATTGTATATTCTATTGTTTTAAAATCACTTGTGGATATTGTGAAAGAATCTATTGTATGTCCAATTCCGGCAGAAGAAATAAATGTTCCAATACCAGTCTTTACACCATAAATGTTTTCTAGTTGGAATGGAGTAACTGCAGTAGTATTTGATCCTACGTTGAGAGTTGATAAAACTGTTACGCCAGTTCCAGTTATAGACAAAGAGTTGGTAGTATTATCATTTCCAATAAAAACACTTCTTCCACTATCTGCTTGAATTTGAATATCATCTCCACCAACATTTACTATTTCACTAACATCGGATGAACTGTTCTGTCTGATGACCAATCCATTTGGAGTACCACCAGAATATCCAAGCATAATTCTGCTAAGATTATCTAGTTTTACCTCACCGGAAGATAGAATCTCGGTTGCGCCACCAAAAGTAACTGTACCAGATAATGTAGAAACACCAGAAACATTTAAAGTTTCAAGAGAAGTATTACCTTTAACTGTAAGTTTACTTGTTGGATTTGTGGTTCCCATTCCAACATTAGAGAGTGTATGAATTCCCGCTGCTGTTGATGCCCAGTAAGAATCTCCGCCACTACCAGACGCAGTAACTGTAACTATTCCCAATGATATTGGAGATACTGTTAGGTTGTTTCCAAAATCTATTGTTCCAGCGGTTCCAACCAATACACCAGAATCTCTTATTACAATACCTGATCCGGATCCAACAACACCAATTAATCCAGATCCATCACCAATAAATTTAGTAGCAGTAACTATTCCAGATATTATTACATCAGAACTGGCTGTATTTCCCCTATCCAAAACATCTTGTAGAGTATCCGTTTCGTTATATGTTGTTAAATAACCTTGCGTAGCATGATTTCCCCAACCATATGCTGTATTCCAGTTTGAAATATTTGTAGTTGTTATAGTGCTTGCAGCACCGGTAAAGGCAGTTCCTGTGGTCCCTTCAATATATACGGTAACTCCCGCTCCGCTTCCAGCAGCAGTTACCGAAGCACCAACAAAATTAATAGATGCTACTCCATTATCATTTCCGACAATTACACCTTCTTCTTGGATGGTAAACCCAAGAACACCATTACCACCAGCAGCTATAGCAGATGGATTATATGCAACTAATTCTACAGTATCACCTTCAAAACAAGGTTCTGTTACAGTTACGGATGTTCCATTGGAAGCAGTATATTCTGTAATATCAGATACGCCGTTTCCTTTTAATTTTACACCATTAATATATACATCTAAAAATCCAACATTGTATGCATATGCAAATGTAGTTTGATCGTTTGTTGCAGTATATGTAAATGTAGATCTTAAACTCGTTGGAAAACTAGCCCATTCAACTCCAGATCCAGTAGATCTTAAATACTGCCCAGGAAGACCAGTTGTATCTCCAATAGAAATACCATTACCAGTAAAATCCAATTCATTTGCTGTTAATATTCCACTTACTGTTGCGTTTCTAGTTACAGTTAAGTCAGTACAACCAATACTGCTTAATACATGCAGATCATAATCAGGAATACTTGTATTAATTCCTACCTGATCTGTTACTGCATCTGCATATAGAAGCAACTCGTTAACTTCTAAACCATTTTTAACTACGAAATTCTTTCCTACAGCCATGGAGGTTCACTTTCCCCTCTAGTTTTTACTATTTATACTAAAATTAATAGTAAGGATCCCAATCAGCAAATACACTATAACTTCCAACAACATCCCTAATAATTTTTAATGTTACAATATCAAACGCTGGGTTTGACGTAGTAACTCCAACTGGTTGTGCTCCATTTCTCCAGAATTCATTAGTTGGGGAACCACCATTAACGGTTATTGAAACATTACCAGTATCCCACCCTAAATTATCACCTTCGATGATTAAGGTTAATGTAGCCATATACGTTCCAGTAGTCGGAACATTAGTTAATGCTATTTCGTCAATTTGACCAGTCGTATCTCCTGCTATTACAGTAGGCAATCCACTTTGAGAAAGATCAATAGTTAATGCATTTGTAATAAGATTATATGTTACTCCTGTTGGGAATGCTCCATTATTTGCAACTTCTCCGCCTACCTTTTGATAAATTAATCCGCCATGTGATACAGATCCTGTTAATGTTGAAACACCAGAAACGGTTAATGAATTTAGATTACCTAAAGTTGTTAACGAAGAAACAGTAACTCCAGATCCGAGTGTTGTTGACGATAACACTGAAGATGAATTTATTGCAAAATTATTTCCAGTTGTTAAATTAACAGTGCCTGAGAAAGTAGATGCACCAGAAACCAAAGTAGTTGCACTAATATGAGAGATCGTTCCAACACCAGTATATTCTAGACTAGATCCTCTAATATGAGTTACCGTGCTTAATCCCGAGTATGATAAATTAGTTCCATTTAAGCTTGCTATAGTAGAAATCCCAGTATAACTTAGAGTCGTTCCTCTAATATTAGCAACAGTAGAAATTCCGGAATAATCTAGAGTCGTTCCTCTTGCATGAGTGACTGTAGAAAGACCAGTATAATTTAATCTCTCTCCAGAAGAATTGGTGATAATTCCTGTTCTACATAAAACTGATTGATAGTCTAGTATAGTTCCAGTTACTGTGGTAATAGTAGAAAATCCAGCACTTAAACCACCAGCTGTAATTCCCCCAGAAACTGATAAAGATCCTAATGTTCCAACGGATGTTAATGATGAATTAACGACACTAGAACCAAGAGTAGTCGAACTTAAAACTCCAGTTCCGTTAATTTCATATTGCTTACCAGAAACAAGATTCCAATCCTCGCTTGATGTTAAAGCACTAGCGGAATTGTTCCAGGTTATAGTCTTACGAACTCCAGTTGAACCAATACCAATACCAGCACCATCAAGAAGTGCATTAGTTGCTACTGTTGTAGCAATACCAACATTAAAGTCTGCTAGTTCAATAGCAGTTGAATTTATATAAGTTTGCTCACCATCAACATAAAGATCACCTGCAATTCTTACTCGTCCTGTAGATCCTGTTGATGCTGGATCTATTATTATTTCAGATGGTCCAGTGATTCTATCATATAGAATTCTAATAGAAGTTGCAGCAGCTCCAGTATGGAATTCTGTAGATGTTATAACTCCTACACTTGAAACATTTCTTGTATTTACGTTTGTTGCGTTCAGAGTTGTTGGATCAAATACAGTAGCAGTTCCGATTGCAATTGTTGCTGACTGTGTTCCAAAAGAGGTAGAAGTTAGGTTTGTGATAGTTGCTGCTAATCCAACAATACTATCACCATCTAATGTAGTTGCTGCTATAGAAACTGCATTTACCGTTTGAGCATTTGATGTTGTAGTTATTGCTGTATTTACTGTTAATGTTGTAATATTTGCACTAGTTGTTGTTAATGCAGTTCCAACTATATTTGTTGCGCTTATATTTGAAATAGTTGCGTTAGTTACAGTTAACTCTGTCGAAGTTAATGCCGTTGAAACTACATTACTACTATTCAGATTTGTTAGGGTAGATATTCCAGAGTAGTTTAAATTAATACCCTGTAGGTATGATACAGTAGATACTCCAGTGGAATTTAATGTGGTTGATCTTAAATTAACTACAGTTCCTATTCCAGTATAATATAAATTTGCTCCGTCCAAAAGTAAAGCCGTGCTTATACCAGAATAATAGTATGATAATCCACTTAAATATTGAGCTGTAGATAATCCAGAATAGTATAGTCTTTGTCCAGATAAAGTTGTTAGTGTTGATAAACCAGATACACTAATATTTTGCAACTCTGCATATTTTGATATTGATAATCCAGTTCCTGCAAGAGAATCTACAACATTCAGTTGAATTATAGTTCCTATTCCAGTTACATTTAAACTATTGAAATTGTTTGGAGCAATTTCTAAAGCAGATTCAAAAGTTGCTAATGTTGTTGAATCTAAAGATAATATATTTTTAAGTTGAAATGATGAATCAACAACCGTAGTTGATCCAATACCAACACTGTCTCCTCCAAGAGATCCAGTTGCTGTGATAACGCCACTAATAACAATACCCCTATCAAATTCGGGAGCACCATTACCGTCTTTGTTTCTTATTAGGTCTACGTATAATGATGACATTACTTAAACGGATATTTTAACTATATCTTATTTATTAAATTGTTGGAGCTTCTGGCCATAGAATATTCCATGGAAATCCTTTTTGCGTGGTTATGTTCCTCAATTGATCTCTATAGACTCTCCATTCTTTGATAAATTCTTTTGAATTTATCTCTTCCGATTCTGGTAATTGGGTCCAATCACACATATACAATTTCATATTTCTTTCATTTCTAACTTCTGCTGCTTTTTCAGCAGTAACAGCTTTTTTTTCACTTTCAGTCATAGAAATAAACTTCCATGTTTGTCTATAAATTCCATCATTGCCCTTTACCGGGGAATCTTCAACTACTTTTGTAAATTTCTTTGGATGAGGTTGTGCGGTAAATTCATATACGCCAAATCCAAAAGGTTCTACCACTTCCGGACTAAGAACTTCCGGAAATGATGTATTTCTAAATAGCATCCGAAAATTTTTTTCATCAACTGGATGTCCAAATGGAACACCATTGTCTAGTTGTATTAGCATTCTAAGAATTCTCCGTACAGTGATAATTCATGTTTATTGAGTATTTATTGAAGGAAATGCTCTGGAATTTCCAGGCCAAATTATTCTAACTGCTCCTCTTCCACCAGCACCTCCAGATAAGAATAGAGTTGGTACTCCAACACCAAATCTGATAAATCCAGATCTTCCTCCACCACCATAAAGTCCACCATCTAAGTCTCCATTTTGACCACTACTTCCACCTCCAGATGGAGTAGCATTTCCTATTTGACTTGAAGATGATGCTCCTGTTCCACCAAATCCATCTGATCCTTGACCATATAGACCAACACCTCCACCTGAAGAAGATCTAGCTGGTTGAGGTGCGGTTGAAAAATATAGTGTTTGCCAGGAACCTCCACCTCCCCCGCCAGCACCGCCTAGTCCAGGAGAACCATTAGATCCAATAGATGAAGAACCTCCTGATCCTCCATTTCCACCATCTCCGGTATATCCACCTGCACCTCCGCCACCAGATCCTTGCTGTCCTGCCGATCCACCGTTTCCTCCACCATTTCCATTTGCATAATTACCTCCTGTTCCATCTGATAATCCTCCATATGCTATTACTGTTTCTTCATCATAAGTAAAACTGGAATATCCGCCATTACTCCCTAAAATTGGTGAAGCACTAGATCCAGAAGATTGACCACCTGCCCCGACTTCTACAATGTAAGAAGAACCTGGATTTACTTGTATATTATTTTTATATACTAAACCGCCACCGCCACCGCCAACAACTGCACTTGAAAATACTGTTGGAGATGCTCCTCCACCAACAGCAACTACACTAACACTCCTTACTTTTGGTGGTGCAATCCAAGTATATACTCCTGGAGTATCGTATATTTGCTCGTCATCTGCAGGAGAAGCTGAGATTATTGCTGTTGAAAACAGCATCATTTGAGATATAAAATGCATTTTATTATACTGATACTGTATCGTAAACTAAAATAGAACCTTCAACGACTTTCATTAATTTATCTGTTGAATTTGTTTCGATAATAATATCAAAATAATTTCTTCCATTATCTAAATCTGATGTGATTGAACTCGCCATTGAAATGAGAACACTATTATCATCTTCATTAATATAGGTATCGAAAGTCTTGTAATTTTCTGAAGCTGGATGCTTCCTAATCTTAGCAAGTGCTGTTTGACTTGAAGAATCTAAAGTTGTGACAGCAATAGATACTTTCTTTTCAAAATCGGTTCCTTTATATATTGATATTGATGTTACTGCAGGAACGCTCATTTTAGTAAAAATATCTTATCTAACTTATTTATTATCCAGTTTAGTAGACTTTAAAAGTTTGGATAACTCTGAAGTGGATCCAACAAATAAAGCATTAGTAACATTTGTTGGATTTTTGGATTTTGAATCCTCTTCTACTTCTTTGAGTTTTTTTTGCAGTTCCATTAATTTATCTGTTGCATCTGCAACATTTTTAATCAATTGACCTGCTACTTCATATGCCCTAGGCATTTCGCTTTCTTGAGCTAGTTCTAATATCCCATTGATAGCTTCCTGACCTTTTTCTATTAAAGAATATAAATTTCCCCTAGTATATTCATAATCTTTTTTAATATCATCATTGGTACTTTTTAGTTTAGTATCTATGGACATATCTTTTATTTCTTCTATTTTTTTAGATACTATCTCTCCAGTCACATCAAAAGCAGCATCTAAATCATCGAAATTTTGTTTCATCTTACACAAAGTCTCCATCAAAACCAAAATTATCTCCAAATTCTATTAAATCATTGTCTTCATCGGTAATTAGTTTTACTCCAGAACCAGATACATGCTCTGATGGAGATGTCCCATAAACACCTCTAGTAACTTTCAGTAAATTTGAATCTTTTGATGTTACTTTTAAAGTTTCTTCACCTATAGTTATGTAAGACCCTTCTGTTATCAAGCTAGAATCAGAAACTTCTATGCGTGTATCACTTACAGTTACGTCTTTTGCTGTTGTAGTAGTATCATTTTCTGAATAACTTTTTGTTGCTGTTGGAGTAACAACATAAGAAACTTCTCTTCTCCTCTGAAGAGTCTCTGCTCCAGATACAAGTCCGATAGAAACTTTTTTGATAATATCCTGAGAGGCAGAAGTAGATGTAGGTCCAAAGATGTAAGTTTTTGCTGTAAATGATAGAGTATAAATCAACGCTCTTCTTTTAGTAAAATCTCCTTCATATTCATCACTCATTGAAATATTATCTAGAATAACTGGTATATCTCTAGTTTCTCCTATCTGATCCACTAAATCGACGGTCACACTGTATTGTGGTTGAAAATATGGTAATATTTGCTCAATAATTTGAAGCATATCATCATTTATTTTTGTGTAAATTGAAAGTTCAAATGTAACATTATATGGAACAGGCATGTATAATTTTCTTATATCCTTACCATCAGACTTACTCTGAGCTAAGAATGATTGTGCAGTAGTAACTTTTCTTCCAGGATCATAAGATATACCAGTCATTTCAAAAGACATTCTGGGTAAAGTCAATTGAACTGGTTTATTTAAATCTGGAGACTGTTCCAATCTAGCAAGAAATTTTTGCATAGGTCCATAAGCCAAAGGAACTTTGGTTATAGACTTTGTATTATTAGATTCATCTACTTTTGCTATTTTAATCTCATTAAATAATGATCCAAAAGCAATTATAGTCTTCCTTAGTATCTCGTTATAAAAATATTCAAACATATTTTTAAATTTTATTTTAATATCTACTATTTAACACTTTTATGGATTTCCAAATGGATTTCTTTCAGAAAAGTCGATAATAGCATCACCTTCTATCTCTATATTTTTGTTATCTGCAAAAGGATCTGAGAAATCTAGTAAATCATATTTTGTTTGTGGTCTTATCATGTAAGATGCTGATGATGCAGAACCGACAATAACATCATTATTTAAAAATTCTCCAGTAAGTTGATACACTTTTAATGTATTTGTTAAAGAGTCCCAAGACTTTACTTTAGCAGTTGTGCCGCTAACTGACCCAGTTATAATTTCATTAAGTTTGTAGTTGCCAGATCCAGTCATATATGGATTTGATATTGTAATAGTTGGTGCGACAGTATATCCAATACCAGCATCAGTTATTAGAAGTTCAGTTATTGTTCCCGCAGTACTAACCACAGCTCTACCAACCGCTGTTCCAAATCCAGCTGGTGGTGCGCTAAAGGTCACTATTGGATCAACTACATATCCAGATCCAGCATTAGTTATAGTGATAATACCAACTATTCCGTCTGCAATTTCTGCGATACCTGATGCACCACTTCCTTCTCCACCAGTAAAAGAAACTAATGGTGCTGTACTGTATCCATAACCAGTTTTAGTAAGTTCTACTCCTTGAACTCTTAATAAGCTGGAGTCGGTCTCGCAAAAATCTGTAATACCACTTATCATAGTGGCTATTCCAGCAGCTGTTCCTCCAAAAGATGGAGATTTTGAGAAATTTACTATAGGTGCCGAAGTATAACCAGTTCCCCTGTTAGTTATGATAACTTTTCTAACACCGCCATTAACTATATTGGCGATAGCAGTTGCAGTTGATCCTGCACCAGACATAACATAAGTTCTAGTGTATCCCTCATTTACTACATTATCATCAATCTCATCAACTCCAGTATCTAAAATTTCATTTCCATATCTAAACAATTCACATCTTAACTCATATACGTAATTTTTTTGTAGTTGGTAGAATGGTTTTTCGTGCTCTACAAATTTTATTTCAAATAACCTATCGCCCAATGGAAAATAAACCAAATCACCTTCTTTTGGTCTATTTGAAAGTTTTATATTTTCTTTATTCTCAATTAAAGGTTTTATATAGCTTTCATATCTTTCTTTTGATATAATTAAATTTAGATCATCTCTTGCTTCGACTCCAAATTTACTCATTAATACTCCAGCACCTTCATAACCTTCGTAAGTCTGCACATACGCTTCTATTGGATATGCATCAACAAACTCGGATTCTATTACCTCTCTTATTACAGTTTTTTCAGTAACATACATTCTTGGAATATAATAAACATCAACACCATACATCCTCAAATGCTCATTTATCAAATCTTGCAATAGATTTTGTTCTGATTTTGAACCTTGAAGGAAAAATGGATTTAACATTTGATTATCCTATCATATCGAATGGTGGAAGTTCATAATCAGAAGACATTTTTTCCATTAGAGAATCTATTTCTCTTTGAGCATCATCGTATATTTGTCTCCCATTTAACTCTACTCCCCCAGGAAGTTTTACTCCCTGGAATTTGATTAGATTCTGTCCCCATTGACGTTTTATGAGCGAAGTTAAATATAATTTTAAAAATCTATCATTCCATATTCTTGAAGAATTTGCCGGATCAGATACAACATAACAATCTATAACTAAGTATTTTCCTGGAGTTACTGAAGCCCAATCGATGTCCAGATACAATTTTCCAAGTCTTTTATTAAATCTTATTTGCTTTTGCGTTGTTAATAGAAAGTCAATATCTTCTAAGTATGTTTTAGTCATTGCATAGGTTAGCAATTCAACTGCTCCCCAATAGTAAATATCATTTAAAAATAATTGATATTTTAAACTGAACATTCCACTAGAAACTGTATTCGATCCCTCAAAGTGAAATATTTTATTAATTCCTATTACTGATTCTGGTATAGGTAGAAAATTGGAATTTTCTTCATAATCATAATTGATAGAGTTTTGAGTAACAGTTGTAGTTGTTATTCCAGAAGTACCTCTTGCCCTATCAATATCTTGTTGGGTTATTTCATATTTTAAAAAGGTTTGTGTTACACCATCAAAGTGTCTATCCTGGAAATATTGAATAGCATCATCAACAAGATCATCTATTTGCTCATCTGCAACGTTTATTTCCAGTACAGGAGCACCAAGTTTTCTCAAACAATAATCTATTAGTTCTTGTCTAGTTGATGGTTTTGCCATTATAGGTCTGAAATAACTTCTTGTTGTTTAAAGTATAATTTAATATAACACTTTGCAATATTTCTCAAAGTTTCAATATCATCTATACTATCTATATCTCTAGAAAGTTTTTCGTATTCAAATGATTTAGAAAGTTTATCTAGATCAATTTTGCTTGGATCGAATTTCATTTAATAATCCTCTTAGTGTATCTTTCAATTCAATTATTTCCTTTTTTAAGAAGTCAACTTCACTTTGCAAATTATTCATTATAAATGTTTCATTTTCTTTTTGTCTTTTTAGTGTAATATAATTGTTATATTCAACAGAATTTGTATTTAATATTGCATTTGATGATGTATCTCTTATAAGAGATACATGACCCTCTACTTTAGCTATTTCCATAGTAATTATGCAAGTGCAATAACTCTAAGATCTCTTATTCTTATTGGGTATGTTTGATTTCTGGATGATCCAGTTAATTTTATACCAAAGGATCTAAATGATGGTAAATTATTAATAGTAAATTCATAATCTCTAAATGCAAGTTCATTACTTAGGAATCCAAACACATCAGTTTTTGGAACCAAAGTATCAGAATTTCCATTACTCAATGAATCATTGATAACACTACCATTTTGTGCAATATTTGAGTATCCTGGGAATGGATAATAGATAAACTGATCTCCAGCATTATTTGATATTCCATAGAAAGCTCTTAGATCGCTATCTATGTTCACATATGCAGAAACAATAATTTTAATTGAGGTAGCTGGGGATTCTAGAGTTATTGGTTTTGTAGCATAAACAAATGAATGTGGATCATCTTTTAGTGATGCAGTTCTTTCATCTTCTGCATAATTTTCAATAGGTCTATTAATTCTATTAGTAGTCAAAATAGCTGAAACTCTATCGAGGTCAATTACTGGAGAAACAAAATTACTAGTCGATGATAAATTTAAGGACATATTTAATGATTTATTTCCCTCAATACCATCATCTGGAAGTCTATCAAGTTCGTTTATTCTAGAAGCTACAATTCTAGGTGACTTTAGATAATTTGTATCAGTCAATGAAATTTGATCAAATCCTTGATCAACAAAGGAAATTTCAGATCCACCAACACTTCTACCAGAATATGTTCTAAGTGCTGCACTGATTGACGTTCCATTCAAAGTCATGGTTTGAACCAACGGCCTAATAATTTCAAAATTGATATTTTGAGTTGCTTTTATGAAAGGACCACCACAAGACTTTGTTTGTTTAAAATGTAATTCTGGTAATGTAAGTGGAGAATTATTTCTATCAAGTCCAGATGTATTTGTATCAATTCTTACATGATAGTAATCCAAGTCAATAGGATTGGTAACAGTAGCATCTTGTAAAGTATGAACTTTGTTAATTCTTCGAAGTGATATTCCATTCAATTCGTACTTATAAACAACAGAACCAGCTGGATATTGATATGCTGGTGTTCCATCAATACCTCTTATGATGCCTGTTAATGTATTTCCCGAAACACCTTCATATGATAAGATTTCATCACCTATTTTAATATATCCTGGATTTGTTGAACTGACTCCAATATTTTCGAATGATGAAAATATACCAAATCCTGTATCTGGATCTGTTGCAATTCCTGTTAAAGGTATATTTTGTACTGTATCACTAGCATATCCGTTAACAAGTCTGGCGAAGGGTAAATCTGAAGTTACATCAGATATTCTCACCAAATTTTCTGGAGCGTGCATTCCATGATTTGGATGATTTACTTTTATATGAAGTCCATCGGATTCAATATCAATATCAGATACTCTAACGTCAGATCCGGAGTTATAATTTATAGTAGTAGTAATACCTGAGTTATTTACATACTGTAAGGTATTTCCTGCTCCAACTCTAAATGTTCCCTGTACCTGATCTACTATTAACTGATTAATTCCTGATATATTAGATACGGATAATCTCAGATTTCTTCCTAAGATAGTGCTTCCCAAAGCATTTACTGTTACTACATCTCCAACAGTATATCCAGACCCACCATTAACAATAGTCGCTCCAACAGCAACACCTTCTTGAATAGTTATGTTTGCGGTTGCATTTTTTCCATTTCCAGTTTCTGTTACTAATGGTACATCAAAGTACGTTAATCCGCCCAAAGATGGTGTATACCCAATACCCGAATTAACAATAGTTAAATTTCCAGAAGATTCACCAGCTGATCCAACTAAATTTGCTGTTGCATCGGAATCTTGCTGTAATATTGTATTTCCAACCTTGATATCAGGATCAGTTACAATCCTATTTAAATTTAATCTTAATTTCTTGGAAGTAGTCTCTAAAGAATTTTTTGATAATTGCGCTATTTGATTATTCCCAAGCGCCAACTCTGGATTATAAAAATTAACATTACCATCATTTGTGGTAAAATTAGCTCTGTATAAATTAAACTTTAAATCTTCATATTGATTTGCCGTCCAAGTCTGACCATTTTGTGATAAAAATAGAGAACCAGAACTTGGTTGAGTACTTATTATGACCTGTTTAGATTCTTGTTGATTGATAAAGGTAACATCTGGTTCTCCAATATGTGATATCCAAACAGTATATTCACTAGAATTTGAAGTTAAAACCAAAGCATGAAACTTATCTCCCTCAAGATATACTGGAGATGGAAAATTAACTCTTGTTGGTGCGGACGCATCTGGAGATGGAAGACATTTAGTTGGTTCTAAAACAACTTCGCTGAATGGGTAAATTTCTGGGGTTGGAAATCCAAGCTTCATAGGACGAAGTTGAACCGTAACGGGAACTTGTTTATCTATAGAATAAAAGAATATATCTACAGATGTTACGAAAATACCTGACGGGTTTTCAACATAAAATGATTGCGCTAATGGATCTTGTATTTTTGTTGCCATTTCTAGTAATTACCCTTTCTCAAGAAAACTAAATCTTATCTTATTATTTATTTTTCAATTCTTTTATTGTTTATTTATCGGAGATTCTCAAAGTGGGATACATTTTCCTCCCCATAGTTTAAGGTTAGCTCATCATCAATATTAATATCATGAATAGCATAATGCCTCATAACCTCATTTACCTTATCAATTTCATATTCAACATTTGGATTAAAGCTGTGATTATACATTCCACAAAATCCCATACCGATAACATGATAATCGTCGTCAAATTTATAACTGTAATCTAAACATATTTGAGTGCTGATAATTTCATCCATAGGAACCTTAAAGTATGGAAATTCTTCTATAATTTCATACTTTTTTATCGGTTCTCTAGCAAAAACTCCCCATCTATGAATTTCAGATCTTTTAATTATTAATTTATTAGCAAATAAAAGATTGTCTAAGTACAAAGATCTTGAAGATTCTAAACCCGTTCTCATATAAACAACCTCACTACTCTCATTTTTTAGTTTTCAAGTAATCCACTTCTTGTTTCAATTCTTTTATAGCTTCAATCATAACAGGAATTAACTGTTTATAATCAACCGCCAAATAACCATTTTCTTGTTCTTCAACCATCTCAGGAAATTCTTTTTGAACTTCCTGAGCGATGACACCATATGCGTTTCCAGTTACTCCTGTTATATCTTTCATTTTATCATTCCATTCATAATATTTCCCATTTAATTTTGCAATTTTATCAAGATAAAACCCCATTATTTAAATTAATACTAAACAATCTATTTAGTGCATTGTCGATGGGTTGAATGTTACTCTTGAGGTTGATATCACTCATACCCATTCCACCAGAAGGCGCGGGCGATGAACGTGGTGATGGCGCGGGTGATGGACGTGGCGCTGGAGCAGGCGCTGGACGTGGTGATGGACGTGGCGCTGGCGCAGGCGCTGGACGTGGTGCTGGACGTGGTGCTGGTGCTGGTTGTGGTCTTGGTGATGGACGTGGTGCTGGTGGTGGTGATGGTCTTGGAGATGGTCTTGGTTCTGGTCTTGGTTGAGGTCTTGGTTGGACAACTGGGAATCCTCTTTGTTCAAACTTAACTTCACCTCTATCAGTAACTCTCTTAGCAGCTTTTGGTGTTTGTGTAATTACAAGAGAATTTTCCTTTTTACCTGAAATTTTTCCATCGTCATTAACGTCAAATTTATCAAATTTAGGTGTTCCTGGTTTTAAAGTCTTGAGAACCTTTCCACCTGGAACTGATGAATCTTTAATTCTAAGATTACCATTTTTATCTTGAACTGTTACAACATTTGAAGTTTTCTTATCTCCACCAGTTGGTTTTGCTGGTTTGCCCCTTCCGGGAGCATTTTTTGGTGGAATTGGAACTCCTGCATCTTTGTATGCCTCTCTTGCTGCCGCTGCACCTTCTCTCTTTTTAATTTGTCTAAAATTATATTCTCTCGTTGTACCATTCTTGGTTGTAAATGGAACATAAGTAACTGCAGTAACTCCTCCTCTACTTCTTGTAACGTTCTTAACTTTAAATGTCTTCGGAGTTTCTTGTGCAGGAGTTTTGTTGTGAGAGAGTAAACCTTCACAAATATAAGTGTGTGCATCATCAACTGTAATCTTAACTACATCACCATCATCAACTTGTTCAATTTCTAATAGTTTTTGTTCAGAAACTACATCTCCAATTTGCATGTTTTTGCATTCTTTCCACAATCCATCAACATAGAATTTGTGAGAATCTGAGCAAATAATTTCACTAGTTTCAAACTTCAACTTAAATTTGGTAACATTATTCACTATTTCAACATAAGTAACCTGATAATCACCATATTCAAAAGTATTTTCATGGTAAGTTTTTACAAAATCACCAATTTGAAGTTCTCCTGCCTTCTTCTGTGTGCCGTCAGCAAGTAGAATTAGGCAATTTGGATCTGGACATGACGGTACTGGATCTTTTATTGGATCATTAGGACTCACTGGAGTTGCGGTTTGACGGGGTGTCGGATCCGATGGTGATGGTTCTCTAGTTGGATAAACTGCAGGTGATGGTGCAGGTTCTGGATCATTAATAATAGTATTAATAATTTCATCAATTTCATCAGGATCAATTTCACCACCATCATAAGGAGCTGGTATAAAAATTGGAACGACTTGAGGAGGTGGTGGTTTTATGTTTCCAACAACTGTACTTGCTACAACCTCTGGTGGTCCAACAGAAACATCAGTTCTAGTATCAACAATTGTTGCGGTTTCAGTCTGTACATTTCTAACAGACAAAACACTTTCTTGAACTACTTTTACTGTTCCTTCAGCATAGAATTTTTCTTCTGCACCAGTTACTGGAACTCCAATAACAGTAACATTTTTCTCTTGACTAGTTATTCTAAAAAGTTTTGTTCCAGTTTCGAAAGTTGGATTAGATGGTACGTTTGGATTTGGAATAAAGAATGAACCAATAAGAGTACCATTTCTATCAGTGACCATTCTAATTCTAGAAACAGTAGCTACTGCTCCACTAGTTTCTCCAACTAAAGTCATTCCAACAGTAACGTAACCATAATAATCACCTTGAGTTTTATTTGATAAACTGAATGTATCTACGTTTAATATTGTTGAAGATGAAGAATATGTATCAGGAACCAGTGTAGATGTATTATATGGATTTGTTATAAAAATATCTTCCGGGACATTATATGGACCATATTTGTGTGCAGCTGCTGCAACTCTAAATCTAATAAATTTATCTTCAAGCGGTGTAATACCATTTCCACTTTGAATTGGTGATGTGTTTAATGTCTTAACATTTTCTCCAACTTGGAACACTCCATTAACCATTTGAATTTCTAATAACTTTGGTACAATGTAACGATTAACATCTACCTTATCAAAAAATGCATATACTTCAGTAAGTGGTTTTAATCTCTTAGCAGTAAATTCTATATTTCTTGATCTCATTGCTGGGATAAGATCTGAACTTACAGTCACTTCTCCTACTTTGATACTTTCAAAGCTCTCTCTTTCTTTATATGCAACTCCAGTTTTTGTTGAAGTTCCGGTCTTTTGTGTTACTGCTAAATCTTCTCTGATTAAATCATAACCATTAACTACTGTTCTTGAACCAGCTGGAATTTTTGTGGATCCAGTCCATACAGTCTCCCATGCTCCCCAAGTCACGGGACCAAATCCAGTTTGTTGATTGAATTGTGACGCTGTTAGCTGAGACTGAGTTTTTGTATATTTTCCTTGAACATCAATTACTCTAGGAGTTAATTTAACTTGATCTGCCCAAACATCAGAAGATGGAACTAATTGTATACTTCCTGCATAATACGCATTTCTAAATGATGTTACTGGAGCAACTCTACTTGCATATCCTTGAGTTATATAAGCAACTTCTTCATACTGCAAAGTTACTAATTGTCCAGTTCTCTTAACACCTCTACCAATTAGATTTTGATCAAAACGTAAATCTGAAGTTTGTGCTGGAGAAGTGCTAATTCCTAGTGTATTTTCAGTACCAAGAACTAAATCTATCTGGGTAGTGAATGGTGCTGGTCTTAACTCTCCAAGTTTTGTATCTATACTATTTTTTACATCAGTCACTTTTAATTGTGGTTCAGCTGATGAAAAGTCATCAACAAAGAAACCAGACTTAAAGCGATTTAATCCATTTGCATCTCCAATAAACAAATTAGCAGTATCGCTTTCTAATAGTGAAAGTGATGTATAAAACTCTAAGTTTTTTATTCTATTCTCTAAGTCACGGATATCTTTCATTTGATATCTCTTATATTCAGCTAAATTAATATTAGCTTGAGATACGTCGCAGAGATATGCTGGTAATGATATTGTAGCAATTTCCAGTGATTCTGGTTTTCCTAAAGGAATTCTTGGATTTTCGGATGCTTCACCCTGAACTAAATGAAATTGTCCGGTTCTATCTAAAAATATTCTATCTATTCTTGGAAGATAATATGAATAATTTAGAACAATAGATTCATCAGATGTAGCTATCGGATTTGTTGCTGAATTGTTATAATCAGCATCAATCCTTCTTCCAAAAAATTCAAATGAAGAGAATGCGTTTTCCTGTACTATGTACTCATTAACTCTTGGCCTGATATCGATTATATCAGAATGTCGGATACCATTAGTTGATGGTATATCACAATAATCATAATCAGAATAAGAATTTACTGTTGTAATATCACCATCATCAGATGTATTATAAGTTGCGTGCTCAAAATATATTTTTAATTTTCTAGTTGGCTCTTTTGCATTTGGTTTTCTCACTAATCTCGAATAATCATATAGTGTTGATCTATATCCCGAATCCAAAGTAAAATCGGAAGTTATATCATTATCAGAACCTGTTAGTGTTACAATTGTTCCCTGAACATTGCTATTCTTAAAGGTTACTCTTTCTCCTTCAGTAAAGGATATTGTATTTAAATATAT
>Ga0129333_10000741_pt1 | contig 28252 bp, 17 predicted proteins | sample CPB6_08_DNA_FD_94474 | JGI IMG/M metagenome (GOLD analysis project Ga0129333, IMG submission 94474) | Freshwater to marine salinity gradient microbial communities from Chesapeake Bay, USA - CPBay_Sum_0.6_0.8_DNA | ecosystem: Environmental > Aquatic > Marine > Coastal | place: USA: Chesapeake... | reverse complement strand
AAAGAAAATAAGGATGTACACGCCTGAAGGATACATTGCGGATCCCCCAGACGCCTCATGTCCTTACTGCGGGGAGAAACAGAAACCATGCTCACACGTTAATAGCCTTGCTCGTGCATGGGCACGAGGCGCATGTAAGAAAAAGTATGTTAAAGAAGATACGACACTTCCTCCAGAGGGATGAAGATATAACACTCTATGATGAATGGCACTATATCTTCATAACTCTTAGAGAACTTGTTGATGTAGTGAGAACTCAAAATAAATAATACAAACAGCGATGTTTGTATGCCCCTGTACAATTCTCCTCAAGCCTATGTCTTTAACCTCCACACAACAAATTCAGCAGAAGCGAAAAGATTATGGAGGCAAAAGATAAAGGAAGAGTGGGAATTGCAATGTGCTTATTGTGGGTCTGAAGATAATCTCACATTAGATCATATTGTTCCTCGTTCTAAAGGTGGAGCAGACTTCACCAAAAATGTTGTCTGTGCTTGCCATGATTGCAATCAAGATAAGGGACATACTCCTTGGGAAGAATGGTACTTCTCCCAGGAGTTTTTTAGTATGCAGAGGCATGAAAAAATTAAAGAATGGATGAAACCAGATCCACCATCTAACTTATTTGCCTATCGTCCAAGACGTAACAATCTTACTTGAATAAATAAAACAGATCAGTAAATACTGATTCTAACTGGTAAATACCGACCTATTGTAGATGGCAACTCCAATTAGAATAAAACGCTCTGCGGTACCCGGAAAAGTACCTAGTCAGGGTGCATTACAATATGGAGAATTGGCGTTTAACTTGCATGACGCTGATTTATTTGCTGTACGCAATAGAGCTGGTATTGGATCTGAAGTAGTTAGAATTGGTGCAGGTGCTTCAGTAACTAATATAATTTATGTCACACCAGACGGAAACGACAACAACACAGGATTTAAACTCGGAGACGCAAAGAGAACTATTAGAGCAGCAGTTGGAATTGCCTCAACTTTACCAGGATCGGTTGTTAAAATTTCTCCTGGAACTTACGTAGAAAACAATCCAATTCATATTGAAGAGCAGGTAAGTTTAGTTGGCGATAGTTTAAGAGAAGTAACTGTTGTTCCACAAAATATCGGAGACATTTTTTATGTTTCTAATGGAAACTATATTGCAAATATATCATTTAGTGGATCTCAAAATAGTGGTGCTACCATTGCATTCAATCCAAATAAACATGTCTACATAAATCAATCACCATATATTCAAAATTGCAGTAATTTTATTCCTGGAAGTATTGGTATAAAAATTGATGGGTCAAATGCTATTGGACCTACAAAATCAATAGTTCTTGACTCTTATACTCAGTATAACCAAAATGGTATAGGAATATCTATTACAAATAATGGATATGCACAACTGGTTTCTTTATTCACTATTTGTAATGATATTGCGGTCTATGCATCTAGGGGTGGATCTTGTGATATTACAAATTCAAATTCATCATTTGGTAATTATGGGTTAGTTGCTGATGGAGTATCTGAGGTCGTGTATACTGGAATTGTTACAGCAGAAAGTTCTGGAAATACTGATACTCTTACTTTAGATATTTCATCTCCAAATTACAATGTTATTAATGCTCAATATGACTCTTTAAGTGGATTGTTGACAGCATATACATCACAACCAACAAATATTAAAGTTGGTATGGCTGCTACTATAACAGGATTGGGATTTACTTGTTCATCAGATTCTGGAATTACGACAGTTCAATATCCATCCGGAAATTATGGATATGTTTTTGATGTTATAAGTAATCCAGTTATAAGTGGATTTACTACCTCTGTTTATAATGTTGGCGTTGCATCTGCTACAAGAGCTGCAGCTGCTGGTGTTTATACAAATATAATTCCAACTCGTTTGACTGGAATTGGAACTGGTTTAAAATTGAATGCATCTGTTGATGTTGTTGGTGTTGTTACTTTTTCTGTTGCGGGACAGGGAGTTGGATACGTAATAGGAGATACGTTATCAGTTTCGGATTCTCTTCTTGGAGGAAGTGGTGCTCAAGATGTTCCATTAAGTATTACTGGAATTAGAACAGAATATGGACATTCTTGCTATGTTGGAGTTTCTACTCTTCAACACTATTATACTTCTGGTGGAAATATTGGGGCATTTGTACCAAGACCTTATGATGGACAAGTTGTTTATGTTGATTATCAGTATGCTAGTGTTTCTAGAATTAATGTTGGTTCTGGAGGAACTGGATATACTTCTACACCAACCATTACAATTGAACCACCTCTTTCTGCTTCTGAGTGGGGAATACAGGCAACAGCAGTTCCTGAAATAAAAAATGGATCTGTTACTGCCGTTACGATTGTTTCTAGTGGTAGAGGGTATGATTTACAATATCCACCAACTATAACAATTAGTTCCCCAGATGTTGGAATAAATACAGCAACGCTATCTATTGAGTTGGAAAAAACATTTTATGCCGTAAAGGAAACTACTCCAGTTGTTTCTGGAATTACGACCATAACTTTTAATGATGTTATTCCGTATGTTGTTGGTGTTGGATCTACAGTTCCATTTTTTAGACAGAGTAGAATATTAGCAACTGGGCATTCTTTTGAATATATTGGATCTGGAACATCAATATCATCTGCTCTCCCCTCTCTTGGTGGAGTTGCCATTCAGTCTAATGAGGTTGATAATCGTAATGGTGGACTTGTTGTTTACACAAGTACAGATCAAGGTGGAAACTTTAGAATTGGTGAGGGTGTAGTAATAGATCAACTGACTGGATCTATAGGTGGAGATATTTACAATAAAAGTTTATTTTCAAAAATGACTCCATTTATTCTAGCATTAGGAGGAGAATAGTAAATGGCATTACCACTTAACGTTTTTAAAACAATCACTCAGGTCGTTCCAACTTCTCCAGTTGGGATTTATACCGCACCAGTTGGATATACTGGAGTCGTTTTATTAGCACAAGCTGCTAATGTTGGAAACGACACTCATAGTGTTACTTTTGTTCATAGAAGATCTGGTGTTGATACTGAAATTGTGAAAGATTTTGCAATTCAACCAAATGATTCTGTTGGATTTTTACAGGGAAAACTTACTCTTCAATCTGGAGATGTTTTAGTTTTGTCTGCTAGTGATGCGAATAATGTTAAATTTATTGGTAGTATTTTAGAAACACTCAATTAATAAAATAAAATGGCAAAGTTTATTAGCGGCAGACAACAACAACTCAATGTTGGTGTATCATCAAGTACTGATAATAAAACTTCATTACAAGTAACTGGAAAGGTTGGTATTGGCACAACAAATGCTGATGGTAGAAGTTTATATGTAATTGGTGATGCTGAAGTAACTGGAGTTACTACTGCTAATAGATTTTCTACTGGTGTTATTGGTGAATCGATTAATATTACTAATACGACTATTACTGGTCCAGAGACAATTATAATTGATCCTGCAGGGGTTGGGGTCAATACTGGAGCAGTAAGAATTAAGGGTGATTTGTATGTAGATGGAAATCAAACAATAATTGATTCATCTACAATTGAGCTCAAAGATTTCCAAGTTGGAATCGCTTCAGATGTTTCAACTAATGTTCTTCTTGATGGTGCTGGAATTGGAATCGGATCTACAAATATTCGTAAGACATTAACTTATGATTATTCTAGCGATTCTCTTAAATCAAGTGAGCATTTTGATCTTGCCTCTGATAAAACATATAAAATTAACGAAGTAGAAGTACTTAGAGATACTCAATTAACAATTCCAAATGCTTATGTTAGTGGTCTTGGAACTGTCATTACATTATCTGGTACTAATTTAACTTACGATACTGCTGATATTGATCTTGGTTACATTACTTCTGGTGTTGTAACTACTTTACAAGCAACAGATGTTGGGATTAATAGTGCCTTTGTTGTATCTGGTATTATAACTACAATCCAAGGCACTGACGCTTCCTATACTAACTTATATGTAAATTCTGGCGTTGTTACCACAATAAGTGGAACTAATTTAACTTATACTAATGCTGATATTGATAATGCATATGTAACCACTGGTATTGTAACTACCATTGGTGGTGGTAATTTATCTTATACTATTGCTGGAATTCAAACTGCATTTATTAATTCTGGTATTGTAACTACAATCCAAGGCACTGACGCTTCTTATACTAACTTATATGTAAATTCTGGTATTGTTACCGCAATAAGCGGAACAAATCTAAATTACTATAATATAATAGCAAATTATGCAAATGTTTCTGGAGCAACAACTTTTGTTGGAGTTGTAACAACACAAAATAAATTATTTGTTGGTAGTGATTTGAGTGTTGCTGGAAATCTAGAGGTTATTGGAACATCTGAATTTATTGGTGTTGTAACGTTCCGTGGTGGCACTATTAATCTTGGAGATTCTGATACTGATGATGTTGTACTTGGTGGAGAATTAGCATCAAATCTTGTACCTACAAATAGTAATCAATATGATCTTGGAATTTATGATAAAAAGTGGAGAGATATTCATCTAAGTGGAACAGCAGGAATCAACACTGCACATATAGTTACTGGTATTGTAACTACTTTGCAATCTAATGATATAAGTGTAAACAATATTTATGGTGTAGTTGGTATAGTAACTACCATTTCAGGAACAACTGCTACTTATAGTATTGGTAATATTACGTCTGCTAATGTAACCACACTTCAAAGTAATGATGCTACAGCACAAAATTTATATGCTGTGTCTGGCATTGTAACAACAATTTCTGGAACTAATTTAACTTATACTAATGCTGATATTGATAATGTATATGTAACCACTGGTATTGTAACTACACTCCAAACAACTGATGGATTAATAGAAAATCTTTATGTAACTTCTGGTGTAACCACTAATCTAAGTGGAACTATATCAACTTTTACTAATCAGATATCTACGAATTCTTATATTGATAATTTATCTGCATTAAGTGGTGTTGTAACTACTATTGCAGGAACAAATCTTAATTATACAAATGGTGTTGTAGATAATCTTTATGGTGTAACTGGGATTATCACAACACTTCAAGGTACTGATTCTGTATATCAAAATCTCTATGGTGTAGTTGGTGTTGTTACTAATATCTCTGGAACAAACCTGAGTTATTCTGGAATAAGTACACTTAATATAGTAAATGCTACTCAAATTAATGCATCTGGTATTGTAACAGCAACAGAATTTCGTACTGGTGCTGAAGGATCTGCAATTATAGTCACTTCTGATAGTATTACTGGACCATCAACAATTTATATTGATCCAGCATCTGTTGGTGATAATACTGGTTCAGTTAGAATTAAAGGTGATTTTTATGTTGATGGGCAGCAATTTATTGTAAACTCAAACACAATTGAATTAGCAGACTTTAACATTGGAATAGCTGGCACTGTCTTCACAGATATTTTACTTGATGGTGCCGGGATAGGAATCGGTTCTACAAATGTTCTTAAGAGTTTAACTTATAAGTATACGACTGATTCATTTAGATCAAGTGAAAATATTGATCTTGATTCTGGAAAGGTTTATAATATTAATGGATCGGAAGTACTAAGTGCAAGTCAGTTAACAGTACCTAATATTAGTGCTTCTGGTGGTATTTCCACACTTGGTAATACCGTAATTGGTGGTGGGACAACCGAGTTGGTTGTTGGTGGAGATGCAAGAATAACAGGGATTCTTACAATCGGAACATCTAGTATTACATTAGATGGTAATAGCAATACTATTGTTGTTGGAACTGGGGTTACAATTGATTCCACTGGAATGAGAATTTCTGGTGTCTCTTCATTAACCGCAACAACCATCTATGGTGATTTTGATGGTGAACTGAATGCACCTGGAAATACTTATTATGTTTCCGTCAATGGTAGTAATACTAACACTGGGGATAATATCAACCAGGCATTTTCATCATTAGTGTATGCACTGAGTGTTGCAACTTCTGGTGATACTATTCTGGTTGGATCTGGCACATTCACTGAAGTGTTCCCACTCACAGTTCCTGCTGGAGTAACAGTTAAGGGTGTTGGTGGTCTTCGTGGTACATTCATTCAACCAACTTCTGGAACGAAGCAGAATGATGGTTTCTTATTAAATGGTGATACTACAGTTGAAGATCTGACAATCGGTAATTTCTTCGAACCTGGTGTTGGATTTAAGTTTGCATCTGGTATTAAGGTTACAGTCCGTTCCCCATATGTACAGAGAGTAACAGTTCTCAATAAGGGATCTGTAACAACTGGGACTGATCCATATGGATTTGATACTCCCCATACTCCTCCAACATACTACAAGGCAGGACGTGGTGTATATCTAGATGGTAGTGTCCACACAACGGATACTCTTGAAGCAGCAATGCTGTTTAACGAGTGTACTTTCATCACTCCAAATAATACTGCTTTGGAGATGACCAATGGTGCAAGAACAGAATGGGTAAACTGCTTCACTTATTTCGCTGATAAGGGCATCTACGCACTTGATGGTGCTGTTGGTCTCGGAAGCACTGGGTACACCAGAATCAAGACTGGAACATTTACGGGATCTACACCAGCAGCGAATGATCAACTTTATTACTTAGAAAGTAATTCTATATCTGGTACGTATAGTCAGTCTGGAACTACACTTACTGTTACTAAAGTTGGTCATGGACTTACTGTTGGTGATAGACTTTATGCAGATTTTACTTCTGGAACTGCAACTGACGGATTTTATTATATCAATTCTGCTCCAGATGGAAATACATTTAGTGTAACTGCTCCATCAGCTACAACGAGTGGTAATGTTTCTTATAAAGAAGCACTTGGATTTGGAACAATTAGATCTTATGATGCATCTACTGGAATTAGCTCCTTTATTAATAAAGGTGAAGGTTTATTCCAACTGCCAACAGAAAGAGTTGGTAAGACAATTACTGCTTTTGGTGGAGCTTCCATTACAACAGCAGTTAAGAAATTTGGTACGGGATCATTATTATTAGATGGTTCTGGAGATTATGCAAAGATAACTTCTAATACTGACTTTGGATTTGGCACTGGAGACTTAACTATAGAGACTTTCTTCAGACCTGTTTCAATTGGATCTTCACAAAATATTCTTGATCTTAGAGATTCTGCATCTGATGACTCATCTCTACACGTTACTCTTAATTCATCCAATGTAGTTATTGTAAGTTATGGAACTACCTCAGTTATTACTGGATCAACTTCTATAACAACTGGACAATGGTATCATGTCGCTGTTTCTCGTGCTAGCGGTTCCACAAAACTCTTTGTAAATGGAACTCAAAACGGATCTACTTATAGTGATAGCAATGATTATGGTATTTCTAAACCACTGGTTATTGGTGCGGATTATGCTGGAACAAATGAATTTGATGGATACATTGACGAAGTTAGAATATCTGATAACGCAAGATATACTACAACATTTACTCCAACTACAGTTCCATTTGTTTCTGATGGAAATGACAAATTAATAGCTCATTTTGATGGTCTAACGGGAAGCACAGCATTTAGTGATAGTTCCACTCCAACTCAAGATATTCGTTGGGTTCGTTCTGGTGTAGGAATCGCTACCGCAACTTCTATTACTTTAGCAGATTATCAGAAGTTTGGTGGAGATATGAGATCCATTGGATCTGCATCAGTATTTGGTAATACTGGAGTAACTGCTGATGGTCCTGGATCCATTCTCAGACTTTTTGCATTCAACTTTGGACATATTGGATCTGGAAAAGATTTTAGTCAGGATATTTCTCTTGTAAATCAAGAGAATGAGGTAATCACTTCAAATAATGGTAAAGTTTACTTTGCTTCTATTGATCAATCTGGTGACTTTAGAGTTGGTAATGCATTCTATGTTAATCAAGAAAGTGGAACAGTAAACTTTGGTGGTCAAGACTTTACCCTTAATAGTCTTTCTGATCTTAACATCACTGACGGAACAAATACAACAATAATTACACCAACAACATTGACAGTTGGAAATGTTCAGCTCTCTGGAAATGAGGTTGTTACCACTTCTGGTGATCTAGTTCTTAACCCATCTGGGATTAGTTCTACAAGAGTTGAAGGTGATCTTGAAGTTACTGGTACTCTTTCTCTTGGATATAGTCTTCTTGGTGGTCTTGATGGTGATAAAGGTGACATTACAGTATCTGCTAGTTTTACACAATGGACAATTGATAGCAGTGCTGTAACTCTATCTAAGATTCAGAATATAGGAACTGGCAAAGTTCTTGGTAGAACAACCGCTGGTTCTGGAGTTGTTGAAGAATTGAGTACCACTGGAACAGGCAATGTCGTTCTTTCTAATGCACCAACATTATCCAGTCTTAATATAACTGGTGATCTTTCCGTTGATACAAATGTATTAAAAGTTGATTCATCTAATAATCGAGTTGGTGTTAATAAGACATCACCTTCTTATGCACTCGATGTTGTTGGTGATATAAATACTTCAACAGCAGTAAAGGTAAATGGAGTGAGCATTCTAGATCAGGCATCTGGTGATGCAACCGCTCTTGCAATCGCACTAGGATAATAAAAAATGGCAAACACTTTTAAAAGCGTAGTAAAAGCATCAATTGGTACAGGAGGATATACTGTATATACATGTCCTTCAAGTACAACAACTATTATTATTGGATTTGGTCTTGCCAATAGAACAGCTAGTGACCTTACAGTAGACGTTCAACTTGCTAAGAGTGGTAGTGATACCATTTATCTTGCGAATGATTTAAATTTACCTCCAGGAAATCTATTTGATTTTAATGCTGGTAATAAAATCATTGTACAACAAGGAGATAGTCTTACAATTACTTCTAGTGTTAATAGTAGTGTGGATGTTATTTTGAGTTTACTCGAACAAACATAAGGAGAAGAGTAAATGGGATATTTAGGTTTTCAAAAACCCCAACTTCTTGGTGGAAAAGTCTACGACAAAAATAAAAGTTTAGGTAGTAATGGGCAAGTCTTATCTACCGATGGATCTACAGGTGTTACTTGGGCAACTCTTGGTAACGGACAATTAACTCTCAATGTCTCTGGAACTGGGCTTTCTGGATCTCAGACTTTTACTGCTAATCAAACTAGTAATGCTACATTCACTGTAACTTCTAATGCTACATCATCTAACACTACTAATACTATTGTTGCTAGAGATGGTAGTGGAAATTTCTCTGCAGGAACTATTACTGCAACATTAAATGGTAATGCTAGTACAGCTACTAATGCTACCACAGCAACTACTCTTCAAACTGCAAGAACTATTAATGGTGTATCATTTAATGGTTCAAGCAATATTACTATCAGTGCAAGTACAACCTACTCACTAACACTTGGTTCTTACCTAACAGGTACTTTGTTTAACGGAGCGACCGCAGTTACCGCAGCGGTCGATGCTACATCAGAAAATACTGCATCTAAGGTTGTCGCTAGAGATGGCTCTGGTAATTTTAGTGCAGGTACTATTTCTGTAAGCAGACTTGAGGCATCTTTTAGTGGACAAGGCGATAATTATAGCAGTATAAAGGCTGTTGATCTACATCTTGGCACCAATACGTCAGCAAAACCAAGTTGGAATGCATTATTAAATATTGGTAATACTACATCAAACAATGATTCCCAAGTAGTTATTAAGAATAGTAATTCCACTGCTCTTAGTATTCTGGCTTTAGATAACCTGGTATATTTTACTTCTAACCTTTATTATGAAAATGGATTATGGGTTCACTCTGCACCTTCTGGAGGAACTAATAGTCAGATATTTGGTCTTGAACCAACTTCTGGAGTAAAATGGTGGGCATCTAGTAATAGTAGTTCAAGTTTTAATCTTTCTAATTCAAAACTTCTTTGGAACAATAGTGGTGAATGGGCATCTACTTTAAGTAATACGTTAACTTTAAACACATCGGGAACTGGACTTTCTGGTTCAACAACTTATAACAACTCTGGTGCCGTTACATTCACTGTAACTTCTAATGCAACTAGTGCTAACACCGGTTCTACAATAGTTGCTCGTGATGCTAGTGGAAATTTCTCTGCAGGAACTATTACTGCAACAAAATTCACTTCAACTTCTTCTTATTTTGGTGCCAATAATGCTGCAGTTGTAGTTAGTGATATATGGGTTGGTTATAATTTAAGCAGTAAACCGGCATATGGAGCAGCTGTAAACATCTCTGGAACTTCATATTCTAATTCTCAAGTAGTTATTAGAGATAATAGTGATCAGAACGCTTTTAGTATTTACACACAAACTAATATAACATATTTGGCAAACAATACCATTTTCGATAATGGATCATGGTCTCATGCTGCAGCTAATTTATATACTGGAAATGTTTATAGTCAGCTACTTATTCTTAATGCATCCCAGGGGGTAAAATGGAATGCATCTAGTAATAGTACTGCATCTTGGAATTTATCTAATGGAACACTTCTTTGGAACAATAGTGGTCAATGGGCATCTACTTTAAGTAATACGTTAACTTTAAACACATCTGGAACCGGTATTTCTGGTTCAACAACTTATAACAACTCTGGTGCCGCTACATTCACTGTAACTTCTAATGCTACATCATCTAACGCTAGTAATACTATTGTTGCTAGAGATAGTAGTGGAAATTTCTCTGCAGGAACTATTACTGCTTCATCATTCATTGGACCTCTTTATAATACGTTAACTTTAAACACATCTGGAACCGGTATTTCTGGTTCAACAACTTATAACAACTCTGGTTCCACTACATTCACTGTAACTTCTAATGCAACCAGTTCTAACACCGCTTCAACAATAGTTGCTCGTGATGCTAGTGGAAATTTCTCTGCAGCAACTATTTCAGCATTAAAAAATACTTTAGTTGCTAGTAATGATTCTGGTACCGGCGGTGGTCAATTATATTTAAATGGTTCTACTGGAAATAGAATTGATTTTAATACAAATGGTGTTTCTGCCCCATCATTTACAACAAGAAGTGTTGGAACCAAAATAGTTCTATATCCAGCACTTAGTGGTAGTGCAACAGACTATGCAATTGGTATTGATAATAGTACTTTTTGGTCAACTGTTGATGGAACTTCATCCTCATTTAAATGGTATGGTGGAACAACTCTTGCGGCTACTTTAACGGCAACTGGTAATCTCACTGCAGTTGGTACACTTCAAGGTACAAGACTAATATCCACTATCTCAACAGGAACTGCACCACTATCAGTAACTTCAACAACTGAAGTTTCTAACCTAAATGTTCAGTATTTGAACGGTTATCAGTCTGATACAGCAAATAGTAATAATACTATTGTAAGACGTAGTAGTGATGGTACAATTAGTGTATCTTATTTGCAAATAACAAATCAATTTCAATCTACACAAGCAAACTCTACAACAACTGGTGGAGGTCAAATCTACCTAAATGGTGGTACTGGAAATAGAATTGACTTTAACCAAAATGGTGTTGCTGCTCCTGCATTTACAACAAGAAGTGTTGGAACCAAAATAGTTCTATATCCAGCACTCAGTGGTAGTACAACAGACTATGCATTTGGTATTGAGAGTGGTGCATTATGGTCTTCTATTCCAGCTTCAGGAGACAATTTTAAATGGTATGCTGGAACAACAACTGCGTTAACTTTAACTGGAGGTGGCAATTTAACTGCTATCGGAACAGTTCAAGGAACTAGATTCATTTCTACAATTGCAACAGGAACTCAACCTCTAACAGTTTCTTCTACAACTGAAGTTTCTAACCTAAATGTTCAGTATTTGAACGGTTATTCATCTGCTACCACAAATACTGCAAATGCAATTGTAAGACGTGATGGCAGTGGAAATTTTTCTGCAGGAACTATTACTGCAACATTAAATGGTAATGCTAGTACAGCAACCAACGCTAGTAATTCTGATGCATCTCTTATTACTAATACCTCCACTAATGCTACTTACTTTGTGAATTTTACTAGTGCTACCAGTGGTTATACTTCTATTAGAGCAGCATCTGGAAATTCATTATCATTTAATCCCTCTACTCAAAATCTTGTCGTTGGTGGAACAATTACAACTAATTCAGATCGTAGACTGAAAAAAGATATTGAAACCATAGGTGACGCCTTAAATAAGGTGTTATCTATGAGAGGAGTTAGATATGTTCGTAAAGATACAAATGAAACTCAGGTAGGACTCATCGCACAGGAGGTTGAAGAGGTATTTCCAGAAGTTGTCCGTGGAGAGGATATAAAATCAGTTGCATATGGAAACCTAATCGGAGTATTAGTAGAGGCAATTAAAGAACAGAATAGAAGAATAGAGGAATTGGAGTTTAGATTGGGAGGAGGTTGATTCATGAGTATTAATATCGGAGCAGATAGAATTAGTGGATTTTCTACTAATGTTAATAGAACTGAGTCTCAAGAAGGATTGTATTATAATGTAACAAATTATCTGGATCATTATGAAAATTATCCAAGCTTAACTGGTAATGGTGGAAAATACTTATATAGTAATGGAACTTCTTTGGAATGGAGACCTTTTTCTAGACCAACCACTCAAAGTCAAATATTTTATTCATCTGGACAAGTAAACATTCCTTCTAGTGCAAATACCATTGTGATACAGGCATTTGGTGGTGGGGGTGGGGGAAATGGTGGATATGATTTAAATCTAGCTGGAGACCGTAATTCCAATCCATTTGTAGCATTACAAGATGGTAGTAGTAATGCGGCTGATCGTAGATTGGCTTTTGATGTACCGGGTAATTTTAGTTCAGATCCATATTCGCAAGCCGCCTGGAGTGGAACTAGTCCACATGTTAATCCTGGAATACTTTTTGTAACTACGACAAGTAATAATCTTTCAACTAATTATTATACTCTTAATGGTACGAGTTACTTTTCACCGAATTTTGGCATTACTAGTGGTTCATACTTTAAAAAGGGTATAAGTTATTGTCCAAGTTTTGGTCGATTTTCTTTTATATATGGACCAACACCTCTATGGTCTACTGATTGTTCTGTTTGGTTGAAAGAAGGAACTATTCCTGGAGCTACTGGTTCTAACTTACAACAAATAAGAGAAGTCAATGGTCAGTTATGGGCTCTTGGGGAAAATATTCTTTCAGTATCTACGGATAGAATAATTTGGACTAATAGAACTGCTGCAAATCCTGCTAACTATTTGTATTATGATATTAAATATTCTGATAATAATTATATTGTTTGTGGTAGATATGGAAATGTATCTGTTTCTACAGATGGAATATCCTGGGTCGCACGACAAGTCACATCCTCAGCAGTAGGTTCTACCAGATTATGGAATATTGATTATTGGAAAGTAGATCAAAGACATTATATTCCAGCAGGAACTGGTGGATTAATAACTTCTACGGATACAATTGTTTGGACAAACGTGAATCTTAATAGTATTAATATAGGTGTGCAGGTTTTTGATACTGAACATATATCTAGCAATCTTTGGATTGCTGGAAACTTCGGTGGACAATCAGTGGGATCATTGGCAAAAAGTACGGATGGAATTACGTGGACATTAATACCATTTAATAATTCAAATTATGCATATAATGTTACTGCATCAGATGTTATGACAGATTCACAACGTACTTTAAATTATGCTAATGGAATACAAATTTACAGAGGTAGGGTAGTAGTTTTTGGTGACAGACATTCATCTTCTGTTGGTTCATTTAATAACCAATATCATATGTTTGCTACTAAGTATAATGCGGATCCTGGATTTGGTGGCGTTGGGGGATATTATGGTGAAATTATTATCCCAAGAAATCAACTTACCAGTTCAACAATCGACGTTGTGATTGGAAATGGTGGATCTGGTGGGGTTGGATCTGGAGTTACTTCACTTACTTATGGTTCTCCCGGTGCTGCTACTACAGTTTCATGGACAGGATATAATTCTTTAACTTATAAGTTTGAAGCTGCAGGTGCCCTCTCTGGAAAACCTGGTAACCAAGGACCAATTAGTGGAACTAATCCTGGAATTGTTACTATGAATAACTATTATAGGTCTTATCCAGGTTCTATTAGTGAATCCGTTAGTAGCAGCAGTGGAATTAATCCATTCGACCTTCAATCTGGTTATGGTGGAAATGGTGCATATAGTCATGTTGGGTCTGGACTTACTGGAGTTTCTGGAAGTCCCGGAAGACCAATTAGATATTATGGCAGAATATTTACAAATACTGGCGGAGATTCTTCCCCTGGAAATGGGTCGGTTGGATATGCATTGACTGGTAAATTTTATCCAGGAATAGGTGGTGGTGGAGGTGGAGCATATGATGGTGTTGCTGCTGCTAATGGCGGCGCCGGTTCTTTAGCCTCTGGAGGCGGTGGTGGTGGGATGTGCATCACAAGTGGAGGATTAACCACTTCTGTAGTTGGAAATGGTGGTAATGGGGGGAATGGTATTGTTAAAATAACTTGGTGGTAATTTTGACCCTAAATAAAAACATAATTAAAAAAATACGTATATAGATGGCAATAATAGGTTCAAACTCAATAACTGGGATTACCACTGCTTATGAACCTGGTGATTTTGTCACTAAATCCATAGTTGATGATTCTGTTCGTCCTCTTCCACCTTTTCTCCCCAGTGGACAAACGATAAACAGAATCACTCCTGATAATGGAAGATTGATGGATAATGGATATACCGCTGAGTATAATAGGCCATATCCTGGTTTGCATAATGCTGCTATAACAAATAATGAAAGTGTAAATTTATACAAAAGAATTGCTTTTGACTCTTATACTACTCCTGGAACTTATACGTATACTGTACCATCTAATGCAACTGCTATAGAATTTGATATTCAAGCAGGCGGTGGAGGTGGTGGTTACGCTAGTACAGATACATCTTCATATGTGACTGGCAGTTCATGGGCTGGACTGAACTTTTCCAATACAAGCGCAGCAGCAGGAATGCAGTCGGGATTCTTATCTGGTGCTGCTATTGGTAATAATGCTTTTGTTATATGTGGGGATAGTAAGGGTGTTTATGCTAATGAATCTTCTAATTGCGCTTATTCGCAATGGCGTAGACGTACTGTACCTATTGGACCAAATTATTCATTACACGATGCAGCATACATAAACGGAATGTATCATGTAGTTGGTAATGGGGCAGTATACGTTCAATCAACTGATAGTATTCATTGGGTAGCGAGGACTGTTCATTTTTCGGATAATTACATTTTTGACTATCTTAATGGTTACTATTTTTGTGGTATGAATTCTTATCGTGTAACTGTATCCACTGATAGTATAGTTTGGACTATAAGAACTGTTGCTCAAACATCAGGTTCATTAAGTTTTTCTCAGATCACTGGAATGGCATATCATAATTCAGCTTGGTTTGTAAGTTGTGCATATGGTAGTGTTAGATATTCAACTGATACTATAATATGGGATAGGTATCCTGGTAGCGGAACTATTGATACTTATGGAAGAATAACTCCGACTGGAAGTTATGCTGAGGGGGGTAACCCATTGACATTAACCACTAATGGCACAAGAATGTTATTTCGATATGGATATTGGAAAATGTACAACGGTTACTTCAGCCAACCATATACTTATATGATGAGTTCGGAAAGTTTGGCAGTTGGTACTTTTAGTTATGCCAACTTTCCAAATATAAGAAGACCAGTTGCCAGTGGAAGTTTTTATACTTTTAGACCAGCTACGTTGGTGTGGTTGCCAGAAATTAATAGATTTTGTGCTGCTGGAGTCGCTTATGGATATGGAAATGGTTTTGCTACATTTTGTTTCAGCACGGATGGTCTTCTTTGGATAGAGAGCTTTTATGGTGAAGGAAACAATAGTAGCAATCCTTCTGATTATGCTAATGGTATATACCTATGGGATGTTGCTGCACATCCAACAAGAGGTATTCTTGCTGCTGGAGCGTGGAATTATAGCTCCCCGTATGGTGCTATGATCTTTGGTCCAGGACCATCTCAAATTCCTGGGTTTGGTGCCGGCGGTGGCGCCGGAGGAGCATTTGCTAAAATTGTAGTTCCAGTTGAAAATACCGCAGGCCCTGGAAGTCAAATAACACTAAATGTTGGACAGGGTGGTAGAGCTGGAGATAATAATAACCCAGTAGGTGGGGTTGGGGGTGCCTCAACAATTTCTTGGACAGATGATTTGGGTATAGAATGTAGTGTTACAGTACCTGGGGGTGTAGGAGGAAGTTCTAGCCCCGAAACTACTGCCCAAACATCATTTTCCCCAACTTTCCAAGATTATCGTATCATTACTTATGGTGGATCTGGTGCAGGTGCACATGTTACAGGGGTTGGAGATGGTAAAGACTCTCCTGATTTATCTGAATCAACTGCTCAATATTATATGGCTCAGGGAGGTGGTGGAGGGGCTTTTACCGATAGTTCTACTTCTACTTCTAGTAAATCATATTGGTTTGGTGGAAAAAGTGGAAATAGATGGACTGGTAGAATATCGATAAATCAAACTAAAATTCTTGGATTTAATTCTGTTACAACTTGGACCAGAAAATCCGATTCTTTTGGTGCATGGGGTGGGAAAGGTGGGTCAATTGTAAGAAGTTTTGGTGGATATTTTAAATTAAGATATGCCTTTGATAAAACTATAAGACACTATGATCAGAATGGTACTACTGGTGATATGCAAGAGTATCTCAAAGATAACCAATTGAAAAAATTGAATAATATGTATGTAACTCCATTCTCTAATGGAGTTGCGTATTCTACAGATGGAATTACTTGGTTTGAAAGTACCGTTGATATGGTACATCAACATGCAGGGAGAGCAGGATCTATACCAAAAATACATCAGATTGATTATTTTAATGGTCACTGGGTTGTTAATTATCAAAGATATGGTACTTTCTCAACTACAAAGAATGATTTTACTTATATTTACAAATCAACAGATCTTATCAATTGGAAATTTGTAGATCTTCCAATTGTTCAAGAGAGTGGATATTATTATAATGTAAGGAGATTAGTAGCCAGTCCAAATCTTCTTGTAGTTTCTCAAGCGTATCGGAATTCGATTTATATTAGTACAGATATAATTACTTGGACTAAATTAGCAGATAATACTGCCTATTTCACTGAAGGTGTGGCAACAAGTATGGTTTATGATAGTGATAATCAAATATTTGGTGCCGGTGGTGGTAGTAGTTTTGTTACAAGTACAGATGGATTAACATGGACTAATAGAACCGCTCCAAGATTTACTCCTGGAAACACTACTTCTTTTCAATCTATAGATAATGTTTATTATGGAGGAGGGAAATGGTTGGCGTCAGGATTGACAGGATCATATGCATTCTTTACTATAATAACTTCTACTGATGCTATACACTGGTTCCATAGAACAACATCATTTGGGAGACCGTATAGTAATTCAGTTGTTTCGGCTTTTTATTATGACCCTGTGGACATGATTTATTTTGTTGCAGCTGATGGGGAGGGTGATAATATGCCAACTGGATATTCTAGTCAGATTAGATTATCTACTTCTACAGATACAATCGTTTGGGCTATGAGAACTACGGCTACTCTTTATAATGCTAATGGATTTAAAAATTGGACTGCTCGAAATCGCATAACTGGAATTTGTAGATCAACAGAATTAGATTCTGAGGGTCATTATAATTACTTATATTCTATTTCTACTGGGAATTCTTATTCTTCTGGTGATCCTTACTTTGGATGGGATCATCTTAATGGAATTTTTACACATACAATTGGTAATGTTGTTTATGATGCTCAAAATGGAGTAAGTGGTTCTGGAGGTGGTGGAGCTGCTTGGGATATTGCTCCCAATAATAAAGGTAACGCTGGAAGTGGCGGTAATGGGTATATTAATATTAATGTAACGTAAATAAATAATAAAAAGTAGGAAGAAAAAAGAAAATGCATATTTCTGGAGATAATATTTTAGGGATAAGGCATCCAGTAGGTCCTTCAGATCTTGCTACCGATTATTATCTGAGAAAGACATTATTTGATTTTCCTGTTAATGATATCGGACCAAATGATTCATTTGCGATTTATGATGCACCTTATGCTAGATGGAAATTATCATCCTATTGTGGGATTGGTAAACAAATTTTTTATGGGCCAGAATTGACTGGTCTTGCCACTGGAGGAGGATTATTTTTATTGGGATGTGATGTTAATCCTAAATTACAAGCTTCTACTGATGGTTTGCACTGGGTAGTTAGAACAGTTCCACCTGCTGTTGGGTCTAGACATGCTTATTATTTGGATTATTTTGAACACGTTGGTCTTTATACCTGTAGTCTGAGTCTCAGTGGTGATGTTGCAACATCTACAGATACTATTGTTTGGACTGCAAGAACCTCTAGACAAACTAGTTCGGGATATAATATACTTTATGGTAACAATATATTTTGGTATGTTCCAGTTAATCTGAATTACATAGTAACTTCTACTGATCTCATTGTTTGGACTGAAAGATTTCAAAACCTTGGTGGTGGTGACTGCGAGTCTGCAGCATTTGGTCAGGGTAAGTGGGTTATTCCTGGAATTAATTATGTAACTACTGATCTTATTAGTTGGAGTCGAAGAACTTTTGGATCTACTTATAATCCTCCTTCAGGTAGTATGTGTAGATATTTGCCGTGGTTGGATGCGTTTTTTGTTTATGATAATAGCTACCTTCAAGGATATTATGGATCTCCACCAATTTTTATGACTACGGATACTATAGTTTGGGAGGTTCATGGAATTTCTGATACTTTCTGGAATGGATATCCTAATGGGCGTGATGCTATATGGAATTATCATAATGCTGTTAGAGTAATTAATTCTGTTCATGATGGCGGACCTCAAATCGCTATTCTTGGAAGACAAAATAGTATGTTCACTTCAACAGATTTGATATCTTGGAAAAGGAGAACATTTCTATCAAGCACTTCAGCTTATGATCTGCGTTATCCTGTTGGTTGGGGTGGTGGTGGTAGATATCTGAATAATATATCATATGAATATCAAAACTCTTATCTTAGAGGTATAGTCTCTGGTGATCCACAATATGGTCAAAATTGTTTGTTAGTTCATGGGGGGACAAATCATTCTGGAGAACAAGCCAATAATTTGTATTACACTAGTCTTGGTGGATATAGATGGGTTAAATCTACATATATTCCCCAACTCAATTCTAGTAGGGATGAAAATACCGCTTTCTCTTGTCAGGGAGTAGCAGAATGGAATCATCCTGGATTTTATGAATTTTTAATTCCAAAAGGTTCTAGAAAAATGAGAATGGAACTTTTGGGAGGTGGTGGCGGCGGTCAATCGGGATCAATAACTCAAGGTGGTAGTGGTGGAGAAGCTGGACATTATGCTGTTTTTGATCTGGATTCAAGAAATTTTTCTGAAACTGATACTTTATATGTGTCAGTTGGTAGAGGTGGGTGGGGTGGACTTGGAACTGGTCTGGTGAGATCGACAGACTTTGTTAATTGGCAAAATGTTTTCAATCCATTTAACGCTATTGGATATAGTGCTAGGTCTATTGCATATAGTCCAATAGCAGGTGAAAAATATGTTGCGACACAAGATAGAAGTGGAGTTAGTCTAAGAGTTTATTCTTCTACAGATGCTCTTTCTTGGACATTAAGAAGTGCAACAAGTACATCTCTAGATGTTGCATATTATTCATCTTTAGGTTCATATATGATGGTAGGAGAATCTGGTTATTGTTCTGTATCAACAGATGCTATTGTGTGGACTTTAAGAACAATTGGTCAGACAACAGGTATTTTCGCACAAAAATATGCTTCTCCACTTGGTTTATATTTAATTGCTGGTGGAACAGGAGGTACTTGCGCTACCTCAACAGACACCATTCATTGGACCAGCAGAACTCCTATGGGAATGTCTAATGGTAGTAGAGTTGTTAGAAAATATCACATTGATTATAATCCCACTTCATCGCTGTGGATGGCAGTATCAGATAACTATTATATTGTCAAATCAACTGATGCAATTGTTTGGACAAATTCTTTTACTTCTAGACAAGCATCAAATTATAGTTCAATCGCATATTGGAATGGTGCTTGGTATGCTGATGCTAATTATGGATCTACATTACCATTCAAAATGATGTTATCATCTACTGATGGAATTATATGGTCGGATATATCCAGTACTTTTTATACCGGAATTGGTGGTCCAACAAAAACAATTTTTTATGAACGTGGTACTATTTCAGGGAGTTTGTATCTCTATCCAAATCAAATTAATGGAAATTTGGATGTTTATGTTTTCACTGAAGATATGACTCAATCTTTAATGACTACTACGGATGCGATCAATTTTGTATCGCTAAATGACGCTAGTCATTATGGATTTAGGAACTCCCCTATATGGGATAATACGCATTATTGGTATCCTATATCTTTTGGTACACAGGGTGGTAATGATTCGTCTTATACAAGTGGAGGTTTTGGTGTCCCTACCAGAATTTATTGGGATGATTCATCCTCAAATTATGCCGCTTCGGAAAGTATCAATAATATAACGGCTGATGGTGGTACTAGTGGTGGTAGCACGTTTACTAGAACTTTTGATTTAACTGGTTATAATAGAGAGAATATTGATTTAATATATGATAATATATCTACAGGAAGAACACCTGGGAAATCTTCTCTTCTTGGTGATGGATCTGTATCTGAGGTAAGTGTGACTAGTGCTGGGATGAGACCAACTGCTGGTGGAGGAGGAGCAAATGGTGTTGGAAATGGTGGAGATGTAAATATTAGAGGATTTGGAACTTATTATAAAGTTAACGGTGGGAAATATGATTCGAATACAAATGGAGAAAATGGATTGGATCCAAGATATCTTATGAATTTTTTTGGATCTGGTGGAGGTGGTGGTGGAGCGAATTCCTCAGGACCTGATCTTTGGGCCCCAGCGGTTGGGCCTGGATCTGGTTATCAGTTTAATTATCCAAGTTGGAACATTGATACGAATGGGTATAATTGGGTAACAGCACATAGCAATGGAAATGTTTTTATAACAACTGATTTTATTTCTTGGACAGCTAGAACGTCACAAGTGGGATGGTACTATCAAGTTTCAAAACTAGGATTATATGATCCATCTTATCAATTTGGTACTTCTGTATCACTGCTTGTTTATTCTAATTCTTTAGGTTTATGGATTGGGCAGAATCAAAGTGCTGTTTTGACATCTACTGATGCCCTAGTTTGGCAGGTAAGAACTTTTGGAGTAGGAACCCAGGCCAGCTGGAGAGCTATATTGAAGGATGCAGGTGGGCTTCAATGGATTGTTGGCCAAACTGGAATTAGAAACTCTACTGATGGCATAGTTTGGACAGCTGTTAACGCTGGTTCTTCTAATGATTGGGTATCAATTGCTTGGTCTGGTCAACTTTATTTTGCCGCCAGATATTTTGCTACAGTCATGGCATCTACTGATGGGATATCATGGTATCAGAGTCTATCTCTTGGTAATGGACCCTACATATATGCATTGACTGCTAAATCTGTGAATAACTATGCTACTGAAGTTAGTTGTATAGCTGCGCCATATGGTGGATGGACAACTTATAACAGGTATTATAGGAATGGAAGTTGGTCTACTTTAACCACTGGGATTGGTGGAAATGACAATTCAAGTAACGCTACCAATGCATGGGTTGATCCTGTTGATGGACTTTGGTATATAACTTCATTTAACAATTATGCATACTCTACAGATGCTATTTCATGGATTTCGAGAACTCATACAGGAGGCAGACCTGTAAATAGAATATTTACAGCAGGTAGTGAGAAAATTAGATTTATGTCTGATGCTGTGGTTTATCGATCAAGCGCCACTGACAGTTTTGTTTCATTACCTGGCAACGGTGGAAATGCAACAACAGGTGGCGGCGGCGGTGGTGGTGGTGCCGGCGGTTCTGAGAAATATGCTGCTAGAGGTGCAGGAGGTAGAGGTGGTAATGGTAGAGCGAAAATAACCTGGTGGTAAAATTATAATACATATGATATAATAATTACTATTAATCTTGAATTTTTTATGTCCTTGAATTATAAAAATAATTTAAAAAGCCCGTTTGAAGGAAAAACAATAGCATTTTGTCTCCCTGGACTTATGTATTCTGGAACTTTCATGTTACAGTTTACTAAATTGTTGTTCGATCTCAGAGATTCTGGTATTAATTTTTTCATATCTCAAAAATATAGTTCTATGGTGAATCACGCTAGAACTGATTGTCTTGATGCTGATAATTATGCGGGAACAATGCTAACTCCTTTTAGAGGAAAAGTTGATTATGATTATATAATGTGGATTGATAGTGATATTATATTTCAACCAAAAGATTTGTATGAACTTCTTTTAATGGATAAAGAAGTTGCATCTGGTTGGTATCTTCAGGCAGATCTTTCTTCTGGATTTCCTACCAGAAATAGTACAATAGTGGTTAAAATGGATGATAAGCAGCTCTATGAAAAAGGTTCAAATCATTATGAAACTTCTGATGAGATTCTTGCAAGAGATGAGCCATTTAAAGTTGATTATTGTGGATTTGGATGGGTTTTAGTCAAAAAAGGTGTATTTGAGAGAGTTCCTTATCCTTGGTTTGCTCCCAAGAAAGTGCAACTTAAAAAACCAGATGGAACTATATTGGAAGATATGGAGTCAGAAGATATTTCAATGTGCAAAGACTTTAAAGAACATGGTATTGATATTTGGGTAAATCCTAAAGTTCGTGTTGGACATCAAAAAATGCTGATTATTTGATTATGTTAAATTATAAAAATACTCAAAAAGAACATTATCAGGTTTTAATTGCCACTCCAGGAAAAAATATGGCATCGGAGTATCTTAAGTCTCTATTGTCAACAATTAAGATTCTGAATTCTAATAATATATCTTGGATTTATACTAATGAGTATTCTCCAATTATTACAAATGCTAGAGAGGCAACTCTTTGTGGTACAACTAATCTTGATATAACTAATCCTCACCCAGGGTTAGGCAAATTTACATATGATAAAATATTTTGTATTGATAGTGATATTGCTTGGCATCCTGATCACTTCCTTAGATTATTAGGTTCTGATAAAGATGTTATTTCAGGAGTCTATTACAATTCTTTTGGTACACATGCAATGGTTCATTTAAGCAAAGAGTCTCATGCACCAATGTCAAGAGAAGATATAACTTCAAAGAAAGATTTATTTTCTGTTTATGGAGTTGGTCTTGGATTTATTTGTATCAAAAAAGGAGTCTTTGAATCCTTAGAAAGACCATGGTTTCGTATGGGTGTTAGTACGATCGAAATTGATGGTAAAAACTATAATCTTCCAGTAGGAGAAGATTTGTATTTTTGTGAAAGAATATCCGAAAGAGGATATGATGTATTTGTTGATCCATCAGTCTCTGTTGGACATGTTAAAAGTAATGTAATTGGGTAATGTTAAGATGTTAAACTATCAAAATTCAGGAATAAAGCAAAAAAAGAAAATTGAAATTTTCTACCATCTATACGTTCCAGATACAAATAACATGTGGATCTGGTGGGTTGATGAACAGATGTCTTTATTGAGAGATGTTGGAATTATTGAACATGCAAATGTTAACATGTGCATAACAATTCCACTGGGACTTTTTAATCAAAAAACGGGTCATAATTATGATGAAATGGTAACTGAATATATTCTTGATAGATATCCATTTGTTCATATTTTAGATAAACGTTCAACATCTGACCCATACAATTTTTTTGAAGGACAAACTCTACAACAGCTATACGATCATTGCCAGAAAAATGATGGGTATGTCTTTTATTTTCATAATAAGGGAATGCTTTCGTATACAACACATATTCCAGGGGCTATCAAAGATTGGCGTCATTACATGCAATACTATAATATTGAAAGGTGGAAGGATTGTGTTGCCAAACTTGATGAAGGATATGATTGTGTTGGTGTAGATTGGGTTGAAAGGCATGACATTAAACTTGATTTTGTTGTTCAACATTACGCTGGAAACTTTTGGTGGGCAAGAAATGACTACATTAGAAATCTTAAACATCCATTAAATATTGAAGAATATATGGATGTTGATGCAATGATGAGGGAATTAAAAAACTATCGTTATTGCTTTGAACTTTGGATGGCAACTGGCAATCCAAATAAATATTGTTTCCATTATCGTCGTCATCACCAATATGATAATCAAGGATTGGAAAGATATTTTATCTACTATCCAAGAGAGATGTATGATGAATCATTAGTAAATGATTCTGATAATAAAGCATATTCTAAACTACATACTCTTACTGAGATTGGAACTAATAGAAAGTATACCTGGAGAGATCATAGAAATCTTGCAGATTGGTTGGTAAGATATATGAAAGAATACAGGGAAAAATCTGTAACTGTTGATTTAAACGTGGATCGTGGATACTCTAGTTTCTGTTTTGCTTATCCAAATAAGGGTGAAGTATATGCGATAGATTCTTTTAGTAAAGATGAGGATAGGTATGAATATATTCTTAAAAAGAAAGAAGAACTTGACTTACACAATGTTTATTTGTTAGAATATACTGGAGATTTGTTAGAAAAATGGAGCCAAAAAATTGATATTTTAAATTTGAATGGATTGAGATCTTATGAAGATATTGTCAAAGAGTATAATCATTGGAAAAAATATCTTCATAATGATGCAGTCATCCTCATTCATGGGACAAAAGTTAATGAGTATGGTGCAAAAAAATTCTATGATGAACAAAATTTAAATAAAGTAAATTTTGTTCATTGCGGTGGGTTGGGTGTATTTTCCAATAATGCCGATATTTTTAATTTTATTAAAAAAGCTTTTGAGGGATTTGTCGAATGAAATTTAATTTAGTAAGAATAGTTCCTGAAAATTCTCAGGGTATACATGCAGATGTATTTCATGAAATAGAAGCTTCTGTCTTTTTCTCTTTAACCAAACTGGGACATCAAGTAACTAATAGTGTTAATAGATTTAAAACAGAATCTAAAAATATTATTTTTGGTATGCATCAATGTCCAGTTGATGTTGTTAGGCATGACATTCCTAAAGATAGTATCATCTATTCCTTAGAGCAGATGAGAAGTTCTGATCCAGAGTGTCGCAGATGGGCACGTAAATATCGGGATCTTGAAGTTTGGGATTATTCTTTAAGAAATATTGAAGTTTTAAAAGAATTTGGTCTGAAAAATGTAAAGCATTGTCAGATTGGATATGTTCCAGAACTAAGTTATTTTGAGAGAAATCCCCCACAAGACAGGGATATTGATATTTTGTTTTTTGGATGCCCATCTCCAAGAAGAATGGAAATTTTGGAAAAATTTAATGAAAATAAAAAAATAAATTTTGTTTCTTTTCAAGGTAAATATGGTGATGAAAGAGATGAGCAAATAAAAAGATCTAAACTTGTTATTAACTTACATAATCATGATACTGAAATATTTGAAATGGTTAGAGTGACTCATCTCATTCAAAATAAGGTTCCAGTTTTGTGTGAGGTTAATCCTGGTACAGAAATTCCAAATTATATGGAAGGAACTGTTTTTACATCAACAAGAAATAAATTTGTTGATACTGCTTATGATTTATTGAAAAATCCAAAACAATTGGATATTAATGCAGAAAATGGTCTTGAAATTTTTAAAAAATCACCAATGTTTAGTTTTATTGAGGAGGTACTATGAACCAAGAAATAATTACAAAACCAGAATATTTACATAACAATATGCCCCCACTTTTGGAAGCGTGTTTGAATCCAGATGGTGTTGGTGGAACTGAGATTATGGGACGTTCTTGGCAAGATTTGGTTTTACCCGCAGCTCCAGATCTTGCTGACTGGCATTGGTGTGTTATTCCTGGAGATAATATTATTTCACCTGATAATTCTAATATAGTGTGGATGCATCAACACCATCTTGAGGGTGAAATGAAAGAGATGCAAAATAAAGAATTTTTAAAATATTTTAAAGCATTTGTTTTTGTATCTGATTGGCAATATGAAAGATTTTGGCAAACATTTCAATCTCTACCAACTGAGAGGTGTTATGTAATAAAAAATGCTATACAACCATTTCAGAAGCATAAAAAACCAGAAGGTAAATTGCAGTTAATTTTTCATCCAAACCCAATTCGTGGATTAGATATTTTATTGGAAGCAATTAAGTTTATTCCAGAAGAAGATTTTGAACTCCATATTTACCATGAATTGGATGTTAATGAAAGAAAGAAACAATATGAACAGGGATTACAAACTTATGAATACTCTCATGTTACACAACAAGAAGAGGAATTTTTAAATTATTGCTTATCAATGGCTAATGCTGATAAAAGAGTTGTACGTCATACAAGAACAAACAATTCAAAAATTAGAGAGCAACTTATGAACACTCATATCTTTGCTTATCCATCATATTTTTTGGAAACGTCTTGCATTTGTATGATTGAAGCTCTTGCTGCAGGATGTTCAGTTCTTACAAGCAATCTTGGTGCTTTACCAGAAACTGGACTAGGATTTTCACGACATTATACTTTTAGTACAAATAGACAATTCCACATTAAAAAATTTGCTAGAGAATTAAAGAGAACAATTACGGAATACCGAAATAATCAGTTCGATAATACCACACAAGTGGAAGTTATAAATAACTACTACAGTTGGGAAACTCGAATAAAAGACTGGGTTCAATTCTCAACAGAACTTTGGAGGAAAAATTAAAAACATGGCTACTCTTAAAACTACAACACTAAAATTGCCACTTGCTCATCTTTATCATTTGACCGCAGATGCTAATAATGATACTGGATATACGATGGAAGAAATTACTTCTTTGATGCATGAACATGGTGGAAGCCATGTTATTGAAGCGACAATTACACATCCAGTTCCAGATGCAGAAGATATTGCAGCTGCAGAACGAGAAGCTGCGGAAAGAGCAGCTGCAGAACAAGCAGCTGCAGAACAAGCAGCTGCAGAACAAACTACAGAATCACCAACAGATCCTGAATAAAATTTATAACTAAAAGTAAACTTTAAATGAGGGATTTATCCCTCATTTTTTCTAAAAGTATTTTATCTTATAATTATGAATTTTACAGTTTATTCAAAAGAAGATTGTCCTTATTGCTACAAAGTAAAACAAGTACTGGAGTTGACAGGATCAAAATATGTGGTGTATACTCTTGGTGAGGACTTTACCAAAGAAGAGTTCTATGCCGAGTTTGGAGAAGGATCAACTTTTCCTCAGGTAATTTGTGATGATAAAAAACTAGGAGGATCAGTTGACACGATTCAATTCCTCAAAGAACAACAACTTGTCTGATAGAGGCATAAATAAATCTGAAGACCACAGAAATCGTGGCGTTGAATTAATTCTTAATGGAGGCAAAAGAAAGCAAACTCAACCGTTCCACATCATCTTTGAGAAGATGGTTTGCTTTCTAAATCGGGAAGTAACCATCTATTTTGAATTTTCCTTTAAGTCTAGGAAAAGAAAAGTAGTTTCCCGAGGTAAAAGAAATGTTAGCAGTTAGTTTAGTTTTTGGTTCCTTTCTAACCGTATTATTTCTAATAGTGGGAGTAATGGCAGGTTGGGTGGCAAGAGAATACATGATGAACTATCGGGAAATTCCAAGACCTCACCCCGAAATGTTCGATAATCAGGGTAACCTGATTCCAGATGAGGTGATCGCATTTAACTTTGATAACTATCATGACTACGAAATCAACGACGAAGAAGACAACGACGAGTAAAACTTCTACCAGAACAACAAAACCAAAAGAAGTAGAATCACCAATTCCAGATCTTCCCAACAATCCTTTTGTTTTTGAAATTCTACAAATTGTAGACAAACAGCGTTCAAACGCACGCAAGATTGAAGCACTCAGAAAATTTGAGCATCCTTCGCTCAAAACACTTTTTATTTGGAACTTTGACGAAACAGTAATTTCTGTGTTACCACCTGGCGATGTTCCATATGCCGCTACAAGTGAGCAAAACTCATTTAGTGGAACTTTGTCTGCTAAGATTAGTGATGCAGTTTCCAAAATGGGGGAACTTGGATCAAATTCTCTTGGGTCTCAAGACCAAGGTCGCTCCTCTATTCGTAAAGAGTTT
>Ga0129333_10000740_pt1 | contig 28252 bp, 24 predicted proteins | sample CPB6_08_DNA_FD_94474 | JGI IMG/M metagenome (GOLD analysis project Ga0129333, IMG submission 94474) | Freshwater to marine salinity gradient microbial communities from Chesapeake Bay, USA - CPBay_Sum_0.6_0.8_DNA | ecosystem: Environmental > Aquatic > Marine > Coastal | place: USA: Chesapeake... | reverse complement strand
GTCCCGTCTCCTGTGGCCTGACCGCTCTCAGCACCCTGCCGGTGGCTCGTCCCTCGAGGCGTGGGGCAAATACCTCGGTGCCGCCAAGGGTGATCACAGCGACTGGTCTCAGCTCAGCGCCGAGATGATCGCCTACTGCATTCAGGACGTCGCCATCACCAAGATGATCTACGATAAGCTGCGACCGCTTGCCGACGCCTGTCCGCTCGCCGTCCAGCTCGAGCACAACACCGCCGAGATCATCGCCAAGCAGTACCTCAACGGCTTTGGTTTTGACGACATGTCCGCCCAACTGCTGATGACCGACCTCAGCACCCGTCGCATGCAGGTCACCGAGGAACTGCAGCAGGCGTTCCCACCCAAGCAGATCCAGCTCAAGACCAAGGTCAAGGAAGTCCCGTTCAACCCGGGTTCCCGTGACATGATCGCCGCTGCCCTGATCAAGAAGTACGGCTGGAAGCCCAAGCAGTTCACCGAGACTGGCAAGCCGCAGATCGACGAGTCCATTCTCGAGGAGATGTCGTACCCCGAGGCCAAGCTCCTCAACGAGTACCTGATGGTCGACAAGCGCATGAGTCAGCTTGCCAGCTGGGTCGAGAAGGCACGCAACGGCAGGGTGCACGGCTCCGTCAACACCAATGGTGCTGTCTCAGGTCGCATGACCCACAGCGAGCCCAACATGGCTCAGGTGCCGCGCTGCGGCTCCCCGTACGGCACCCAGTGCCGCGGTCTGTTCAAGCCCACCCGTCCCGGCTGGGTTCAGGTCGGTGCCGACGCCAGCGGCCTCGAGCTCCGAATGTTTGCCCATTACCTTGCCGACTACGACAACGGCGACTATGCCAAGGTCGTGTGTGACGGCGACGTCCACACTCACAACCAGAAGATGGCTGGCTTGACGACCCGCGATCAGGCCAAGACGTTCATCTACGGTCTCCTGTACGGCGCTGGCGATGCCAAGGTCGGCAAGATCGTCGGAGGTACCGTGCAGGACGGCAACCGACTGAAGACTCAGTTCAAGAAGCAGGTCCCAGCATACGCTAAGCTACTGGCCCAGCTCGAGTTCATCGTCGCCCAGCGCGGCTACCTCAAGGGTCTCGACAAGCGACCCCTGCCCGTGCGGTCGGCTCACAGTGCCCTCAACCTCCTGCTCCAGTCCGCTGGTGCGGTGGTCATGAAGGCATCGTTGGCCATCCTGTACGGTCAACTTCGGGACAAGTATCCCGGTCAGTTCGCCTTCATGGCCAACGTCCATGACGAATGGCAGATCGAGTGCGACCCCTCCATTGCCGACGACGTCGGCAAGATGGCCGTGCAGTCCATCACGGAGGCTGGCAAGTTCCTCAACCTCAAGTGCCCGCTCAAGGGCGAATACAAGATCGGTAACAACTGGGCGGAGACTCACTGATGGTAGAGTACATCACTCACATGGGTTCGGACGACACCGTCTGCGATGCAGCGCGTGTGTCGATGGACAAGACGGCAGACATGTTCACCCCGTCTCAGAACGAGCGGTTGATCAACTACTTGGCCCGTCACAATCACTGGTCGCCATTCTCGCATGTGTCGATCCAGATGCGGTTCACCGCTCCGATCTTCATTGCCCGACAGTTGGCCAAGCATCAGATTGGCTTTGCGTGGAACGAAGTGTCTCGACGCTACGTCAACTCCGATCCAGAGTTCTTCGTACCCCGGTGCTTCCGCGACAAGGCTGATAACGTCAAGCAGGGATCCGCTGTCACCGAGAACGTCAGGAACAAGGAGTTCATGGAGAGTCTTAACGACGTCCATGAGGCGACCTTCCTGCTGTACAAGGACATGATCGACTCCGGCGTCTGCCCTGAGCAGGCCCGCATGATCCTTCCTCAGTCGATGATGACGGAGTGGATCTGGACTGGTAGTCTGTACGCTTGGTCCCGCATGTATCGCCTTCGGATCGACACCCACGCTCAGGCCGAGGTTCAGGAGTACGCTTACAAGGTAAGCGCAATCTGTGCCAAGAAGTTCCCCTTGTCTTGGAATGCCCTCACAGGAGATCTGGTTTGATCATCGTTGCATTTGCTGGTCTTGCCCGTGGTGGTAAGACAACCGCTGCCAACTACCTGTATGACTGGTGCCTTGAGCACGGCCTCAACCCCATCCGCATGTCGTTTGCCAAACCCATGAAGGACGCAGCGGCTCGCATCGGACTCACCAAGGACAAGGATCCAAAGAAATACCGAGCAGTCCTTCAGCGTTGGGGAGAGAGTCGACGTGACCCAAACTACAAGCCAGGAATCACCGGTGAGAACTACTGGGTCGAACGCGCTATCATGAACCTACTGCGTATGGCTAATGCCGAACAGGAGGACTACAAGCACAAGGACAAGTACGAGTTCACTTCCTGCTGGAAAGAAACCGTGGCTATCTTTGACGACGTTCGATACATGAACGAACTCGAAATGATCACAGAAATGGGTGGTACGACTGTGTTCATCGACGGAATGGCCCGAATCAAGGACATGGATGCCGACTGGCGCAAGCATGAGTCGGAAAGCATGGCGATGATGTACTCGTACGGCCGTTTGCCTGACATCTTCGACTACTACGTGAACAACAACTACGACGAAGAAACCCTTGAAAAGCTGGTGGAGCATCTGGCTCCGGCATGGCTGGATATGGAGATCATGTCATGAGTCAGTTTGACCGCATCGAACAGAGTCAGATCGAGAAGATCGCAAAGAAGGTAGTCGCCGCTTCCGGTGGAGGCGGTGGCTCCGGTACCGTGACGCAAGTCAATTCCGGAACAGGACTTACGGGTGGACCGATCACCACAACCGGTACCCTTAGCGTCTCCTTCGGTACCTCGGGAACCACCGCCTGTGTCGGTAACGACGCCCGTCTGTCAGACTCCCGTACCCCTACGGCACATACCCACCCCCAGTCTGACATCACCAATCTGGTGACTGATCTGTCTAACAAGGCGGCTTTGAGTCATACTCACGCACAGGCTGATGTCACCAATCTGGTGACCGACCTTGCCGCCAAGGCCCCTGTTGGCTCCCAGTACGTGACGTTGGCCACCGACGCCACCCTTACCAATGAACGGGTGGCGACCGCAGGCAGCCACGTCACCCTGACTGACGCCGGTGCTGGAGGCGCCCTGACGTTCGACTGGGACCCCAACCCCGGGAAGATTGTAGTCATTGAGACTGATTGTGTTGCTACTGGTGCTCTGCTGGCTCAGGGCTCCGGAACCAGCGCAGCCATCAACTACACTACCTCGGGACTTAGTTCAGGTAACCGCATTGGGGTAGGTCGATGCAGTACCGGAAGCACCAACGTAGGTCGCTATGGTCTCGGATCCGCAACTGCCGATACAGTCGTTTTGGGCTCAAATCCGGTTGTTTTCACGACAATTGTCAACATTCTGACGCTGTCTACGGTAGGTGAGACCTTCCTTGTTCAGTGCGGTCTGTTCGACAGCACCTCGGGTACCCCAACCGATGGACTGTACTTCGAGTACACCCACTCGGTCTTTGGTGGTAACTGGCAGGCCAACATCTACAACAACGGTGGTAGCATCGGCAGTAACGACACCGCCATCACCGTGGCGGCTGGTACTTGGTACAAGCTGGAGGTGGTGGTCAACGCCGCTGCCAGCCAGACCCTGTTCAAGATCGACGGGGTTACCAAGTACACCCACACTGGAACGACCCCCAATGGGACGGCTCGAGCCATGGGGTTTTATTCCCAGATCCGAAAGACCGCTGGAACGACTGCCCGAAACCTGGATATCGACTACATCGGATACAAGTCGATAGTGACGCGATAATTACCCCCTCCTTTATGGTGGAGCCTATAGAACGTACTTAAGGGCGTATAGGTATCCCCTATACGCCCTTATACTCTTACTTATTCTCTACTACATAGAGGATAGAGTAAAGGAGAGTATAAGTATGCTAGTAAGGGTAGACTTCATGGACCTAAGGGATACCCTTAGTGTACTATCGGGAGCCATAAGGTGTTTTCCCGCCGTTCATGTTGGTCTTCGCTACGGCGACTACTACCTGACCGTACCTCGCGGTGAGACGTCGTCATGGCGATCGGCCGATATTGCCGAACGTGTCGTTTCAAAACACATCCGCTCGTCCTTCATCATCGACCCTCCCGACCACGACCCAAAGCTGGTGTCGTTGTTGGGTGAGGGCCATAGGGTCAGTTCGACCCCATGGATGGTGGCGACCGAGTTCATGATGCTGTTGCCTGTCACCCCAAAAAGAACCACCTGTGTCGGTGTTGTGTCGACCTTGCTGTGCGCAATGGGTCTTCCCGTGCGTACCAGCAATCCAGTCGAACTGCACCGTCTCCTGCGCTCATGCGAGCACTGCAGGCAATCCAAATGAACAAACCAAACATCACACCCGAACTGGTTGAATGGCTGGAGTCCAGCTTTCCTCCGGTACTCGACACACGCGGCATTGAACTCCGGGAGATTGACTTCCGGTCAGGTCAGTACAGCGTCGTGACGACTATCAAGTCACTTCTAGAAAGGCAGACCAAGCATGGGTCCGAGCGTACCCCGGGGCCCAAGTGAGGCCCAGATCAAGACCGAGTCGGAGCTCGAGGCCGAACGCGTTCGCTTCGAAGGCGAGCGTCGTCAGTTCATCGAGCGTGTCGGCGCATACGAAACCATCGCACGGAACAACCTGAGCGGTGAGCGTGGATCGTTCGACACGGCCGATTGGACTCCGATGAACTCCACCGGTCTGTACATCCCGCAGAAGTTCGATCCGTCGTTCAATCCCAACCAGATGAAGTATGTCGGTCAGGACCTAAGCTGGTTCTCGGCACCCAATCTTGGCATCGGTCTCAACGCCCAGCAGCAGCTGGCCGATCCTCTGGCATCCACCAAGGTGCCTTACATTCCAGCCCCAACCCAGCGATCAGATCCCAACCGTGATCTGAGGCGTCGATTCCGAGGTATCGCATGAAGGGTGAGATCCAGACTGAATTCGAGCGGCTCGACAGCCGCCGCAGCAACAAGCTGTCTAGGGCGCAGGACTGTGCCCGTCTCACCGTGCCCGGCCTCTATCCCGAGGACGGCTTCACCGAGACGATGGAGCTTCCCGATGTCTTCAGCAGTCTTCCCGCCCGTGGCGTGATGGCTCTGGCATCGCGGATGGTCTCCGCCATCTATCCGCTCAACCAAGCTCCGTTCTTCAACTTCGAACTCGATCAGGCCTTCGTCCCTCAGGGCGTCGATCCTACCGAGACGATGGCACAGCTCAGCCGCCTTGACCGCAAGATCATGGACAAGCTGAGCTCGACGAACCTCCGTCAGGAGCTGTTCGTCCTGTTCCAGCACCTGATCGTCTGTGGCGACGCCCTGTTCGAGATCGTCGATGAGTACTCGTTCCGAGTCCACCGCATCGACCAGTATGTCGTCCAGCGCTACCCCGATGGTCGCGTCAAGCGCATCATCCTGCGCGAGTGGGTCGATCCCGATGCCGTCCCCGAGGATTGGCCGAAGGAAGTCGACCTCGAGGAGGAGTACGAAGGCACCGGTCCCACCGCGGACCACAAGCCCTTCTACACCGAGATCGAGTGGGATGAGGACACCAAGAAGTGGGAAGTCGAGAAGGAATACTGCGGCGTAATGGTTGACAGCGGTTCCTACGAGGTCTGTCCCTACGTCCCCCAGGTGTGGTCCCGTGTTGCCGGTGAGGACTACGGTCGCTCGCTGGTCGAGGAGCACATCGGAGACATCCGCACCCTCGAGACGATCACCAAGGCCCTTGTCGAGGCGGCTGTCGCCAACTCGGAGTTCCGAATCGGAGTCGATCCGACCGGCATCACCGAGGCGGCTGACCTGCAGGACACCGAGAACGGTGACTTCGTTCCCGCCCGTCAGGTCGACGTCTTCCCGATCCAGCTGCTCAAGCAGATCGATCTCGGTCCCATGGCTTCGCTCAGGGCCGACCTGACCCAGCAACTGGGACGCACGTTCCTGCTGCAGTCCTCGGTCCAGCGCACTGGCGACCGCGTCACGGCTACCGAGATCCGGGAAGTCGCTCAGGAACTCGACCAGACCCTCGGCGGTATCTTCAGCGGCCTCGCCCGCGACATCCAGATCCCGATCGTCAAGCGTGTCCTTGTCCTGATGGGACGCGACAAGCTGGTCCCCAAGGAGATCATCAAGCTCATCGAGGGCTCTGGTCCCCTTAACCTCAAGGTCCGCACGGGTCTCGAGGCACTCAACCGTGAAGTCACCAACAGCCAGCTGTCCCAGTGGGCGGCTGTCGTTGGTCAGACCCAAGCCGTCCAGCCGTTCATCGACTGGTATGGATGGGCAATCAAGTGGACGTCGTCGTTCGGCCTCGAGCCGGTCGGCCTCGTCAAGACTCCGCAGCAGCTCCAGCAGGAGCAGCAGCAGCAGGCTCAGCAGTCCATTCAGGCAATGGCTTCCGAGCAGATGATCAGCAGCATGGGCTCCATGGCAGAGATGGGAGCCGAGGCTGCAATCCAAGGTAATGCACAATGAGCGAAAACGAAACCCCCGAAGTGGACAATGAGCTGAAGAACGTCGAGACGTTCGCACGCAGCAATCCCAGCAACCTCCCTCCGCAGTACAACGGTGATCCCGAGAAGTTCATCAAGTCGTGGAAGGACATGCGTGCGGAGATCACCCGTCTTCAGCAGGCAGGCAAGCAGACTACCCCTCCTGAGCCAGTAACTCAGGACCGACGTCCCGATGCGGACGTTTCTGTGCCGGACCTGAAGATTCCCGACAAGCCCGTTCAGCCCAGCGAGGATGAATGGAACAAGTGGGGAGTCGAGATCAGCAACACCGGCAACGTCTCGCAGGAGACCCGTGCGACCATCAAGTCGAAGTTCGGCATCCCCGACCAGATCCTTGATACCTACGTCGACGGCATCCGTGCGAAGCAGCGACAGCTAGCGACCGAGGCAGCGGGTGTTGTCGGTGGTCCCGATGAGCTGAAGAGCGTCATCCAGTGGGCCACCGACAACCTGCCCGACGCCGAGCGTGAGGCCGTCAACAGCGCCCTCAAGCAACCTGGTTGGCAGAATGTCCTGCTTGGCATCAAGGCCCGCCGCGATGCCACCAACACCGAACCCAAGACCCGCGTCGTCGGGTCGTCCGGTGTTCCGGTCGGCATCAAGCCGTTTGCCTCGAGCAAGGAGATGGTCGCAGCCATGCGCGACCCTCGGTACAAGTTCGACTCCGAATACCAGAACCTCGTTCAGGAACGGGTTCGCATCACGGGACACTCCAAGAATGGTTGAAGCAATCAAGAACTACCTGAAGGACTCGGCCAACGTTCTGTTCGTCGTCCTTCTCCTCATCGTCGCCTTCCTCGGCATGATGACCCTGCAGGGTTGCAACCTTGCGTCGTTCATCACCGTGAGTGTCCCTCCTGCGGTCAAGACCGCGGTGGACATCCCGCAGGACGAGAAGGTCTCGCTTGATTCCGTCGACATGGTGTGGGAGGATTGGATCGCCTACGTCAACAACAACACCCGCAAGTTCGAGTCCGCCATCGACGACGCCAACGAGCGTTACGCAGTCATCAAGCAGATGACCGACATCGGACTCGAGACCGTTGGCAAGGAGGCTGCCGGTCTTCCCGGTGGTGCCATCCTGCTGTCGGGGCTGTCGCTTCTCGGCGGTCTGTTCCTGAAGCGCCCGGGCGAGGACGCCCGTGTCGCCAAGGAAAAGCGCGACAGCTACAACAAGGGTGTCGAGGTCGGTGCCAGCATCAAGGCCGAGGTGAAGGCTTGAACGCCCTGATCTCCCTTGTGCTGATCCCCACCTCCATCACCACCGAGTACGTCGATGTGGCCCTCATGGCCACCGTCGAACCGGGCACGTCGCAGCGCATCGTCGCTGCAGATGTCGTGTTCGGATGGGATCCCTCCGCTCTCCACTTCGTTGGAGTCGACAATAGCGGAGCTATCCCAGCACTGTGGTCTGGTGTTCCCACCGGTCCTCAGGGAGAATACACCGGCATCAACGAGACCGTTCCTCCTGCCGATGGCACTGGAATGTACTGGTGGCTCGGTCAACTCGGTATCCCGATGATCGTGTCCCAGTCCGTCAAGCTCACCACGTTCCGATACGCGGTGATCAACGACTCGACCGTCACCGATCTTGTCCTGATTCCCGACCTCACGGTCGACTATCCGGGTGAGACCGTCGTGTATGGCTCAAACGTCGGTGGAACCGATGTCACCGGAGATCTGGTCAATACCACGGTCTCCCTGTGCTCATGCGATCTGAACAAGGATTCGTTCATCGACTCCGCTGATCTGACCATGGCACTCGCCGAATGGACCCCTGCGTCCAACACCCTGCTTGCCGAGATCCTCGGTTCGTGGGGACCCTGTAACTAATTGACGCGATGAGTCGCGTCGGCCGATGATCTAACGAAGATCTCGCACAGCGAGTATGTGGGTATCGCACCCCCACTCGGCCTTTCCGAAGCAGAGACCGTCCGGACCCAGCGTGTTGCTGGACAATCCTAGTGACGACAATCAAAGCAGAGGTAACCGTCACAATGAACTAGCAAGAGATAGAAAGCAATGGCAAACACCAACCTGATTCGCTTTGGCCAGAACCTCGCCAACGCCTCCCCGACCCCGTCCGACATGTGGCTTCCCGTCTACGGCGGCGAAGTCCTCACCGCTTTCCAGGAGTACAACCAGTTCCTGGATAAGGTCAACTACAAGTCGATGACCAGCGGCACTACCATGAAGTTCCCCGCGACTTGGAAGATCGGCTCGGAGTACCATGAGGCCGGTACCGAGCTCCTCGGCCTCGATGTCGAGACCAAGGAATACTCGATCAGCCTTGACGACCGTCCGCTGGTCGCTCACTTCGAGGTCGATGACATCGATACCGCGATGACGCACTTCGATATCCGCAACGAGCTTGCCTCGGAGACGGGTCGCGAGCTCGCTCGCCAGATGGACCGCAAGATCGCGGCCCTCCTGATCAACGCTGCCCGCACCACCACCGACAGCGGCACCAACAGCTTCCCCGTTGGCGGTAACACGCTGCTCTACGGTGGCGTCACCACTGGTACGACCGATTTCAACCACGCTGACTGGGGTACCGAGGCCAACGCCGCGGCCCTCGTCGAGTGGATCGGCAAGATCTGCCAGGAGATGGACGAGAACGACGTGCCGGTCAACGACCGCTGCGCCATTGTCAACGTTCCGCTGTACTACGCTCTCCGTAAGATCGGTCTTCCGTTCTCGGCCAGCGGTACCGCCACGAACGTCACCGGCGCTGCCGCGCTCTGGGGTCGTCCCGACAGCGGCACCGCGGGTCCGCGTCTGCAGGACACTCAGGGCTACCAGCTCCCGATCGACGTCATGGGCGTTCCGGTCTACTGCAGCAATCACCTGCCGAACACCGCGATCAGCACCGGTCCGTCGAAGTACCAGGGTACGTTCACCAAGAGCGGTGGCGTCGTGTTCCAGAAGAGCGCGATCGCCGTGCTCCAGCTCATGGGCGTCCAGACCGAGAAGTTCCGCGACGTCCGTCGTCAGTCGGACTTCATGGTCTCGAAGATGCTGATGGGTGGCGGTGCCCTCCGTCCGTACTGCGCGTACGAGATCCTCAGCGCCAACTGAACCTAGAACGGGGCCCTTCGGGGCCCCTTCCTCCTCACAAAGAAAGAATCACACATGCCCGTCACCACTGGCAACGTCAACCCCACGTCCACGATCACCGTCAATAACCCCGTTGGCCGCACCGACACCGCCAACTCGAACGACTTCGAGTTCTCGCTCGCCGCGTCCGGCACGCAGTCGTTCAAGATCGACACGGATGCCTATCCGTGCGCGTTCTTCGTCTGCGCCAACAACACGGCCGCCGCCAGCGTCGGCACCATCATCGCCTACAATTCGAGCACCATTGACATTGTCGGTGGTGCCGCTGGTCTTGATGATGGCTCCCCGAGCGCTACCACCGACATCGGTGTCGCAATCAGCTCGGGAACGATCACGTTCACCGCTGGTTCCACGATCACCAATCCGTCGACCGTTCGCGTCGTCCGTCTTGCCTGACCCCTCCCGGGGATTTCGCTCCCGGCCCCGCACATCGAAAGGTGTGCGGGGCTTTTACATAAGGAACAACCATGGGCGCACTCAGTAAGCTCGATGCAGTCAACCGCATTCTCCGTGCAGCCGGTGAATACCCCGTCTCCACCCTTGCGGTGACCGGGTCCAATGACGTCACCTTGGCTGTCCAGACCCTTGACGAGGTCGCACTCCAGTGCCAGCTGACTGGTCTTAACTGCAACACCGTCGAGAAGGCCGTGTATCCCGATGTGGATGGTAAGGTCTGGATTCCGGACAATACCCTCTCCGTCGACACGGTCGGCACCGACTATGGACGCAATCTCGTCCAGCGCGGTCGTACTCCCACCTACCTGTTCGACGTCGATGACAACACCGACGTCTTCACGGTCGGCACTCCCATTCAGATCAAGATCACGATCGCTCTTGACTTCGAGGATCTCCCTACTGCCGAGCAGTTCGAGATCACCGATCAGGCCGCTCGCATGTACCAGATGGCCACCGTTGGCGAGATGGCTCAGGACAAGCTCCTGCAGGAGATCGCCTTCATGTCGCGTGCCAAGAGCCGTGCCGCCGACATGCGTTCGCGTGACATCTCGGCATTCACCAGCAACACCAAGAGCTCATGGCCAACCATCGGAGCTCGTAGGAACATTGGACCAATCTGATGCTTCAGCGCATTGTCATTCCCGATCTCAACGGCGGAGTCTCCCGTCAACCCGATGGTCAGCGCTTCCCGAACCAGGTTGAGGAAGCCGACAATGTGTCGCTTCATCTGTCCCGTGGCATCGAGAAGCGCGCTGGATCCGAGGTCGTGTCGTCACTGACCGATCTTACCGGCGACCTCATGGTGCATTGGATCGATCGCTCTGCCTCGCAGAAGTACTGCGTTGTCTTCCACAACAACGCCACGACGCCGATCCATATCCGCACCATCGACGGAACGTCCTGCACCCTGACCTATCCAGGTGGAGCTACTGAGACCGCCATCAAGGCGTATCTTACCACCGCTCCATCCAACCTTCGTGCCATTACTGTTGACGACACCACCATTGTGGTCAATACGTCGACAACCACCGCTCTTAGTGCCTCCACTTCATCGTATACGTTTGGTGGTACCGCTGTAGACAACTCGGCCAACGCTCACAACAAGGCATCGTGGGAGGAGTTTGATCTTCCTCCTTCCGTTGCTACTGAGTATTGGTATGCCAAGGATGACGCGCTGGGTCACCCCGCTGGATGGTACCAATCCATCAGCACGTCCACCCAGCCGTGGTACGAGCGCAAGGTGACCCCAATGGCCAGTTCGTCCTTCGATCTTGCCACGATGCCTATCCGCATCGTGCAGACCGGAGCCACGACCTTCGATGTCCTTCAGTGCCCGTGGGTAGGCCGCAAGAGCGGTGACAGCCAGACTAATCCGGGTCCTTCCTTTGTAGGCAAGGCCCTGACCGATGTCTGTGTCCACCGCAACCGCCTGTGGTTCTCCGCAGGAGAGAACATCGTCAGCTCCGTCTCCGGTGACTTCTACAACTTCTGGCTTGACTCGTATGCCTCGGTGATCGACTCAGATCCCATCGACGTCAAGCTCAGTTCCACCCAGGTTACGAAGGTCCTGTGGATGGCTCCGTTCCAACGCTCCATCGTCGTGTTCACCGAGAGTGGACAGCAGTACGAGATCAGGGCGCAGGAAGCCATGAGCCCCACCACTGTCTCGGTCATTCCGTCTACGTCCTACTCGTCTCCCGACGTCCGTCCGACCATCATCGGATCCCAGCTCTACTGGGTCACCGACAAGGGTCCGTGGTCGCAGGTGTACGAGTACCTGACGGACGAGGCTTCGGCTCAGTCCGTGGCCACCGATGCCTCCGCCCATGTCGACGGATACATCCCAGCTGGCATTGCGGAGCTCAAGGCCTCTCCGTCAAACGACATCCTCTTCCTCCGCACCGGTGCCCATGACATGTACGTCAACTACATGTTCTGGCAGGGTGACAGGAAGATCCAGTCGGCTTGGTGCAAGTGGACGTTCCCTGAGTCGCACAGCATCCTCGGCATGCACGTGTTCGATGACCACCTGTACACGTTCTCGCGTGTCACCGATGGCTCCATCACCCGTCTGCACACCGACAAGACCCCTCTCCGTAACTCCGATGCAGTTCCGTCCTACACGCCGCGTCTCGATGAGCGTGTGACCGGTACCGGAGGTACCTTCAGTTCCACGACCAAGCGCACGACCTTCGTGCTTCCGTTCTTCCTTCCCAATGTCGATCAGGCATTCCTCGGAACTCCATGGACGAACCAAGAAGGCGTACGGTACAATCTGCACACCGTTACCCCTGCGGCTACCACCACCACGGTGGAGGTCAGCGGTAACCTGAGCGCCCATGACGTCATCTTCGGCACCTCGTTCGACATGTCGACGAAGCTGTCCAAGCAGTACGTCAGGGATCAGAACGGTGTTCAGGCCGTGGGAGCCCTGCAGCTCAAGCAGGCCACCGTGCACCACAGGGACACGGGTTTCTTCACATTCGAGGTCGATCCGCGTACGGATCCAGCCAACACCCGCGTGTACAAGTACACCGGTAAGAGCCTTGGAGCCATCGGATTCATCACCAATCAAAACACCTTGTCAGGCAAGGAAAGCCAGAACTTCAAGATCATGGGCAGCAGTTCGAATGTAGACCTCTACATCAACTCCGACAGCCCTGCTCCAGTCAACATCTCAGGTGTTGAGTTCGTGGCTGACTTCGTCGTAGGCAGGAGAAGCGCAGCGAGTACCTAATGGCAATTACACCAGCGGTGGCAGTAGCCATCAGTGCCGTAAGCGCAGCGGCATCAGTCGCTGCGTCGGCACAGCAGAACAAGCAGCAGAAGCGTGCGGCTGACTACCAGAACGCACAGCAGAAGCTTGCCTACGAAAAGACCCTAGCTGTCTCGAAGGCACAGGGTGAAATGACGGCAACCGAGAAGCGCCGTCAGAACCAGAACCGGTACGACGCCTACCGTGGTGCCCTCGCGGCCACCGCAGCGGAGCGTGGTGTCGGTACCAGCCGGTCCACGGCCGCTCTCTCGTCCTCGCTTGGCATCCAAGCAGCGCGTGAGTCGGCCAAGATCAGCATGGAGAACAATCTCAACCAGCAGTCGCTGGCCATCAGCAGCATGCCTCAGTGGCAGGTTGCTCAGTCGTCCTCTCCGTTCCTCGCCGGAATCCAAGGTGGACTTCAGGGTCTCAGCATGGGCGTAGGCCTGATGCAGGGCCAGCAGTCCCTTGATCTTGCCAACCAACAGGCCGCATTGAACGGCATTAAGTAAGGAATCAGCATGCCACGTGAGTATAGATCCACCGGAGGACCGGCATCCCCGAGTCCGACTGGATTCGGTTCTGCTGACCTCAACCTTCAGACTCCCCGCTTCGTCGCCCAGACCAACGTAGCCGTCCCTGAGAATCAGTTTGCAGCCCTGCAGAAGATTCTCGGGATGGCTACCGAGGTGGGTGGACAGCTGATGCGATACCAGACCTCGGAGATCGAGGGTAAGATCACGTATCAGAAGGCCATTGAAGCCAAGCAGGAGCGCGAGGATGTCCTCAAGCGCCGTGCTGAGGCCGATACCGACCGAGAGAATGCGCGGGCTGCGGCTAAGTTCTCAGCGGAGCAGAAGATCCGCTTGGCCAAGGCAAAGACTCCGGAAGAAGCTAAGGCTATTGAGCAGGAGCTGATTTCAGGGGCTAAGGGTGATGAGACTGTTGAAATGCAGTCTGCTCGAGCCGTTGGAATCGAGAGCGCAGAGTCCGAAGCCCGTCAGATGACGGCTGAAGCAGATCGACAGGAATCGGAGCAGCGGAAACTTGTGCTTAGCAAGGTGTCTGCTATCAGGGCGACTGAAACTGACCGTATGATTACGGCTTGGCAGGCCGGAAATCCAGCCCAGTTGATGTCAGCCAGTCGTGACTATGCCATGAGGGCGGCTCACACGAATGATCCAGACGAGATCGATCTGTACAACGATCTCCGCATGAAGGCTATCAGCTTTGCTGAGAACCTCGACAAGAACGCCGAATCCGAAGCTCACAAGGCCGAATTGGCCACGGCTAACGCGGCTAAGGATTTCTGGGGTAATGCAGCCCAGCAGGTCGTGGCAGGATACAGGGCCAATCTTGGGGATTTCGCCAAAGGTCTAGACGACGTTGGCGAGGACTCGCTGATGCAGGCCGTGTTTGATTCTGTTCGTGACAAGGTGTACGAGGAACTGGAAGTTGTTCCTAACGGAGAGATTGAGGAAAAGGCCGTATCCGAAGCCATTGAGGCGGCTTCTCGACCACTGGTCGAGCAAATGATTGCAAACCGCAATCAGCGGAACATCAACAAGGCCAACGATCTAAGAATCGATTCCTACAAGCAGCGGGCCAAGACCGACTATGAAGGTGTCGTCAGGGACATCGAGAACAGCGAGGACATGTCAGACACGGCTAAGCGCCGTGCATTTGATGAGATCACCGCTTCGACCTTGGGTAGCATAGACAGCGACATCGGAAGAATTGCCGCTGCCCGTGACCTGTTCGTCGGCAAGTTCAATCCGTTTGTTGACCGCGCCGCTGCCCGCGTGATCAAGGACAGCCTCAAGAAGATCGAAGCCAACGTCGAACTCGAGCACAATTCCCTTATCCAGCCGAATGCTTCCGGTGGAAGCGTGCATGGGGTGGGTTGGGTTAAGAACTTCAACACAAAGGAAGAGTTCCTAGACTCGGTTCTACTCAAGCACTATGGCACCAACCTTGATGCCATTCGAGGTGACGAACAGGTGAGGGCCTTCTTTGGTCCTACCGTGATTGCCCTAGAGTCTCAGTGGAATGCCGATGAAAAGGCAAGCGACACGGCCCAGCGTCGTGAAGACACGGCATTCAGGCGGTCTAATCCAACCTCGCGTCGGTTGATGAAGGTTGAAGAGGGCTGGAAGTACACCAAAACCGCAATGGCCTTGGCTGATGGTTCGCACTCAAAACTGCACGCCGATGAACTTGAACGAATGCTGATCGAGGATCTAACCGGTTTCTCGGATGTGGCTGTACCAGCCGATCTGAAGAAAGCGGTCATTGATGGTGTCGACAATCCAGCCAATTTCGCCATTACAGAGGCATTCTGGCGTGTAAGCAACAGGAGCTTTGATCCTACCACCCGGAATAGGATCATGAGCGACGACAAGTACGCTAGGTCGTTTGCAGTCGGCACCTACCTTGGATACCTGAGGTCTCAAAACGAGGTCACGGGTGACACCACCATTGGTCTGGTTGCCGAGTTTGCAAGGAACCTTGACGCTGCTTCAAAACCTCCAAGCGGATCTCCGGAGGAAAAGGCGCTGAATGAAACCCGCCAGGGCATCATCTGGTCCTTGGCTCAGGGTGCTGCTATTGATGGTGGTTGGTTTGATTTTACTGGGATTGATCTCAGTAAGGCATTCTCAACCATGAGTCCCTCGGATCAGAAAACCATTATTGAGTTTGCCAGCATGGCTGCTTCTGTTCCAGAGGCGGCTGATCGCGGTGGATTTATGGTTGACATGATGCAGAGTCAGGGATACCGTGTGTTTCCCATCAAGCAGACGGATGGATCAAACCAACTTAAGTTGATACTTAATGTTCCAGGTGCATCTAATACCCTTCCACTTCCAAATCCGGCTGTGCTGGAAACAGACGACTGGAAGCGATATCTTGACAGTTTCAAGCCTGCAATGGTGTCGGCTCTGGAGGCGCGTGAGGTTAAGGATCTCCCGGGAACCACGGCAAAGGGTAAGTTTTCAACGAACAGCATCGGTGAGGTCCTGATCACTCCGTATGACCATGACCTAAAGAGCGGCAAGGTGGCCTTGAAGGCTTTTGTCGATGGTCGTTGGATCAGGTTCGATAGCTCCGAGGTCAGCGTCAACGCAGCTGACTTTCAAACTTGGCTTGACAAGAATCCGGCTCCTAAGCCGCCGCCTCTCAAAGATAACCCGTTCTTGTCGATGCCATCGATTGGTCGATAACAGATAGAGACATTTATTCCATGAGTACTTTCAACTACAACACCCCGTTTACGTTCAAGAAAGACTCTGGAGTCAACGTTACCCCCACTCTTCTTAGCGGAGGAGTGGGGCTTTCATGGCTTCCAGAAATCGTCTCCACTCAGGTAGACCGTGCGTATTACGGCGCTACCGATGGTGGTGCCGGTTACTGGGCCTTCGGTACGATGCGTACCCCGCAGCGTTGGATGATCGATACCCTCAATGGGTGGGATCCCGACATTGCATCAAAGCCTGACAAGTATTTTACTCCGGATCACGCCAAGACTCTGTGGAATACATTCCCGGAGGAGCAGCGTGCCGCTGCCATGTATCGCGGTGGACAGGCGCTTGTCGATGACATCATCAACAACTCCGTGTCGGCCCAGCACATGGATCAGCGACTCCGTGAGATCGAGAGAATCACCAAGGCCCACCTAGCCATCGAGAAGTACGACAAGGAGTCGTATCTCCTTGGCTACGGAACCACCAAGGTCACCTCGGCTCTCGTCAACTACGTGTTCGTAGATCCCATGACCACCGTCTCGGTCGTGGCTACCGCCGGTCTTGCCGGTGGTGCTGCGGCTGGTGTCGGTGCTGCCGCTGCCGTTGGTGGAGCTCCTGCCACCACCCTGTCCATCGGTGCCCGCGTCGCTGCCCTGTCCAACCAGTACAGCCGCACGTGGAAGGCCGCTACCTACCTGTGGGATGGTATTGACGGAGCATCCTCGGCCTACTCCGAGTACAAGCAGCTCAACGACGATGGCTATCGCGTCCTCGGCAAGACCTATGAGGCAGATGACAACTGGACCGACAACGTCGCGTTCGGTGCTCTCCTTGGAATGGGTTTCTCCGCTGGTGGCGATGTTCTCGGTCGAATGCTCAAGAAGTCGGACGAAGCGGCTGGTACCGCTGGATCCACCCTTGAGAACATGGCTGCAAACAGCAGCGAAGGTACGCTTGGCACAACGCTTGACTATGTCGAGCAGAGTCGCTTCCGTGCCTCCAAGAGCCGCCTCGAGCGCAGCCTCGATACCATCGTTGGTCCTGACTCCGAGCTTCGTCGTGTCCTGATGGACGACGAAGCCCGAGAGAATGCCCTATGGGGTGGTGTCGATTCCATGGACGAACTGTCCGATTGGATCGAGAAGAACAAGCCCGATGCCTCCGAGCTCAACCGTCACGTTGCCGATCGTCTCGAGGCCGCTCAGCGGACTCAGGCGCAGATCGAATCGTGGCAGGGAGAGGTGGAGGATTATGTCCTCAACGGTGGCGACGAGAAGCACTTCTTCCGCAAGAAGGCAGTGGACTTCCTCCGAGCCCACATGGGTGAGGAGTTCGCCAACTATCGCTTCATCGTGGATTACCTCGAGGAAGCCTCTGGTGATCCTCGGTTGGTCGCTCAGTGGATGGCCCGTGGTGACAAGGATCGAGTGATCCGTGCCGCCAATGCCATCAACTCAGCCAAGCGTGTCAGCATCCTCGAGGATCGTGCAATCACGACCGCGCTGGATCGCGTCAGGAAGATCAACTCCGCCTCAGCCGTCGACGAGACGACTCAGGCCGTTAATCGTCTTAACGACAACATCACTCAGGGACGATTCCGTGGCGCCGTTGATATCCTCAACGAGATGCACACGGAGGTTCAAGAGAGGTTTGGAAACGCGCTGGCACGCGTGGATGGTGCCATCAATGAATTGAATGATACCTTCGTTCGCCTTAACGACGAAGCGTTTGAAAAGCTGGATCACTTCAAGGAACTTCAGATTGCACTGAAGGACCTGCGTGATTCCCTTACGGCTCACCGCAGGCAGACCGTGGATTCCCGTCGTCGTCTCGAGTCCGCAATGGATCCCGATGCCGACAACGCCTCGGTTGTTCTCGAGGCTCAGCGGGCCACGGATGAACCGCCGTGGTTTGAATCCAACATCGACAATGCGATGACCAACCTCCGTGGAGCCCTCGAGCGGTTCCAGAACGCGGAGGCAGCGGTGGCTGGTACCCTTGACGAGGTCAAGCGTACCCGACGAGAGATCCTTGCCCAAGGCGGTAAGGATGCCCTCAATCGCACGATGGAGGAGGTCGGTACCTTCCCGCTGTGGAAGGTCGAACTGTCTTCCGCTGGACACGATGCAGTTCGTCGTGCCTCGGTCCATCAGACCAAGGCCGCGAATCGCTGGAAGGTTCAGTTCGTGGATCGGTTCCTCGGTGAAGGCGCGGCTGACCGTGCCCTTGACTCGGGTTCCAATCCAATGCGTCCTGTGATGCGGGAACGACCCGTCATGGCACGGGCTACCGTGGAACAGCAGGAAGCCATCCTCCGAGAGGAGATGGCCAAGATCGATCCTGAGGTTGCTAGGATTCAGGAAGGTGCCAAGGATCTGTCGCTTGACCAGAAGATCGCCGCAGCCCGCGAGGGTGTGGCTCGTCTTCAGGCTAGCGCGGATGAAGCCAAGCGCTTCCGTGATTCCGGTGCTCTCAAGAGCGAGCGCACCCTTGCTCAGGTCGAGAAGCTGATTGCAACCAAGGAGCGCGCTGCCAAGCGTCTCTCCAAGCTTGCTGATCGTCTTGATGCCCAGTTGACTGGTCAGGTTCAGGATCTCAACAGGGATCTCACCCCGGCTTCAACCGTCACTCCTGATATCCTCAGGGCTGAGCGGGCCACCGCCTCTAAGGCAGCGTGGACCAAGGAAGCCGCGGCGTATGATAAGAAGCTGAAGGATAAGGGACCTGGCTTTGCGTACACCAAGGGTGGACGCACGCTTAGGAACAAGCTTCGTCGTACGGCCTCGGAAGCAAACGGCGGTACTACCTATACTGCCCGTCAGTCCGAGCTTAAGATGATCAATGACGAGCTGGAACCCACGCGGGCAGCTCGAGACAAGCTCAGGGCCGATGGTGCTACTGATGCGGATCCCCGCATGAAGCAGTACGACGAGGAGATCTCGTCCCTTGAGAAGCGTGCCAACAAGGTGAAGGCCGAGCTCGACGGCATCGAGGGGCGACCCGCGATGATCCGTCGCTCCCATGAGCTTTCCTCGCACAACCCCAATGTCAAGGACGTTACCGAGATCTCGCGCATGCGGGCTCGTATCGCCGTTGCCATGGAAGCGGGTGACGTTGAGTTTGCGGAGGAGCTGAACCGTCGCCTGTACAACATGTACGGAGACGCTACCGACCTTCCCCGATGGACTGCTCTCGAGGACTTCTACGTTCGTCGTGAGCGTGCCGTACTTGCCGGTGAACCCACTGAGGACATCCTCAGCGTCACCATGGATGGCCGTAATGTCAAGTTCTCCGTGCTCGGCGCCAAGCGTGCCGATCCGGTTATTGCGGCTGGTCTGGACGAAGCAGCGGCGGGTCTTCCGACCCGTCCTGAGATGTCGTCCGGAAAGGGACGTCGAGTTCCGACCGAAGGTTCCAAGAAGGAAGTCGCTGACATGCGCGACGCTCAGCTTCTTGAGAACGCCGTGGAAACCGACCCTGAGGTAATTGCCGCCCGCGCTCCGTCTGCTGGTCGAGAGACCCGATACGAGAATGCGGCCGTCACTGACCCCAAGTCTTCGGGAATCAAGCCCACGTCGGCTCCTGCCAAGGCAGGCAAGACCGAGGCTCCCAAGACCAAGGCAGAGAAGGAAGCGGATGTCCGTACCAAGATCCTTTCGTATCTTGGCACTCAGGCAAAGTCCGGTGAGCGTCTGCTCATCATGAACGACATCATGAATCGCATGGGACAGGTCCCTGCTCTTCGTGGTCTAGGTCGTGCCCTGTTCCGTCTCCAGACTGCAGGAACCAAGTTCGGTCAGATTCACAACATCTCGCGTCAGTTTGACCTTGTCGTGACGGCTTTCAACCTGCTTGATAAGCCCGAAGCTCTGGTCAAGGCGCTTGGTTTCAACAACGGAAGTCTCAGGTCTCTGCAGAACTTCCGCGATCAGGGCAAGCTGTCGGTAGCCCGTCTTGCATCCATTGAGCAGCGCGTTCGCCGCGCTGGGCATTGGACCGAGAACTCCGATCAGCTTGTTCAGGATGCCCTTGACAACGGTGTCACCGACGGCCTCAATGCAGGAGAGCTGGAAGTCTACAACTTCCTTCGCGATGCCTACAATCGAGTTGCTGATCGTCTTGACATCACACACCCCGGCATCCGTCGTCCCAACTACCGTCCGCGCGAGGGAAATGCAAGGGCTATCCTTGCCAACCAGCGAGCGGCTCAGGATAGTTTCCGCGATACCTTTGCGGATCGTCTCCGTACCTCCGGTGAACCCCTTCCCGATGAGCTGGCTGATGCTTTTGGTGTTCCACGTGGAACAGCCTACAGCGCACTCAGCGCAGCGGATCAGGCAGCGTTCGATGCCCGTCTGGTTCAGCACGCCAATGAAATGGCCGCTGAGACTGTCAGCCGTCTTACCAACAGCCTGACTCAGGATGGAATCGGATTCCGCCGTGCCGCTCAGGGATCCCGATCGACCGCGGCACGCACCCTCGAGGATGCGGTTGCCAACGATCCTCGGATCCGTCAGTGGTACATCAACTCTCCCATGATGGAGCACAAGCTCTACATGGAGATCCGTGCTCCGCAGATCATGTTCGATGCCCAGCTCTCCGAAGCCATCGGCACTCCCTGTACCTTTGACGAGGTGCTGGGCGCCCTGAAGCAGACGGCTGTCGGTATCGAGGATATCGTGGTTCGCAAGGAGATGGAATCCGCCATCGATGCTCTTGAGAAGAAGTGGCAGTTTGCCACCGGTCGTGCTCAGTACAACACCAAGCAGGCACTGGATGCCTCTTTGCGTATTTCCACCGGTATCGTCCGTGGATCTGCTGGTTCGTTCTGGGGCATGGCCGGAGTTGCCGTCGAGCTTCCCCGAGCCATTATGGCATCTCGAATGTATGGCGGAGGTCTTGGTGGTCTGTTCGATGCGCTTCACGCAATTCGTCATGCAGGCGCCCTCGATCAGTTCGAGGACATCTCACACGGTGTAGATCAGTACATTTCACAGGCTCACTCTTCCTTTGGATCGGGCGTAGGCACTTCGGTGTCCGAGCGCTTCATTGCTCCTTGGGAACGGTTCTGGCATGTGGCTACTGGTCGTGAGGCTGTTACCGAAGGTACTGAGACCTATGGTCGAGTCACCGGATCTGTCATTGCATTTGCAGAGGCGTTTGGTGAAACAGGCATGCGTTCCGGTGTTATGCAGTACTTCTCAGGCATTGCCCGAGTTGTGGCTGACCGTCAGGCCAAGCGTTTCATCACTCGAAGCCTTGACAGCATGGAACGGCTTGCTACAGCCCTCGAGCGCGTTGGGGCCGTTGCAGAGAACACTCAGGCAGCACGCGATCGATTCAGGGCGCTGGCCGCAGAGGCTGGTCTTCCCTATGACGTCGCCATCCAGATGAACCACGCTGGTCTACTGACTCCGGACGTTGTCCGTAATCTCAGGAATGGACTTACTGGTCAGGATGCGGTGTTCAGCTTGTGGACCCTGCGTGAGCGCGTCGACGATCGCACCATGGGTGCAACGCTGGACTTCCTCACCGCTGCCCACAACTTCCACGTGCCTACGGCTAGCCTTGCTTCCTCCGTGGAGGCTGGATCGGCCATCGATAAGATGTTCTACAACCTCACCTCGTACAGCCGTGCCTTTGCCACCAACGTGGCGTTCCGCACTGCAGCCAACGGTCGACTCTCGACCATTGCGACTACCTACGCCGCGCTGATGGTTGGTGAGAACATCTATCAGGCCATCCGAGAAATGGCTACCGGCAAGTCGGATCCCGACAAGCTCGAGGAAGAGTGGAACGATGATCCCACTGGTTTCTTCCTCAAGCGTGCCGTCAAGACCCCGTGGCTGGGAGCCCACCACACCCCTGCGTTGTCCCTTGTGGACTCGCTGACCGGTGGCGGTGGACAGACCATCCGTGGCAACAACATCTTCGGACCGATCCTTCAATCTGGATCTCAGTTCTCCCGCATGGTGTTCTCCGATGAGAAGACCGGCGAGCGTGACTTTAGTTTCATGAAATCTCACACTCCTCTCTTTAACACATGGTACTCCCGCATTGGAGGAGTACTGCTGGAGAACTAAGGTATGGCATTCTCTTACGTAGAGTATGTCGGTACTGTCGGCGGCACCACCGGCCCGTTTTCATACGGGTCGGTGGCGCTGCTGGACGCCGACACGGAGTCCATCTCCACTCAGTTGAAGGTGTACAAGAATGGTACCCTTCTCACCCTCACGACAGACTACACGATCGACACCATTAACGATGAGGTCGACACCGTGGCCAATGTCTTCGATACCGACCTCCTGCGAATCGTTCGCGAGACCAAGGGAGACACCCGGTACGTCGACTATGTCGATTCCACCAACATCACCTCCGAACTGCTGGACCTTGACAGCAACCAGTTGTTCTTCCTTGTGCAGGAAGCCATCGATCTTCAGACCGATGCCATGACGATTGGTACCGACGGAGCATGGGCAGGTCGTGGACGCCGGATCGGCAACCTTGCCTCCGGCGTCAACGGCACCGATGCCGTCACCGTCAACCAGCTGCAGGCCGCCGTCACGGGAGCCCTTCCGGCTTCGCTCAGTGGCATTGGTACTGTTGTGTACACGGGAGACGGGTCGACCACTGCGTTTGCCCTCCCCTCCGCCATCTCGGCCATCACGGATCCGTCCGATGTCGAGGTGTACATCAACGGTCTCCGTCAGCGCCCCGGCACCCACTACACGATCGTCAGCTCCAACATCACGATCACCCCCGCTCCCACGGCCTCGGACAAGATCCTTGTTGCCTACCCGGAGGGGGCTGTGTCGGCCGTCCTGACGACCAACACCGTGACCACCACGGCGCTGCAGGACAACGCCGTCACGGTCGCCAAGATCGCTGAGGGAACCAACGGTCAGATCATCGCCACCGTCGCCGGTAACACGGCATGGACGACACCTACCGCCTCCCTGATCACTGACTTCGACACTCAGGTCCGCACCAACCGTCTGGATCAGCTCACTGCTCCGACTGCCTCGGTGTCCCTGAACAGTCAGCGCATCACCAACCTTGCCACTCCGACGAGTGGTACGGATGCCGCGACCAAGACCTATGTGGATGACATCCGCAGTCTGACCTGCATGAACACCGGATCGGCCCTCAGTGGTTCGACCACCTCGGTGAATTTCAGCGCTACCTGCGGATTCCTCGCCGGTCAGTTCACGATTCAGATTCCGATCCTGCAGAACACGTCGTCTCACTACTTCTCGGCCACCGGTGTCATCACCGGTTCCGTGACCACCAACTCTCCGTCCAATCCGATCCGTGTGTTTGTTCCGGATGTCGACGCCTCGGTTGGTGCGTATTTTGACGTGACCTATACCCGTACTGCCGTCGGTTCAGGTTCAACCGTTGCGTTTACCGTCGCCCGCACGGCACAGAGCGGTACGTCCAACGACATCAATCTCGATACCTCGCGCACTGCGCTGGTGTTCCTTGCCAGGGGGTCTAGCTAATGGCTACTGAACAGATTCAAACCAGTCAGATCTCCGGTTACTCCAGCGGCGGTAATGTTGAAACCAAGTTCATTACCCTCAGCGGCGGTTCTGCGGATAAGACTACGAGCGCATTCTCGTTTGTTGTTGGTCCCGTGATGATTGAGCTTCTCACTGATGGCAGCGACAACGGTGTCGCTGTGTACTCAACTCTGTGGGCCAACATGCGTTCTTTCTCTGGAACCAAGACAGCCGACGTTACCAATCGAACTGCAAGAGGCCCCGGTAACGGTGGTTTCCTGAAGATGGATGTGGATAGGACTACCAGTGGAACTGTTCTTGTAATTGGTCAGCCCAAGTCAGGAACTGAAACTGATCCCGATGGATCTGGTATTGCAAGCATAAGCAGCCTTAACTGGCCCGGTACTGGTCGTCTCCGCATCACTGCGTGGGAGGATACCCAGGCATGAACACGACTATTGAGGACCTGATCAAGCTCACGGCCATGATCGGGATCCCTACCATCGGTGCCGTTGCTTGGCTGGTGACCATGCTTATGTCCATCAAATCCGACGTCAAGAAGATCGAAGTGCAGTTGGACCTCCGCAACAAGGCCTACGAGGATCGCATTGTCCGTCTGGAGCGGCATGTCCATGACATCCGTAACTCCTTGCAGGCACTGACCTTGGGTCTTGCACGAAAGGGGATCAGCGATGAACAACAGCAAGGATGACAAATCCAATGAAATCTGGCACCTGACCGCGGATGCCATCATCGACGCCATGAAGGATCCTGACCGGGTGTCCCCCGGTTGGGCTCAGGCTGGTCTCCGTTTCCTCAAGGACAACGGGGTGCAGGCCATGGATATTCCGAACGGCAAACTGGAGCAGATGCGGCAGGTGCTCCCTTTCAAGAAGGTCTCATAAATGAAGCTTCAGAAGATTTTCGAAGGATCCACGGCTGGTTCCTCCACCACCACCGGAAGTGCGGTCTCAGCGCGCATTCCCATCGTGGACGGGCAAACGGCTGTGGTTCAGTTTTCCAGTGATAGCATTGCCCCCGGAGACATTGCACTTCAGGGTAGGCTTACTGATCACCCCACTCTTACGACTTGGTCTGAAATCACCCTGATGGCTAATGGAGCCATTCAGGTGATTCCACGATGCCTTGAGTATCGTGTGGTTGTTACAAATTCGGCTGTGACGACTATCAACACGGCAGTTTGGGTGGGGGCATGAATGTCCACATCAATTGCTGCTTTGACTTGGATTAAGGCCAATAACCCAAATAAAAGCGTCCCGGCCGTAAACAAACCGCACATCGAGTGCAGCACGGCACCATTTGGTATTACCGGTGGTTCCAGTAATCGCGGTTCGTTTGCTGAAACGTGGTCTTCGTGGGCCTTTGGATCCCCTACAGCCGATGCCTCACCGGGAGGTGGTGTTACATACGGTGCTCAGGTGCTCCTTGAAACCGGCCCAGAGTACGGGGCTAGATCTCAGTTGCGAGATTGCGCAAATCATAGAGCTCCTAGCAGTTCTATTAGGAATCATCAATACTACGGTGGTATAATGCAGTGTACCACAGCGCGTCTTACGCAAAGAAACCCCGGAACAGCTGCATACTTTGGTTGGCTCCGCGGTCATAACTCAGCTCCGTACTTTGTAGATTCTAGTGGTACAACCTCAGCCAACGAAAATGGTGTGTGTTTTGCTTCATTCCCTGGCGATGCAAATTGGAATTGTGTAGTTTCAAGGCAGAGGCCGGGTGGAGTGCCTCCGGAACAAAACGTGTTTCGGACATCCCAAGCGGTTGGAACCGCAGCTGCATTGAAAATCGTCCTCCATGGCAGGAGCAAGCGTGCTGAGTTCTTTATTAATTCAGTGCTTGTGCATACTGTCACCACTGGATTTAATCAGGATCCAGATGAGAAGGTCGATGCTACGTGCACTGTAAGAGAGTACGATGTCGACATGCTCGACGCTCCTGTAGCCGCACCGACGCTTAATGCTCTCTACCGCGTTAATCGACCGATTGTTAAGATGTGGCGTCCCGGGTACATGGGTACTCGACTTGTCCATAACAACTGGTAACCGATCGGGGGGTCGAAAGACCCCCAGATCGTTTCTAAGGCCCCTAGAAGCCTCGCTGAGGCGTTCTGTGACTTCAGGGGTATCTCCGGAGGGGTAAGCCCCCCGACGTCTGTAATGCGAAATTCCCGGTAAGGCGGACACCCTATGGTAGATAACGAATACACCCTGATGCTGAAGGCGGACTTCCGCAACTTCGCGTTCAGGGCATGGCAGGTCCTGGGACTCCCGGAGCCTGCGGCGGTTCAGTACGACATCTGCGACTTCCTCCAGAATGGTCCGAAGCGACGGATGATTCAGGCCATGCGTGGTGCCGGTAAGTCGTACCTGACGGCTACCTACACGGCTTGGCGGTTGTACTGCAACCCCGACACCACCATCCTGTGCGTATCGGCTGTCCAGACCCGTGCCCGAGAGTTCATCCTGCTGGTCCGGCGTCTGCTGGACAGCATGGAGGAACTGGAGCACCTGCGACCCGGGGAGTGGGATCGGGATGGTGCAGACCGGTTCGACGTCGGCTGTAGGACCACCCCCAGCAAGAACCCCTCGGTGGCGGCCTACGGCATCAAGAGCATGATCACCGGTACCCACGTGGACGTGATCATCAACGACGACGTCGAGATTGTGGATAACTCGAGGACCGTGGAGGCACGGGATACCCTGATGCACCGCCTGCGGGAGTTCGAGAACGTCCTCAACCCGGGTGGAGACATCATCTATCTGGGTACCCCTCAGACCGAGGACTCGGTGTACAACCGCCTTGCAGAGCACTACGAGTGCCGCCGGTGGCCTGCACGGTATCCCAACCCTGCGGACGACCGTCAGATGATCCGCCTGGCACCCATGCTGCTGGACCATCTGGAGGCTGAGACCGCCAAGCCCGGGGAGCCTACCTACCCGACGTACTATCCAGACGAACTGCTGATCGAACGAGAGGCCATCATGGGCCCGTCGATGTTCGCCCTGCAGATGTTGCTGGATACGACCCTCAGCGATGCCGACCGGTATCCGCTCAGGTTGTCTAACCTGATCGTCTGGGACATGGCCACCAACATGGCGCCCATGAACGTGGTGTGGGGTACGACCTCACCTGCGAACATCGAGTGTGCCGGTCTGGCTGGGGACAGGTGGTACAACGCCGTCTACATGGACCAGAGGTGGGCTGAGTACGAGAACTCGATCATGTACATCGATCCTGCCGGCCGAGGCGAGGATCAGACGGGTTACTGCGTTGCCCGCCTCCTGAACGGCATCATCCATATCCCGGAGTGCGACGGTCTGGAGGGTGGTCACTCGGACGACACCTTGGTCAAGCTTGCGACGATCGCTGCCCAGTATGGGGTGAAGACGGTCGTTGTGGAGAGTAACTGGGGTGACGGAATGTACGGGAAGCTGCTGCAGCCCCATCTGGCCCGACTGGCTGGGTCTGTGGCTGTGGAGGAGAAGAAGAACAAGGGACAGAAGGAACTGCGGATCATCGATACGCTGGAGCCTCCCATGTCCCAGCACAGGATCTGCGTGTCGTCGAAGGTGGCACGGAATGCCACCCTAGGCAACCAGCTGTCCCGAATCACCCGCGACAAGGACTCGCTGAGGCACGACGATCAGGTCGAGGCCATGGCTGGAGCCGTCGGGTGGTACAAGGACATGATGGCTCTGGATTCAGGGAGCCGTGTCGACACCCTCGAGAAGCTCCAGATGGAGAAGGTCGCCAAGGAGTTCGTGAAGGAATGGAACAATCCCAACCCCTCCCGGTTCGTCCTACCCATCTCAGGTGGGATGTTCTCGAAGGAGGCCAGCAGGGAGTGGCAGGCCAAGACGACTACGACAAAGAGATGGGGTATATCCCGACTGTCAGGTGGTCGTAGGCGGTAGGGGGTATTACCCGACCCATGATGAAGGAGAACGTAGTTCTCCTTCATCTATAGTATCTATAGGTACCATAGGTATCCTATGGGGCTCTCCTGCGGACTTCCCGGTCTGGGGACCTGAGAAATCGACTGGGGGTCGGAAATTAGAGTGAGGGTATGGAGCTCCACCAGCTGCGCTCCTCCCCCCTTGCCCCCCTGCTCGAGCGCACCACGGGCGCACGCTGGGGCGCACACGCCCGCTCGCCTGCGCGCACCCTAGTGTAACGCTGCCGGCCCGGCATTGACAGTAAACCTGAGGGGCGATCCATTGACGAACATATCGTCAAGGGTCGCCCCCCTTTGTCCACTTTCACTTTGTCATCCCACCACCAGTCTATCTACATCACTAACTCCGACGAACGATTCGTCATTCTCCCGACCACCACTCACTTGCACATTGTCGAGCCGGGCGCGCACCATAGACTGTAAACCCGGCGCTCTCCTGTTGACGATATGGCCGCCAAACCGCCAGCCACAACCGATCCGATAACCATGTGGATAACTTAGTTCGTCAATCTCCCGAGCCAAATATATATCTTCGCCGTAACTACCGCATTTGCAGGCACTTGCAGCCGCACAGACGGCCAGGACGCTCAGAATCCCTTCCGTAGCCATTGACTCGATCGACCAAATCGACGATGAT
>Ga0129333_10000739_pt1 | contig 28258 bp, 13 predicted proteins | sample CPB6_08_DNA_FD_94474 | JGI IMG/M metagenome (GOLD analysis project Ga0129333, IMG submission 94474) | Freshwater to marine salinity gradient microbial communities from Chesapeake Bay, USA - CPBay_Sum_0.6_0.8_DNA | ecosystem: Environmental > Aquatic > Marine > Coastal | place: USA: Chesapeake... | reverse complement strand
TCTTTTTCTTACATCTTGATCAGTAAGTTCTTTAAAATAATCTTGAGCAACCAACCACGCATAAATTACTAAGCACATTGCAAGGTCATCATTACAACCTTCTTCTGCTTCAAAGGAATTATGTTTTTGAATGAATGTAGTAAGTTCACTCATAATATCATAATCTTTGAAAATGAGTTTGCTTTCCTCAATCATAGTTTTTAGATTGAGGCATCCGACTTTTTTAACAGTCTTAGACATTTTTACACCAAGTTGAGTTTTCTTTCCAGAAAATCCTTGTCCAACTATTTGCCCCGCTCTACCTCTCATTGAACACATTAGTAGATTAGTATATTCTAAATCATAATGTATGATTGATGCTACTTGATCTCCAACATCATTTACTTCGCATAAAATATATGCATTATTATAATTTTTTGCAATATCAACAATGACACTTGGAAAAAGCATTGGTTTTATTTCATTGTTTCTATACTTTGCAACAATTTGATGTGGAAACGATGTGATATCAATCACAGTAAACGCTGAGTAATCGTTTCCTACGCCTCTAGCAACGTCTACAGTGATTAAGTAATCATGATTGTCTAGAACATCATCATGAACGTCTAGACCGCCGCTGCTGGTCTTTGGGTGGTCATATACGAGACTCCTTAACTTTGATGGTGCAATCAAAGTATCAACTGATCCAAGAAATTCACAGTTATGTGATACTATATTATTGGAATAATATAGATTATCCTTACCAACATCCAGTAAGTCATAAAGATATATTCCCTCTTCTACTATTTCATTATATACTACTTTTTTTCCTTGTAAAAAATCATCAACCTTAATTGTTGATGCCTTAATTCTTTCTTTACCAAATGAATGATTATCCGAACATTTTATTTCGGAACCATCATCAAATATAATCCAATGATAATATGGTTTATAAACTTTTTGAATTCCGGAAAAATCTTTAAATCCACTAGGAGTTTTTACTTTAATATTTTTGTTAAGTTTAAACATTTTTCCAACATTCATTTAATATAATTTTTTTTAATCCCTGTGGAGTTAAATTATAATCTTTAGCATATTCTTTACAAAACGCCTGAATATAAGACATTGTTTTTCCATTTTTCATAGTCATTCCAACATCTTGTAAAAATGGTTGTTCATTATATAGTTTTCTTATCTCTATTATTTGCTCATCTTTAATTTTTCTACTAAAAACTCTACCCTTTCTGGTTTTTTTCATCTTTTTTATTGTTTCTTCTGAGAAACAATTTTTTATTCCTTTATTCCAAGGTATGCTTCCTTTTTTAGCACCACCAATTCCATCTCTATCATATCCATCAAATCCTTCTCCTCCTGGAGTTCTATTCCATCCTTTTTTATAAGTATTGAATTTTTCTATATAAAAAATTTCTAATTCTTTAGCATCTTCTGGAATTTCTGTCTTTTCCTTTATTTCAAACTTATGAGGAGGTTTATTTCTTTTATGTTCTCTTTTTCTAGCATTTAAATTCCGTGTTTGTCCAACATATTGAACCTTTTCATTCAAATCTTTAAGAAAGTAAATATAATACATTTTTTATTTTTATTTATAATCCTAGGAACTCACATTCTTTCATATAAATTTTCCATGGTAATAGTTTCTACTTTACCATCATCATTCATTATTTCTAAATTGGTTTCTCCACTTAAACATTCGAACTCAACTTTGAACTGCTGTTCTGAAGTATTGGCAATTGTCTGTTTTTTCCATTCTTCATCACGTCCAGGAACTTCACTCCAATGAACATCAGTGAAAACATATTCATTTTTTCCTTTCTCAGCATCGTGCCACATTCGGTAGAAATGATTCATACCGTGTGGCGTGGAAACTATAATAACTTTTGTTTGTTTACCAGAAGTAATAGTAGGATAAACAGATGCAAAGAAGGAATCTGCAATATGGTTTGGAACGAATGCAAATTCGTCCAAGAACAGAATGTTGAATGACATTCCTCGGACAGCAGATGCAGAGGTTGATGCTGCTAAGATCTTTGATCCATTTTCAAGTTCTAAAGAACCTTTGTTCCAAGAGATAATACCTTGCTGCATCCACTTCGGAAGATTCTCATATGCAGTTTGGAGACGATCTAAAAGTTCTCTTGCGGTGGCTGCTTTGTTTGCAAGAATACCAATATTAACGTTATCATTGAACACTGCATAATGCAAAAGAAAAGATACCACAGTAGTAGACTTACCAGTCTGTCGTGGCATCTTGCAGATATTAAATCTGTGATTATGAAAATTGTTGATTAACTTCTCTTGGAAATGATATGGTTTAAAAGTTTGTAGACCGTGATCAAGAGTAACAATTTTTACATAATTGTTTGCAAAATAAACCGGATCGTCCTTACACTTTACAAATTCAAGAATTTGCTCTTGTGTAAATTCAATAGGCGTGTTTGCCTTCTTTAAGAGTGGATTACCAAGATAAACATCATTTGACATAACAAAAACCTACTTATTAATTACAATTCCAACGACGAAGTGCTTTATTGATATTGCTATCTGGATCTTTTGCAGTTTTTGCTGAAGTTAGTTTTGACTTCATTCCGGACATACGACGACAAAATGATTTGCGACGCTCTGCTCTTTTTCCCGATGGATTTTTTTCTGTAACTGCCGTTTGAAGTTTTGAACCTGGATTCTCACGACGATAGGCATTTACTGCTTTTTGACTTAATCCCGCAGTTCTATCTTGACGATTAACTTTTTGCCAGTCTTCTTCAATTTCAACTTCTTCTCCCATTGGTTTTACATAATTTTTATTCGGTCCTAGTTTTGCGGCACTTCCACCTTGAGGACCAACTGCTTGAATTAAAGGTTGTCCTGGAATAAATTCCGAAACTGAATGATGAACAACTCTTGAATCGGGATATACTTTTTGAACTTCTGCAGTTACCTCTTGACGACTTGGAAGTTTTGTCTGTGGGAAGAACATACGAACAGCATAATATTTTCCTCTCCAGAGTAAAGTAATTGCAATTATATTTCCAGTTTGTGCTTGAAGTCTAGTCGCTTCATCTACTTGTTTGATATTAGACTTAAGTGGTTCTGGTTTTACTAAATCTACAATTTCTACGAAAGTATTTCCATTTGCATCTTCAATAGTAATAGTTTCTTCCGCTTTCACGCAGTTTGGATATTTTTTACCAAACATGGTTTTCATACCTTTCTTTTTATAACCAGGCCAACATTTCTCATCAAGAATTTCTTTTGTAATTTTATCTACAAGAGTTTCTTCAAATTTTGGAAGATCAACTTTTTTTGCTTTTTCTTTTTGTAAAGCAACTGCTTTAGGTCCAAGTTGTTGTGCGGCATCTGGTGTTAATGCCCCAGCACCACTAGACTTTTTAATTTGTGTTTTTGGATCTTTGAGAGGATTAACTCCTTCTTCCATTTCTCCACTTGCAATATAATCTGCTGCGGTATCGATATAATCTGCTGCTTTAGTAATCTTAGATTGAACCCAAGCTTCAAGACTACCTTCCCCTTTACCAACTTTTGATTGTATTCTTTTTGCAGCATTCATAAGAGTTTCAAGTTCTGATCTTACCATTGAATATTCATGATCTTTTACAGAAACTTTATCCCATGCTTTTCCACCATAAGAACATTCGGATCTTGTTTCTCTTTTGTCACATAAAGGACAATATCTTTGTTCTTCGTGCATGGTTGCCTCCGATTTAGTTCCCCAATTTGCTGCGCCAACTTTGCGACATTTAACAAGTGCTCCCGAAGCATATGCACTTGGCCAAACATCATATCTGGATTTTACTTTATTATAACAAGCATCTTTTTTTCCACTGCCTTTACCTTTTTTATCTTTGATTTCTTGTAATTGCACTTCTTCTTTTTTCATGTTTTTTCTTGAACTATCAGTTGAAACATAGGTTGGTTTTGCCGCACCAGATTTTTCTTGTTGTCCAGGATCTGCCGATTTTTTTCTTTTTGATGCAGATAGTCTTTCTGCTTTTGTCATACTTGCTCTTTTAGAAGAAGATACGCATTTGGGAACTCCTTCTCCAGGTTCATCGCTGGCACAAGTACCACCCGTAACTACATTCACCCAACCAGGTTTTCCATCTTTTGATTTTGATTTTCCAAACCAATCACGGAGACCTTCTTCGGTAACATCTTTAAATTTTTTATGATGCTTTTTAGCATCTGCTTCCATTTTTTTCAAACGAGTATAATAATCTGGAATTTCATCAAGATGTTGAAGAGCAATGTCTCTTGCCAATTCATGATCTTTAGTGTGCTCATGTTCAATAGGTTCGCCCATATCAAGTTGCTTTTGTATAAAAGAAACATCAAGACGATGCTTCTTTGCAATTTGCTCAACTGTTTTATGTGACTTGATCTTAGGCATTATTCAACTGGTTTTGATTTAGTCTGCTCACCTTTTGCTCTTTTTCTTCTCCCCGCACAATGAGCACGTTGAGAAAATCCTTTTGGATTTGAGCAATCAATATTCTTTTTATATTTATTCGTCCAATCTTCTTGAAACTGTTTAAATGTCTTCATTTTCAGTTTGCTGTTTAAGGAGTTTTGCTAGTTCCGCAGTAGAACCAACAAAAAGAGCATTATTTACAGTTGTAGGACCTTTTTGTTTCTCTTCTTCAATATCTTTTAATTTTTTTTGAAGATCCATTAATTTATCTGTTGCATCAGCAACATTTTTAATTAGTTGTCCAGCAACTTCATAAGCCCTTGGCATTTCGCTTTCCTGTGCTAATTCCAAAATACCGTTGATTGCTTCTTGACCTTTTTCTATCAAAGAATACAGATGTCCTCTTGTATAATCATAATCTTTTTTAACATCACTTACTGGAGATGATATTTTTTCAATTTTATCAACTATGTTTTCAGTTTCAGCAGATACTATTTCACTACTTACATTGAATGTATCATTAAGTTTATCAAATTTCTTTGTCATTTTCATAATTCACTAAATCCAAAATCATCACCTGGTTCAATTAAAAGATTATCTGCACTTGTGATTTTTTTAACTCCCGTCCCAAGTACATGCGGTGTTGCAATTGTATTATCTGCACCTCTTGTAACTGTTAAAATATTTCCAGATTTAGATTTTACATACAATTCTTCATCATCAATGGTAATATAAGATTGTACAGGAATAGATGATGCATCATTAACTGTTATTGATGTTGATGATGCATCAATGTCTTCAAATAATGTTGTAGTAACTGTTCCTGTATAATTTTTAGTTGCTCTTGGTTCTATCGAATAAGTAAGATCTCTTCCATTTGTGCCACCAGAAACAAAACCAATTGAAACTTTTTTGACAATATCTTTTGATACATCTGAAACTGGTCCAAAAAGATATGTCTTTGCAGTAAATTTTAAGGTATATATTAATGATCTTCGTGTATCATAATTACCTTCATACTGATCATCCATTGTAATACTTTCTAAAATTACTGGAATATCTCTTTTTTCTCCAATAGTTTTAACCAAATCGACAGATAAGGTATATGCTGGTTGAAAGTAAGGTAAAATCTGTTCAATAATCTGAAGCATATCATCGTTTAATTTGGTAAAGATGCTCAATTCAAATGACAAATTATATGGAACAGGCATATAAGTTGTTGTTATTGTTTTATCACTTTCTAAGTATGATTTAAATGTTTGTGTAGTTGAAACTTTTCTTGTTGGATCATAAGTTAAACCAACTATTTCAAATGACATTCTTGGCAATGATATTTGCGTTGGTTTATTTAAATTTGGAACTTGCTCCAACCTTGCCAAGAATTTTTGAGTTGGTCCATAAGCCAATGGAACTTTTATTACACTAACAACATCATCCGAGTCATTGGTATGTTTAATATTGATATTATTAAACAAAGATCCAAATCCAATGATTGTATTTCTTATAATTTCGTGATAAAAATACTCAAACATTTTAGAGAACCTTTATATTACTATTAAAAACTTTAGATAGACTATTTATGGAGTTCCGAAAGGATTTACTTCGGAAAAGTCAAGAACACCATTTGCTTCTTGTTGAATGGTGTCGTTTTCAGCAAAGGTATCTCTTAAATTATCAGAAGTAATAGTTCTTAGTTTGTAAGTTGCAGAAGATGCAGCGCCAACAATAAGATCTCCATTTACAAAATTTCCAGAAATATCATAAACTTCAAGTTGTCCAGTAGAAGCATTCCAATTTCTAACCTTAGCTGTTGTATTACTTACACTTCCACTAACAAGTTCATTGTAAATGTAAGTTCCAACACCAACCATATATGGAGAAGAAATTGTAATTGTTGGTGCAACTGTGTATCCTAGACCAGAGTTTACTATTGTAATTTGTGTAACAATCCCAACACTGTTGATATTTGCTCTAGCAATAGCAGTTACCGATGCCCCAACATTGCTGAGTGTTACTGTTGGTGGTGAAATATAACCAGAACCACCATTAGTTACTGTTACTACTCCTACAATACCATCTCCAATTATTGATGTTGCTGCAGCGCCAGTTCCTCCACCACCAAAAAATAAAACGGAAGGAGCAACAGTATATCCATATCCAGGATTAGTTAATTCAACACCTTGAACTTTGAGAGATGATGTTCCATTACAATCAACAATATTTGCTATCATTGTTGCAATGCCAGTGGCAGTTACTCCTCCAGAAGGTGCTGAAGAAATAGCAACTCTAGGTGCTGAAGAATATCCATTACCTCTATTTGTAACTGTTATGTATCTTATTCCACCATTTACTATGCTAGTAATTGCTGTAGCAGTTACTCCAGATCCGACCAGATTTAAAGTTTGAATATATCCTTCGTCTTTAATATTATCATCAAGTTCATTAAATCCAGTATCAATAATTTCATCTTCGTAACGAAATAGTTCACATCTCAATTCGTAAACGTAAGTTTTTTGTAATTGATAAAATGGTTGCTCGTGTTCAACGAATTTAATTTCAAAAATTCTATCACCTAAAGGAAAATAAATCAGATCTCCTTCTTTAGGTCTTGTTGGCAATTCAATATTTGGAATATTTTTAATTAATGGTGTAATATAAGTTTCGTATCTCTCTCTGGAAATTGTAATTGTTAAATCATTCAATGGTTGAACGCCAAATTTTGAAAGGATAGTTCCTTGTCCACCATATCCTTCATATGTGTTTACATATGCTTCAATCGGATATGCATGTTCAAATTTTGACTCAATAACTTCTTTAATTACAGTTTTTTTAGTAATATATTGTCTGGGAACATAATATATTTCAACTCCATACATGCGGAGTTGTTCATTAACCAGATCCTGAATTAATGATTGCTCAGTTTTTGATCCTTGGAGAAAAAATGGATTGAGCATATTATCCGATCATGTCTAGAGGTGGTAATTCGTAAGTATTGGACATTCTTTCCATAATGACATCTATTTCCCTTTGGGCATCATCGTACAATTGTCTTCCATTAAGTTCTATTCCGCCAGGAAGTTTTACTCCTTGAAACTTAATGAGATTTTGTCCCCACTGTCTTTTTATCAATGCGGTCAAATATGGTTTTAGAAAAGAATCATTCCAAACTCTTGAATAATCATTTGGATCCAAGGTTCTAAAACAATCAATCACCAAATAAGTTCCAGCGTTTAAACTTGCCCAATCAATGTCTAAGTAAAGTCTGTCTTGACGTTTATTGAATCTGATTTGCTTTTGAGTTGTAAGCAAAAATTCAATATCTTCAAGATATGTTTTAACCATAGCATAAGTTAATAATTCAGTGGATCCCCAATAGTAGACATCATTTAAAAATAATTGATATTTAACACTAAACATATTATGTGTAATGGTATTTGTACCATCAAAGTGAAAAATCTTATTTACACCAATTACCGATGGGGGAACAGGTAGATAATTACCATTCTCTTCAAATTTAAAAGAAGTTGAATTTCCAACGGTTTCATTTACAGTTGTTGTTGTAATTCCAACAGAATTACTAGTTCCACCTCGTGCTCTTCCTCTGTCAATATCATCTTGTGTAATTTGATATTTCATGTAGGTTTGAAAAACACCATCAAAATGCCTTTCTTGGAAAAATTGAACTGCATCATCTACAAGATCTTCAATTTGCTCATCGGCAACATTAATTTCTAAAACTGGATATCCCAGTTTTCTTTTACAATAATCAATTAGTTCTTGTCTTGTAGATGGTTGTGCCATTAGATTTTAAAGTTAGCAACTACTTCTTGTTGTTTTAGATATAATTTAATGTAAGACTTTGCATAATTTCTCAATACATCAATTTCATCTATACTATCTATATCTCTTGCAAGTTTTTCATATTCAAATAGTTTAGAGATATTTTCCAAAGTAATTTTATTTGGATCCATTTGAAAGACCTCTCAAAAGTTCTTTAATTTCATTCAAGTCATTTTTCATTTGACTCATATCATCTTCAAGATTTTTAATTCTTTGTTTTTCATTATAAACTTTTTTATAGTTTTGAATGTATTCATTATAACCATCAATATCAGTGTTTATAATCGCATTAGAATAAGTGTCTCTTACTAAATTTTCTTGATCTTTTACTTTTAAATATTTCATACTTTTATTGTGTAGGTTTAACCGTTGCAATTGCTCTTAATTCTTTAATTAACGGTGGAGTTGCTTGGTTTGTGCCTGCCATTACAATTTTGATTGAAAATGCATTAAATTCTGGTAGATCGTCAACTGAATATTCATAGTCTTTAAACGCTCTATTTTCACTTTCTTGAATGTAAGAATCTGCTGATCCATCATTCATAGATGAATCAATAACTCTTTTAATACCAAATCCATCAATATAATAATTAGAATATCCTGGGAATAATTCATAATTTTGGGATCCATCTGTAGAATCATCTCTATACAATCTATAAAGAACTCTTATATCATTTGTACTATTCCTACTTGCGGAAAGGAGAATTTTTAATGAGTTGGCAGGTAATTTCAATCTAATTGGTTTTGAAATATAAATTGAATTATGTTTATCATCATATAGACTTCTTATGCTATCATCTAACGCATAATTTGATGCTGTCAAAATTCCAACAGGATTATTAATTAAATTCGATGTAAGTACTGCAGATACTCCAATTGTGTCTATGACTGGAGAAACTCTAGTATCAGTAGATGTCATTAAGAATTCCATTGTAAGAGAACGATTTCCTGGAGCTTCATCTATGAATTTAGATTCATTAATATCTGAACATATTAGTCTTGGTGAATTGAAATAAGTTATGTTATTTAATCCAAATTCTTCAAATCCACTATCTACAAATGATGGTTCATTACCTCCAACACTTGTTCCGCTGAATGTTCTAATTTTTCCAGTAATGTTTGTTTTTGCTGGAATTATCTTTGTAATTTTTGGTTCAATAGATTCAAATTGAATGTTATTTGTGAGAACTGTTCCAGATTCTCCCATTTGCGCGGTTTTATTAAAATATAAATCATTTGTTCTATTCGAACCAATTCCAACACCATCAAAATCTGTATCATCCATATCAATTTTTACAAAATAAGTATTAAGAGAAATTGGATGATTTGTAGTATCAGTTTCAGCAAAATTATGAACTTTATTAATTCTTCTTAATGAAACACCGTTAAATTCATACTTGTAAACGTAAGTTCCAGAATTATAAGTAATTGCTTGTGTGCCATCAATTGATCTTGTCAATGTTGTAAGAGTGTTTCCAGACACACTAGTATACTTAATAACTTCATTTCCAATAATTACATAACCTGGATTTGAAGCACTAACAGTAAGACCTTCAAAATTTGTAAATCCTACTCCAGATACCACAGCAATAGAAGAAGTTTCCGAAGAACTTAAACTTGATGATAATGTTGTATGAGTATCATCATTCATAGGACGCATCTCACTAATTCTTACATAATTTGTAGGTGAATGCATACCATGATTAATTTGAGATACTTTCATGTGCAATCCATCATAATATTGGTCTTGTGTTATACTTGAAATTGTTACTCCAACACCAACATAAGTTGTTATGCCTGCAGAAGTTTGATAACTTAAAGTATTAATACCAGCAGAAAATGCACCTTGAACGTTGTCAATAACAAAGGCATTATTAGATCCAAGTGTTTTAACAACTAGTTTTGCACCAAATCCTACATTTTGACCTAATCCAGGAATTATCAAAGAGTCACCAACTTGATATCCATATCCACCAGAGGTTATGTTAACGCTATTAACTTTATTTGACGATGTAATAACTGTTGCAGTAGCACCTTGACCATATCCAGTTTCGCTTACTAAGGAAATTCCAGTAAAAGTTCCATCAGTATAACCAACTCCAGCATTAACAATAGTTACTCCGGTTCCTACTGTTACACTTCCAGCAATTCCCGTAAGAGTTCCACGCGCAGAACCTTGGTAGATATTTACACCAGGAACAACAAGACTTGAATTATATCCGGTAGATCCTAATCCAACAATAATTTTTTTAGATAGAGGTTGGAAACTATTTTGTGATGTAACTGTGACTTTTCTATTAGATAATCCTAACTTAGGATTGAAGAATCTTACTAATCCTTCACTAACAAATTCAGCTCTATTAATTTTATATTTGAGATCATCATATTGTGATGGTGTCCAAGTAGATCCATTTTGTGACTTGAATAAACTTCCTAAAGTTGGTTGTGCGGAAACAGAAACTCCAGTTGTAATATCTGGTTCTCCAAGTCTTGTAATAAAAACTCTAAAGTCTGGACTGTTGGAAAGTAATACAATTGCGTACTCTGCAAGAGTACTACTTGCAATAGGAGCATCCCTCACTGTTTGCTGACTTGGACCAGAGAGATAAACTGGTGATGGGAAAGTAAATTTCGTAGATACTGATCCATCTCCTGAAAGATTAATTTTATCTGGAGTTAAAGATACTTCAGAAAAAGGAATTACCATGTTACTTGGAACACCATTAGTAACTGGTCTGATTTGCAAAGTAACTGGCATGTCAGCAGATTTTGTGTTGAAATAAACTTCAACGGAAGTTAAAAATATTCCAGTATCTTCACCAACATAGAATGATTGTGCAAGAGGATCATACGGTTGTTGAATAGTTACACTTCCTTCTTCTCCTGGTGTTACAGTAAATATATCTGTTGTTGTTGTTGTATTCGTTGTCGTATTTGTTATTGTTGTTGTATTTGTATTCCAAGCAGGAACAATTGTAATATTTCTTGTAGTTAAAATATTAGTTTCTGTTACATTATAAGTTCCAGATGAACCATACGTTGCATTTCCACTACTTTGATTTAAATAAACACCTCCGGAATCTACTGCGCCTGGGGGAGTAGACAATGAAGAAATATCTGTAAGAGTAAATACATTCTCACCATTTATCCACATAGGATTCTCAGGAATATTTGGATCTGGTATGTATAAAGAACCTATTAATCTACCAACATTGTCAGATACTAATTTAATGTCAGAAATTTTTGCAACAGCTCCAGAAGTTTTTCCAATCAATGTCATATTTGGCGCAATTTGCCCATAAAAATCACTTTCAGTGGATAATTCTAAAGAACGAGTATCTACATTTAAGAAAGTTGAAGATTCACTGTAATTAGTTGGAGATGGTTGTTGATTGTAAGGAATTAGTGAAAATGTTTCTATAGGATTATCATAAGGACCAGACTTGTGGTTTGTAGAACATAATCTAAAACTAATTTTTGCTGCTGTAAAATTAGGATCACTTACAACAGTTTCTCCGGTTTGAAACTTACCAGAAATCATTGTAACTTGAAGGAGTTTGGGAATAATGTATTTACTTACGTCTATTCCCTGGAAAAATGAATAAAATCTAGTAACTGGTTTTAAATTTGAAGCATCAAATTCAATATTTCTACTTCTTATATAAAGAACTGGTTCAGTGTAATGTGATTGTGATTGGGATATTGTATCTACGGCAGTTATCTGCTCGGGAGTTATAGTTGTAGTTGTTTGTGAAGTTGATGTTGTCGAAGTCGTTGTATTTGATATTTGTTCTACAGATGTAGAGGGAGGAGATCCTGGCTTATAATCAATATATCCACCCGCACCCCACATGCTGTTGATGTATTGCTCAGCAACATCTGGTGGAATGTACTGTACAAGAAGATTATAGTCAGCTGTATTAATATGAAGACCATTTATTCTAATAGTATCTCCATTTACAATTTCTAACGTTCTTGCCTCACCCCCGCCGTGTCCACCATATCCAATAACGATTTGATCTCTTCCACCGTTTGTTAAGTTTAAAGCATTTTGTAAATATGCATCTTTTGGTGGCGCTCCTACTTGAGTTATTGGTGGATTTACAGCAGTAACATTTTCAGTAATATTATTTGTTACTATTATATTTACATCTGGATGAATAACTGTTGTTGAAATTTCATTATATGAAGTTGATGTTACAGATTTTTCATCAAACCAAGTGTCAATGGATGGATTAAGTTGTATTGTGCCTGTCCAATATCCAACTAAGAATGCAGTTACACTTTCTGTTCTGGTTGCAAGAAGTTGTGAAGCGTATACAACTTCACTGTAATTTAAAGTAATTAAATCTCCAGTCTTCTTAACATTTGGAGAACCAAGATCAGTTACATAACTTGCATCAGCATTCGGAGAGTAAGTGCTTCCGTTACCAGAAATAAGTTCAGATCCAAGTTGTAGATCAACTATTGTTGTGTAATGCAAAGGTCTTAAAGTTCTCTGCTCTCTATCAATTGCACATCTAAAACTTGGATTATTTAAGTCTTGATAGCGATGATCCGAAAAATTATCAACAAAAAATCCACATTTGAATCGATCAAGACCAGTTTCTGCGTCTTTTATCCCAAAATTTTGTGTTTTGCTTTCTAAAGCGTTAAGTGTAGTAAATTCTTCTACTCTTAGAATTCTTTCTTCAAGTAATGAGATATCTTTCATTTGATATCTCTTATGTTTTGCCATATCCACAATTACATTTTTTACGTTGAAAACGTAGGGTGGAACTGTAATTTTTGCAATATCTAATGCATTAGATTTTAACGATGGTGGAATTGGTTTATCACTTGGAATTCCTTGTACAACATCGAATGTTCCGTCTTGATTTAAAAAGACTCTATCAATTCTTGGCAAATAATAAGAATATGAAATTTGTATATTTTCTCCTGGAGCAAAAACATATTTTGAATATTGCCCATCATTTGCAAAATTTCTTGAATTGAATTCAAATGGAGATCTTGTTGTGAGTGAATATTGTGCTACTCTTGGTCTAATATCAATAAAGTCTGATACTCTAACATTGTTAAAAACAGGAATATCATTCTTGTATGAACTATTAGAATAACTATTTGCCGTTATAAATTCACCGGTGTCTGATGAATCTATAGTGTAGTTTTGAAAAACTATTTTTAATTTTCCTTTTGGTTCCGAAAATCCTTTTTTTCTAATAATCCTAGAATAATCATAATGTGTTTCTCTTTGACCATGATCAAAAATAAAGTTTTTTGTAATGTTATTACTTCCTAAAGATTTTGAAACAATTGAAGCTGATACTGTTGATTCTTGACCAACTATAGTTTCATCTAATGAAAATTGTGATCCATTTATATAAACATATTCAAGTTTATCAGTGTCAATTTTATTTACAATTACTGCCAAAGCTCCTGATTCTTTGCCTAAAATACCTTCACCAACAATAAAGTCAGAATTATTATTTGAAGGTCCAGTAAAAGATCCTAATTGAATTAAAGGTAAAGATGGATCTGCAATAGTTGAAGATTCATAAACTGCAAGAACTCTAAGAACATCTGGATAATTTAAACAAATTTCATCATCTTGAACTCTAACACCATAAACTTGACTATAAGTTAATCCATCATTCAATGTAGTTGTTCCAATACCAGATGAAGAATATTTTGAATAATTGACAATTATATTATTTGCTTTATTTAATTTTTTAATTTTTGAACTTGGTTTTAAATTCTTAACAGTAGTAATTACGTTAGCAGTTCCAGATCCTTTTGTTAATCCATTAAAAGTAAGTTGTTTTCCTGTAGTGTCAAGACTATACTTGTCACTTCTCAATGGTTCAACCGAACCATCGGAATATGTAACTATAAATCTATCTTCATCAAATGAGTCAAAAATAACATCAGAATCAGTTAAAGTAACTGTAATAGAATTTCCTGCAAATGTTTGATTTGAAAAAAGTCTTCTTTGTGTTAATTGATTATTAGATAAATCAATTGTAGAAATATTTTGTCTTTGTAATTTTGTAAGTAAAGACGAGTCATTTGAATTTAATGATGAAGACAATTTAAGTATATCAACTACAGTAGATGTAGTTGTAGGTAAATTTCCAGCACAAACACCATTGACAGTCGTAATAGCAGAAATTGTAAAATTAGTTCCACCAGCACTAACTGTTTCAACTTTATTATATACTACGTTTCCACCTAAAGTGGGGTTTGCATAGGTAATAAGATCTCCCGAAGAAATTTTATTAACAAAATTAGTTCCCAATCCACAAGAAACTGTGCTTATTCCTCCGCTTACTGCAGTAATATTAAATTGAGTTCCGGGAGACGTAATATAAAATTTATTTTCAAGAACCAAATCTGCATTAAATGTAGATACACCAATTTTTGAATATACTGATTTCACATCTTGTAGTGAATAATCTGTAACTGTTTTAATCAGTCTTCCATCATCAATTCCATTAATTACAATTGGTTCATTTTCTAAGAATGTGCCAGATACTTGATAAAGAGTTAAAGAACTATTTGAAGAAACACTATCTTTTAAGTAACCACTAGCATTACTTCTTTTTCCCTGAATAAATGCTGGAGTAGTTTGTGTGATTGTTGTCGTTAATCCAATATTTGTAAATGTTTGAATATCAAACAATCTTAAATTTAATCGACTTGTTTGATCAACATAATCTGTTTGTGGAATAAAATCATAAACTCTCGCATATCCAATGGTTGTACCGGCGGCTACCCATTTTGAAGATCCAAGACGAGAATCCATCAAACTAACGACTGCAGTAGTTCCAATACCAATAGTTGCTGATCCAAATGAATTGTTTACTACTGCTAATTTTCCTGCGTTAAAGGAAACAACTTGATTTGAGAGAGTTTTTGTCGTTCTTGTTTTAGGAACATCTAAAAGTTTTGGTGATATTGTTTCAGTATCATATCCACTAACATAAGCTTTTCCAGGTCCAATTTGATAGACCATTAGATCGTCTGATGGCGTATTTCCTTCTACTGTAATTTGATCTTCATAGTAAACACCATTTGTGTTGACTAATCTATCATTTAAATTGTCTCTAACATAAAGAGTAAACGGTTTTACATAAAAATCACCTGATTGATCAAAGGTTCTTCTTGCCAATTCGTCACGAACTAAACTATATGCTGTCTTTTTTGTAAAATATTGTGGGATGCCGTTAATAATCCTTAATAACTCTATAAAATTTCCAGTATCATTATCATTTAATGGTTTTTTTGTTAATTCTAATTCTATTTTAAATCTATCAGCTCCTGGAGCTGAATAATTAGAAAATCCCTGTGCATTATCAAATAAAGTTGCATCTTCATCTGCTGTTACAACTTTTTCAACAACTTGAAGACCAACTTTATATGAAGGAGCAACATCATATTGATCTAACAAAATTCTTTGTGAATTAACATTTGCAAAGAATCCTCTTACAAAATAAATACCATCTCTAATCGCCACAGATGATCCACTTGCTGATGCATTTGTAGAAATTGTATTACAAACACCTTGTCCAGATTGAATTGTAAAACTTGCATAAGTTAAAGGTTCTTCTAAAAGAAGTGTTTCTCCATCAATAAAAGTTCTTAATGTAAAATCATCTCCACCACTTTGTATATAATTTAAGTATAATGTATAATTATCATTGTCAGAATCAACGTTTGTTAAAAGATATTGAACAATCGCTACAACATTACTTGTAGCACCTCTAATTTTTTTACCTAAAAGTTGATCAAAATAAAGTGATATTGGAGCACCATTAAAAGTTTCTTCAATCTGTATTGCAGGAAACGGATTATCATTACTAAGTTGACCATCAATTACAGGTGATCCTTCTTGGAAAATATGATTTCCAAATTGTTCAACTTGATTTTGTAGAATTGACTGTAATGTAGTTAATTCTCTTGCTTGAACCGGATAACCAGGTTTAAATAAAACTTTATAAAAGTTTTTATCCGCATCAAAATCATCAAAATATGGGGATACGTTTAAATTAGTTTCCTGTGGCATGGTTTTTTAAAATTGCAAAATAACTTTAATATCTTCTTTTTGATTAATTGACCTTGTAATTGATGGTCTATTATCAACATATACTATTTTTCCAGAATATGGTTGAACTTCTGGATTTGCCACCCCTCCATTAAAAGATTGACCAAGGTAATATGTTCTACTATTTATTACTGTAGATACACCTGTAAAGTTAGTATCAATTGATAAACTAACAGATCCACCTGTAATTGTTAAACTTCCACCAGATCCAATAGTATTTGTAAATGGAATTAAATTAAATCCATAAGTTGGATTAGTGTTTTGTGTACCATTAGTATTGAAACCAGCTAAATTTCTATCTTGCCAATATTTTAGAACACCAGTATTTTGATCGTATGAAACAATTCGACCAACTGCAGTGGATCCAATACCAATTGTTTGTGTGATTAGACTATTTGGAGTAAAAATTGCCGAACTATATCCAGCGCCAACTAATTTTAATGCACTTAACGCACTTGCTTTTTCTAGTGATAAAATTGATGTGCTATTGTAAGCTTGAGGATTTTCAATTATTCCTGCTCTAGCAATTTGATTTCCCGTAATAAAATCTGGATTTTGGTTATCATTTTCAATTCTTGAGTAAATTAGGACGTTATAAGCACCTAATTCACGATAAATATCTGCACCATGACCACCTTGAGGTGGAATAATAATATTAAAAGTAGGTCTTGTGCTTCCTGTAGGCACACTACCCGCAACTAAGTCTACAGATCCATATGTATATCCAGATCCCCCATTTGATACTGTAATTGATTCTACTTTAGAATCATTATTAATGACTATGGTTGCCTCTGCTCCAATTCCATCACCTTTTATGGGAACTCTTGTATAAGTTCTGTTTGCAGTTCCTAATCCTACACCACGATTTGTAATTGTTACAATTTTTAATTGCCCACTAGATGCGGCATTAATTCTTACTGCAGAATTTTCAGAATTAGTTTCCCAGTTTTTGGGAACTGGCATAAAATTAATAGAATCAAATTTTACAATATCACTGGGATTAATTGTATACAAATATTTCCAAATGTAACCATCTCCAGAAGTTCCTGCAGACTTTGGTTCCAAATCTGTAAATATTGGTTCATCTAATGATGGTCTTCCTTCTGGATTTTCGGGATCAGTTCCATTTTGAAGGCAGATATAAACTTTATAATCTCTATTTACGACATAATAATTTGCAGAATATAAACTTGTCGCTTCAGAAGGTTTTGATGTATTCGTTCTACTAATGTCATGGCGATACATATCATAAGTTGTTCCAGAAGACCAAGTAACTTTTCTGACAACTTGTTTTACATCATCCGCTTTAATTTTTTTTAAAGCAATCATATTATCCCAATAATTATTTTCTTCATCAAAACAATCTTTTGGTGCAGGAGGATTTACATTCCAATTTGAATCATAATCAGTAGCATTTGTAAGTCCTACAAAAGCATAAAATGAATTAACACTTGAAGTTGCAACAGAGACAAAACTCTTTGCATTTAAAATTCTTAATTGATCAGTTATAATTGCTGCCATTTTATGAGTTTTTTATCTATTTATGAAGAGTTTAAAGATTAAGACTGGAAATAAAATTAATAATTTCCGTGCTCACATTTCCTATTCCAACAGGTAAAGATCTTCCAGTTGGAGGATCTGTTGGGGAACCAATGGAATCTGATATTTCATCATGAGTATAAGTTGTTACTACACCATCAACAGCATTGGGATAAGAAATATAAGTACCCGCAACTCCAGCAGAAACCATACTTGCATAGAATGCACCACTTTTAGCCATTCTATCTGAATCACCTCTTCCAAGAATCATCAATTTAGGTATGTTTGGTGTACTAAGGTTTTGATCTGGAGAAGCACGATTATATACAGACATTGCTGCACCAACAGTTGCATAATCTTTAGTTTGGTATAAAAATCCAGTGTGTATTCCTGGATATATCCCAAAAGCATTTTCATAAATTTCTCTTACAGTATTTGGATTAGGATCTCCAGCATCAGTGTCTGTTGATGGATTTAAAACTTGATCTAAAATATTAAAACCTTCAGTGTCTACACAGATAACACCCTTAATACTGGATGTTGGTACTCCAACAGCATTGATAAATTCATGATTTGTTGCTAAAAGGATACTGCTTTGTGCTCCTGCACTATGTCCCATCAAAATCAATTTGTCTGGATCTCCACCATAAGATGATATATTATCTCTAATCCATTTAATAGCAATTGCCATATCATTATAATGATCTGGAAATTTAATTCTGCTTGCACTCCAAAGAGCAGTTCCTACTCCAACTAAAAATCCAACAGGACTTAATCTATAATTAATAGAAACATAAACACATTTATTTTTTCTAACAAAAAAGTTTGCTTTGTATTTTGTAAATCCTGATAAACTTTTATCACCAATACACCATCCACCGCCATGAATACCTATTACTACAGGACGACTTCCTCTAGATCTTTCATTTAAATGATATATGTCTAATTGATAATCTCCAGAAGTTCCTCCAGTACCAACAACGCTTGTATATGCAATACCAATAGTTGGAGAATTATTATCAGTTGATGCTAGAATACCTGTTATTGCCATTAGGTTAACCCTGCCCCAGTAATTACAAAACTATTTGTATTAATACAAAGAATTGTTGCTAATCCATATCCATTCAATCCTCTTGCTCCAGTATCTCCAACTCCAGCACGTCTAAGAGTTACGCCACTACCTGGAGTAATCATTTGATTATAATCAGAGTTATTAAAGACAGTTACATTGTCACCAATACTGAAGACTGATGGAGGAACTGTGATGCCACCAGTTGTAATTGCAACATGCTTTCCAACATCAGTTACTGCAAGTGTATATGCAACACCAACAGAATTTTGTGGAAGAGCACGGACATTTCCAATAGAATCTTTAATTGTTCCATTTACTTCAAGAGCACTTGATGGATTTGTGGTCCCTATTCCAACACTATAGAAAGTATATGAACCAGTATATCCAGAATTAATATAATTACGAACATCTCTTTGAACAAAAGAACTTGTAGCAAATGATGTGTGTCCTCCAGATGTATAGTAATTAAACTGGATTGGACCATATTCAGTGCAAGTACTAATACCAGGCTGAAACACTGTTTGCATCAAGTTAACTTGATATGCATCATCATCTAATGCTTGAGTAAACAATGTTGGTGATAAAGTTCCCGATAAGTAACTCTTGAGAGAACGAGAGTCATATGCATCTGGATTTGATAAAGTTGTTCCTATTCCGACTCCAATTTTATTGCAAGTATAGGTAGAAGTTTGTGCTACTCCAGAACATCTGTCTAACAGATCAATTGGACCTGGGGCATTTGAAATAACTCCATCAACAGGATGCATAGTGTTTAACCTATGCACCAAATATCCTCCTTGAGAGTGTCCAAATGTATAGACTCTTGAAACTGATTTTGCAATACCAACAGAACTCATGTAAGAATTCAATTTCTCTTTCACCCAAAGAAGTGCTGCTTCGGCGTGATAGATATTATCTCCAAGATAGAAATTATTAATATCTAAAACACTAGCAAATTCTGGGAATTCTGCTGAAGGACTTTCAATACTATTAACCCAAACTGGAATTGCATCTTGAGGATATGCTACAGAAAAGATAATTTTATCTCTAATGTTTAATCCAGATGGAATTGTTGCAAGATTCATAAATGTCTGTGCAGCATCCAAAGGACTTACACCTGCAGTTTCAATTGTTCCATGATATAATACAAGAACATCAACATCAGGTCCAATATAACTAGAAGTCGGATAATATAAATGTCCAGTAACAGTTAATTGGTTTGTAGAAACTCCAGCAACAGTTCTGGCAGAACTAAATGTATAAGAACTTGTAATACCAGTAATAGTAGTTCCGGAACCAACATTACTTTGTCTTACATTGGTCCAAACTTGTTCTGGAGTATTATAGAAATTATTATAATTTGTATAGAAGCAAGGATCTTGAGAAGACAGTTTTTCAGAATCTGTAGATGTTCCAATAAAAGATCCTGCAGAAATTTGTCCAGTATTTCCACTAAATGTTATACCAGATCCAACATTAAGTGTATTGCTAGATCCATTTAATGTAATTGAAGAGGATCCAATTGTAAGAATACCTGTAATTCTTACATCACCATTTACAATTAGTTGTGTTGTTGCACCACCTACGATTGTATTTCCAAGTGTAGTAACACCAGAAATATTAAGTTGATTGGCAAATAAAGTTGATCCAGTGACTGTAGTAATACCAGCAAATGTAGAAACACCAGTCACATATAAGTTTGTTGTTGAAGTTACTCCAGTAACTGTTACTCCAATGCCGCTGGTTTCTATTTTATTAGATCCAGCATAATATAAAGCAGAACTACCCTGTGAAGTAAATTTAGCAGAAAGTGCTCCCCCTCCTGGATTTATGAATTGGAATTTACTATTCGTGGGAATATACCAAGTCAAATTTCCAGTTTTTTTCCAACTAATATCAAAACTGTCAGTTCCAGAAGAATATACCATATCAAAAACAGCACCATCAGCGGTGGAGTTCATGGCAAATATGCCATCAAGCATTGTTATATTTTTTGAATTTAGTGTTCCACCAAAAGTCGAAACACCACTTACACTTAGTTGCTTAGAGAATAAAGTAGGTCCAGTAACTGTAGTGATACCAGCAAATGTAGAAATACCAGATACATTCAATGTTTCAAGAGAAGTGTTTCCTTTAACTGTAAGAGCACTTGTTGGATTTGTGGTTCCTACTCCAACACCGTTTGAATTGATTCTAACCTTTTCATTTGATGATAAAGTTCCACCAACGAAAAATGAAAGATATTTGTTTGAACTAGAAACACCAATTGAAAAATTAGAGTCTGAACTATACAAATATCCATCCAGTGGTCCATTAATTGTCCATGTTGATGTTGAAAAACCACTGTTATTAATTCCCAAATCAATGTAATTAGTTGTATCATCACCATCATCTGAGGTAATAATTAAATCTGCAGATGCAGCGGAAGATGGAAATGCATTTCTTATATTAAGTTGCGTGTAACTTTGAGAACTTCCTGTAAAATCTGCGATTACATTTTCCAAATTAAACGTTGGTGTTGCATCATTTGAGACACTAAATTTATAAAGTGGATTTGTTGTTCCAACTCCAACATTAGATGTTGTTGAAATTCCCAATCCATAAGAAACCCATTGAGATGTATTAATATTTGTTAGTAAAGAACCATCACCTCTGAAGGAACTTGCTGTGATAATACCAACAACAATGTTTGGAGTTCCCGTAAGCCCGTTAGATAAAGTAGAAATTCCTGCAAGTGGTGCATAAGTCGCTACACCAGCGAGAGGCGCATAAGTAGCAACACCAGCGAGAGGCGTATAAGTAGCAACACCAGCGAGAGGCGTATAAGTCGCTATACCAGCAGTTGGCGCATAAGTTGCTATGCCAGCAGTTTCTGCATAAGTTGCTATGCCAACAGTTTCTGCATAAGTTGCTATGCCAGCAGTTGGTGCGTAAGTAGCAACACCAGCAATTGATACATAATCCGAAATTGTAATTGTAGAAATTCCTCCAGCACCTGTATTTGCTATTGCTACAACATTAGGTCCAACAAAGTTTAATGTCGATACACTATTGGCAGTACCTACCGTTACACCTTCATCTTGAACGGTAATTCCACCAAAAAATGCTGTTGCGGAAGATACAGGTCCCCAAGTAGGATTTTGTCCAGATCCATTGCTAATTAAAACATATCCAGATATACCAGGTGCAAGTAATGAAGTCTGATCAGTCGCAGATTGAAATGGAACTGATCCTTGAACACCACCTATAATATTTGTAGTGACACCAGCAGTTGTAGCATAAGTCGCATTTGTGGCAATTCCAGCAGTTTCTGCGTAAGTCGCATAAGTCGCTATACCAGCAGTTGGTGCATAAGTCGCTATACCAGCAGTTGGTGCATAAGTCGCTATACCAGCAGTTGGTGCATAAGTCGCTATGCCTGCAGTTTCTGCATAAGTTGCTATGCCAGCAGTTGTAGCGTAAGTCGCTATACCTGCAGTTGGAGCATAAGTTGCTATGCCAGCAGTTGGTGCATAAGTCGCTATACCTGCAGTTGGAGCATAAGTTGCTATGCCAGCAGTTGTAGCGTAAGTCGCTATACCTGCAGTTGTAGCGTAAGTAGCATTTGTGGCATTTGTGGCATTTGTGGCATTTGTGGCAGAGGATGCGGCAGTTGCAAATCCTGCTAAAGTTGCATAAGATGCATTTGTAGTAATTCCTGCGGTTGTAGCATAAGTTGCTATGCCAGCAGTTGGCGCATAAGTTGCAACACCAGCAAGCGTGGCATAAGCAATTGAATTGGTAATATTTGTACCATCACCAATGGCAGAATAAATTTCACCAAAATTACTATTAATTTTTATGCCAGCTTGTAATAAACTATCGCCAGTGCCATCATTTGGTGTAATTCCAGTGTTTATTCCTAACTTTGCCATTTTTATAAAGTTTTTAAGTATTTATTGAAAATCATGATACGTAATTTTGATATTTAAGTGGATTATATCTAACTACAATAGAAGATGTAGAAATACCACCAATTCTACCATCCCCATAAGATTCATAACTATTTGTTGTTTTTCTAAATGGAAGCGTAATTTTACCCCAACTGTAATTTCCAAGATATCTTGAAGTAGTTATTCCGCCAGAATAAGTCACAAGACCCACATTTCCATTATTATCAAATGTATATAATGTAGAATCAAAAGTTATGAATGTAGATCCAAAGCTTACTGTAGAAACACCGGCAATTCTTGCAAATATTCTTGTAACATAAGTAACTCCAATTCCTGATATATTTGTTTGAAGAACATTTTTATCATCAACTTGGTAAATGTTATCAATAAACTGTGTACCAATACCAAGATTAGTTCCATCAAGATTTCTTGATATAATTGTAGTTGATGCTGATCCAATATTTGAATTATAAACAATAAAGTAGTCGCCAGAAGCAATGGAACTCACTGTATATGCTGATCCAACAATACTTCCATCTCTCAAATATGAATCCTGAGGAATATAAAAATCAAATATCATTTGAGTAAATAAATCACTTCCACTTGATACCGTTGTTGTTCCAAATCCAACAATGGATCCAAAGTCACCTTGATATGAAACATTTTTAATAGTTTCGGTTTTAGGTCTTGGAGATTCGAATAAGACTGAAGGTGGATTTGAATGTGTATATCCAGATCCAACAGAAGTAAGTGATACTGAGAAAACTGTTCCACCAACACCTACACCAGCAATAGCAATAGCAGTTTGCCCAATTCCTACGGTTTCTCCAATTCCAATTGGATTTGAAATTTTAACAACAGGATTAAAAGTATATCCAGATCCTCCATCATTAATTACAATAGAACTAATTGTTCCGTCGTCAGCAACAACTGCAGTACCTGAAGCAGAAACTAGAGCGTTTTGAGAAATGATAGTAATTACTTTCTGTTTATCTGCACTAGATTCATTAGTTGAGTCAAAAAATGTTTTTAAATTATCTACGTATAAATTTGTATCTGTTGAAGATGCTGGATTAATTAAATATGAAACTGGCAAAATGTTTGGTTCATATAAAATTCTATCTTTTGCAACTTGTTGCCCATCAATAATTTTATCCTCAGTTTGTCTACACCATAAAACGGGTCTTAGTAAATTAGGATCTTCAGAAATCCCTGGACCTGCATATGGATTTGTATAGACAATATCTGTGGAAACTATTTCTGTTACGAGTCTTTCTTCTTCTTGCAACGACAATAAATCGTTATTAATTGTTACATTGTCACCTACTTTAATAGTTTCAAGAATATCAACACTTAAAACATCAACATCTCCAGTTCCTTTGTAGAAAAGAATTTTAGAAGTATCTCCAAATTTTGGAGGTTCTGCAAACGTTATAGTGCTACCACCTTTAAATGAGTATCCTTTTCCTGGTACTTGGAGTACGTCATTAATAAAAACTAATAGTGTTGCTTCAATATCAATATTTGATCCTTGTTTTGCTCTAATTGTAGTCTGAACACCATCATACTTCAATGGGAAAGTAATTCTTGTACCATTAAACAAACCATCTAATGGATCAAAAACTTGCAAATCTCCAATACTCCATCCATTAAATTTATCAGTAAAAGTTTTATCTACATTAATTTGAAACTCACTAAAAGATAACGTGGTATTTGTAGGAATGCCAGTTGCTCCCCCAGTTTGAACTGTCAATATTTCTCCTTGCCCATAACGATATCCAGTATTTTTAATTTCAAAATTAATTACACTGGATCCTTGTCCAACAACAATATCAACTAATGCTTCGGTTCCTAAACCAGATGCTGAAGAAGAACTATAAACCAAAGGTATGTTTGAGTAAGATAGAGGATCATCAAAAACAACAATTGGTGGATTGGATGAGGTATATCCCATACCTGGATTGGTAATTGCAACACCTGTAATATGTCCATTATTTACAGTTGCTACGCCAACATAATAAACGCCAACAGTGCCTACACCAAGTGTAGTAACACCTACTCTTACAGTTTGAATTCCTGCCCTATAACCAGAACCACTATTACCAATACTAATTAATGAGATAGTGCCAAGTCCAGAAACTACTGCTGTCCCTCCAGCAGATACTAAAGGTTGATATCCAAATCCACTAGTCGATCCAACAGAAACTATTATTCCACCACGAACTATATTTTTAGTATTAATATCATAAGATGCTGATAAAGTTCCAAATCCTACAAATGAAATACTAGTGATTCCGGACGTTTCGTTTAAAGTATAATCTCCAGAAATTTTAATTCCACCAGATCTTGCTGGACCTTGGAAAACATTATTTAAAAGAACAATAGCATTACTTGTAACTATTCCAGACACGTTAGAATTTTCATATTGGAGAGTAAATTCTGTCTTTAATCCAACAAAATTTGAAGATATGTCATCAAAGACATTATTATTCCAATATGTTTCATTAGTAGTATCTTGTAGTCCAGATCTAATAAATGATCTTCCAGAAAATGTAGAATAAGTTCCTATTCCAGCATAATCACGTTCATCTGGAGGATTTGTTGTTGTTCCTATTGGTGTCAATCCATATGGAGCAGAGTTAAAGTTTATAGCATTATCAACAATATTATAGTCTCCCACAATCTTAGTAACTAAAGATCCATTTGTGTGTGACGAAATACCTGTTCCCATCCAAGGTCTTTGAACTGTCAATCTATTAGATAAAGTTCCAAGACCAACAGATGATATCCTCATGATTTCATCATCAATCTTAATTAAGTCTCCACTAAAAAATGATGTAATTCCTACAAGATTAACAAATCCATCAATTAAAGAAGCATCACTTAAAAGTGTTGTTGTTACTGATGTAGCAACAATTGGAGATTGGATAAAATTGTCAATTGATATTAATACTTTAGAATTTTGTTTTTTAGAAGTAAACTTATGCAATGTTCCTATTCCAGTTGTCGTTAAATCTAAAACAGTAGGAACTTCTTTTAAGGCTTCTGATGCAGAAGCTGCAACTTGAACATATAAATCATCATTCTTAACAATATAGACAGTTGATGGCAATTTAGTTGTTGATCCTATACCTGCAATATTAGTTGTTGTGATTCCTATTGCTCTACTACTATCCGCTCCAGAATACGTATAAGATACTTCCTCACCAGTTACAAAGAAATGATTTGGTATTTTTATTTGATTAGTTAAAACATTTACATTTTCAGATTCTTGACCATTAAAATATCTTTCAAAAACTGGATTCTGTCTATGAGTTAAGTCAAAAGACTTTCTCACATCAAATTCAGTTCCACTATAAGAACTGTTATTTGTTTCAAGAGAAGCATTATTAAGATCAACATAAGTTGAGGTTGAAATTGAATTATTGAGGAGTCCAACAGCAGTCTTAACGATTCTTACTTGAGAATCTATTCCAGGAATTGGTGTAAAATATAAATTTGTATCAGTTCCAGAAACGTCTGCACTAATAGATCCTAGTGATGTGTGTGTTTCAATAGTTCCAAATTCAGAATAATATGCATTTGTTTCATCATCAACGACTACAACTTCAGATATTTGATATCTATTATTTGTTGTATCTTCAACACAAACCAAATAATACGCACTATCATGAGATACAGTATATGTTGAGATTAAATTTTGTACGGGCGCTGTACTAGACGCTATTGAAACATAATTTGAAGATAACTCTGCTGTGCTAAGAGATACAGTTCCTATTCCCGTTGAGGAACCATCGGAAATTGAAGTTCTTATGCAATTTACGTAATAAGATTTTGATAATGGTGTATATGGGGTAAAATCAATGTTCAAGGTTGATCCAAATAAGTATGCACCATATGTTCCCAATCCAACAGATGAGTAAGGAGTTAAAGAATCGGTTGCAAGTTCTCCATATTCAAGCACATTTACATCAGATCCATCATGTATTACAGTTAATTCTGTTGATTCAAAATACGATTCATCTTCTGCACCAATTGTAATTAATAGTTTAGATGCTCTATAAGTAGATGCTATTCCAACGACTGTTGTTGGAGACGAAGTTCCTACTGGAATAGAAACACTACTTGATGTTATTCGTGCAACACTGCCAAGATATTGTGTTGAATTTGATGCGAGAGAATCTTCAATATTATAAGAAATAAAATTAACATCAAAATTATTTACAGAACTTTTATTAGGATAAAACCGCATATTTCCTTCATCACCTAATACTACAAAATCAAAATACCCCATTTCATAAGTGGTGTAAATTGGAGCATATTGATTTAAAAATCCTACAGTATTATTATGAAGGATTGTCACTGACATTAATTGTCTTTCTAATGAATACCTACTGTCAGCAATAAAGAAGAAATATTTCTTAAATCTTGATGAATTTAGTCTAAAATTGTCAACCACAGAAAATGGTGTTGATCTGGGATTACTATTAAAACGACTACTTATATCATCTAAAATAAGTACTCGGTTTCCAACGGACTCAAAATAATCTTGCAATGTTTTAGAGTTGAATATTATTTCTTTAGACTTTAATGAGTTATTAATATTAAAAGAAATTTCTCTTACAAGATCAAAATCATTAACGCAATTTAAATCAATGAAGGAAGATAGATCAAAAGTACCAGTAAGATCGCCAAAATTTTGGTTTGTTGCAATTCCCGAAAATACATCTGGTTCAGATTCGATAATTAAATCGCTAAACTTTTTAAATCCTGATGTATGATTTAAGTTACTTACTGAAGATTCCCAAGTATCATATGGAATTTTAGACTTGAGCGCATAAGAAAAATATTGATAATAGTCACTATCATGAGTTCTTTGCAAATTATTGCTCAAGAATCCAGTTTCTTTTTTCCACCCACTTTTAACTATTGAAGATGAATTTACGTTATAAATGGCATCAAGAGATGCAATAATTTCTCCAATTAATCCCTGAGAGTTAGAAGTTCTACCTTTTATTCTATCATCAATATAAAAATCATCAGAGGATATAATTTTTAGATAACCATTTTTATCATCCCAACTTTGAACTATACCTGAACTGGATGAAGTAAAGATTTCTTCACCTTCGTAAAAAGTATTAATCTTTAAAATAGGATTAAAAATTGGGAAATGTTTCTCTGGAATAATTCTACCTAAAGAATTGTCTACATCATGAATTCCTGGTGATTCTCCAGGTAAAAGATAATTTGATAAATTATAAACAACGGTAGCACCAATACCACCAATATTTGAATCTATTGCAACTAAAGTAAACAAGGCATAATCATAAACATCGGAATTATATCCT
>Ga0129333_10000738_pt1 | contig 28293 bp, 32 predicted proteins | sample CPB6_08_DNA_FD_94474 | JGI IMG/M metagenome (GOLD analysis project Ga0129333, IMG submission 94474) | Freshwater to marine salinity gradient microbial communities from Chesapeake Bay, USA - CPBay_Sum_0.6_0.8_DNA | ecosystem: Environmental > Aquatic > Marine > Coastal | place: USA: Chesapeake... | reverse complement strand
TGTAAATTGTAACCAAACAAATTTAAAGGTTACATTTAAAAATGTAATTCCAGTAAATTTAAGTGGTATTGCTTTCCAAAGCGATAATTCTGATTCAAATATTGTTAAGGCCACAGCCACCTTTAAATATTCATATTACAAATTACACCCAGATGCAACTAGCAATTTACTAGATTCTATTTAAGTAAAATACTCGCTAGGATCGTCTGGCCAACTTTCTGCCTTGTTTGGGTCCCCATCTGGTTTATAAGGCAAAGATTTTCGCTCAGGCTTCATTTTAGGACGTTTCTTTGGCTGAGGTGGGGGTTCAGGCTCTTGTGAAGTAGAATCGTTTATAGTCGATTCCTGCTCAAAACTGCCATCATCGTCGTCTTCAGCAATAATTTCTACGCCCTCAAAAGTTTCAATTAAATCATTTACAAAATTTACAAAATCTTCATTATTAAAAAGATCATTTAAAAGTTGTAAACCAATTTCTGGATTATTTTCACTATCATCTGGGGCAGAAGATATTATGGATTTTGGATCGGTCTGCATGGTCATAAAATACATGTCATACATTTTTTCAAGATCCAGCGCAGGCTGTCCCATATAAATTATAAGATCACGGGGAATTGCAATTTCTTGACCCCGTATGTTTGTCAAATAATTTGATAATTTGATGCATTCAATTAAATTACCTTGTGCATCTTTTTGCATAAAATTTTCCAGTCTTGCTGGTAATTTAATTGCAATTTTATCAGGCAATGCCTCGCTTACGAGGCCAATTACTTCTTCACCAGAAGTAAGTTTGAGAACTCTCAAAATGCCCGAGAATGAATTCTCAGGAAGCGAATCGGACATATTAATGTCCTCCCTTCCTTATTATTTATCTTTTACAAGATCATCAAAAGACATAGAATACATTTTATAATCAAACTTTTCTCTCTTGTATATTTTTACTCGTTCTTCAAAATGTTTTAACACATGATTCTTGTGTGATTTCCAAGAAAGATCATCAACAATATCAAACACTTTTAATGTTTTTTTCTTTTCAGATACCCTTAAACCGCGACCAATACTTTGTAATAGTCTTATTACCGATTTAGTAGGAGAGGCAAAGATAATATTGTCAAGGTTAACAATGTTGATACCAGCGCTAGTAGTGCCAAAGCTAGCCACAAGGATTGCGTCTCTTTCTTTATCGATGACTCTTCTAATATATTCTCTTGCTTCTGCTTCTGTTTTTCCAGAGATGAAATATACTTTTCTATTGCCAGCCTCTGTTTCAATGAGAGATGCGAGGGGTCTTCCATGGATCTCAACATAGTTGAATAAAATGAGGGTGTTTCCTTTGGTTTTGAGCGCGAGTTCTTTGATGAATTGGTTTCTTTTTTCATTAGTTACCACCCATTTTATTTCTTCTGCGTATTTTTGTTTTTTAACTGTCTGCTTATCTTCTTCTTTATATTTAAGGATTATGCAATCTATGCCAAGTTTGGCAAGCAATCCCTTACTCATTAAGTTTTTTGTATGAATAAATTGTATTGCTGGGCCCAGTATTCCCTCAATACTAAGTCTATGTGCTTGTGTTTGTTGAAGTGTTCCAGTAGTACCAACTCTAAACCAAGCTTTAGATAATTTTTGACCAATAAAATTAATTGATTCTGCTTTAGCTTGATGACATTCATCAAAAAATATTGCATCATACTGATCAAACCAAGTTTTTGGAAGTTTATAAATTGATTGCCAAGTAGAGATTACAATTTGTTTATCTGTATCTTTTTCTTGACCCGCAGAAATTTTATGAATATATCTTTTGCAAGACCAAGATTTATCTTGACTTGAATAATCAAAAAAATCGGCCTCCATCTGATTAACGAGGCCAACTGTAGGTACTAGAATCAATATTTTGCGGTCTGTATTCAAAACCTTTTGTAGATATCGAACCAAGACGTATATAATAAGACTTTTTCCTGAGCCAGTTGGAGAGATTATCACTGAACGATGATTGTTCAATGCATGCAAAATAGCTTGTTGTTGGTGTTTGTGCATTACCACTGGTTTCTTGCGAACGGAAACCTTCAACGATTCGTAAAAATTCGCAAGTTGCTCCTCGGTAATGCATAGAGGATTTTTACTCTCTTTAATATTTAGTGAGTATCCACGATCTGAACAAAATTTTTCAAGATAAGTTTTTAATCCTCTTGGAAGAGTAGAGGATAAAATATCATACAATCTGATTTTTCCATCCCAAAGCCTACGTTTAAACATAGGCATATATTGAGCGCCTGGAACCATAAAAGAAAAATAGTCCCTGAGCTCTTGTTTTAGTCCTTTTTCTGTTTTTACATAGTAACGGACTTCATCAATAGATTCAACATCAATATCCACATAATATTTAGACTATGCCGTTCATCATTTTTTGCCATTCGATGGCAGACTTTATCATAAAATTTCTGTTGTTTAAAGATTTTAAAAACTCTTCAACCATACGAAGTTTAACTTCATTGAGTGCAATTTTAGATTTTAATTCTATAACTTTAGGATCAGCTTCTACAAACTGTTCCACATCACTTTTTAGTAATGTAAACTCACACGGCTCTTCTTTCCATTCTTCTAATTCTTCTCTTGAAGCTTTTCCGGTATATATTTTCCACTTACGGAGTTTAAATACAGCCAAGTCACTTTGTTGCTTAGATAATAAAAGTTTTATATCTGCAAGTATAGAAAGATATTTGCTGTGTATTTGAGGTATCTTAAGAGACTCAACAGATAATTCTGTAGAGTCTATTTGGGAATCTTTATTAATATTTGATTTAAGATCGTCTAAGTTCATTTTAGATTTAGTGTACAGGAAAGTAGAATAAAGTCAACTAAATATCTTGACAAATAAAAATAATCTTGTATATTTATTGTGAGGTTTTTATGATTATAGATCTTCGTGAAATACCAGTAGTTTGGATTAATTTAGATTCTGCCACAAAAAATGCAGAATTAATGGAAAACAGATTTAAAAAATTTGAGTTTAAAAATACACACAGAAAATCTGGTGTAGTAATTCCCCCGCCACCAAACACAGACATTTCTATTGCACATTTTAGAGGATGTGGAACATCCCATATTCAAATTTTAGATGATACCGCTCATCAAACACCTCTTTTGATTTTAGAAGATGACATTGAATTTGTAGAAAATTTTAATCCAGTATTAGAAATTCCAGATGATTCTGATGGTGTATATTTGGGGGTTTCTCATGGTAATATTTACTATGGATCTTGCAAACACAATGAACACTATTTAAGAATATCTGGTATTCTTGCTGCACATGCAATTTTGTATGTAACACCAAGATACAGACAGGCAATGTCTGAAGTTGGAAAGTATTGTTTATATACTTTAAATAAGCCGTGGGACGTTGGGACTGCGGGAATACAAAATCAATTTAAAGTTTATACTCCAAACGCCCCGCTCGTATATCAGTCAAATGATAGACAGAGTGCAAATAAATGGCAAAGTCTAACAGATAAACCACTTGAAAACAGAAATACAGTATTTTCATGATTACATTTAATTTACTTGGTAAATACGGGCGTATGGGGAACCAAATGTTTCAATACGCAACACTATATTCAATTGCAAAAACTAGAAAGTATAATTTTGGAGTGCCTTATAAAAATAAATCTATAAATTGTTATCAAAATTTTTGTTTGGATGAATGCTTTCCAAATCTTACAGCCAGAGATAGTTCAAATATTAAATCTTTAAGAAAAGCTATAGAAAGCTGTTTTGAATACAACCAAGGAATTTTTGGTATAGCTGATCAGACTGATATTGTTGGGTATTTTCAAAGTGAAAAATATTTTAAAGATTATAAAAATGATCTTTTAAATGAATATAAGTTTAATAAAAACATAGATGATAGTGCAATAGATATTAGATCAATCACAAAAGAACCAGTAATTTCTGTTCATCTTAGATTGGGTGATTATAAAAATTTTGTAAATAAACACCCGATATGCACTTTAGAATATTATAAAAATGCATTGGAGCATTTACCAAAAGATCTATTAATAATAGCCTTCAGCGATGAGCCAGAACTAGCTAAAAAAATTTTTAATGAGCTTGGAAGAAAATATTTTATTTCAGACACAAGCAATCAATACATTGATATGTGTTTAATGACAAAGTGCGATTATCACATTATTGCCAATAGCAGTTTTAGCTGGTGGGGTGCGTGGTTGGCAAATACAAAAAAAGTTATAGCTCCCGCTACTTGGTTTGGCGATTCGCCAGATATGCCAAAAAATTGGTCTGATATTTATTGTGATGGGTGGGTAGTTATATGAATACTTTGAATATTTTTACAAATGCATTTAATACACACTCTTGTTTAAATAGTCCACCTAAACTTTTTAATTGGGTTTTTAATTCATACCCAACAAATAAAAAGCCAGTTGTTTATTTTGATGATGCAATTTTTAGATATATTAATGATGGTTATAATGGACCAAAATATGGTTGGCTTGGCGAATCATCGGAAATAATATCTCCACTTATAATGGGTGTGACATCAAACAAAGAAGTTTTAAAACTAAAATATAAAAAAATTTATACCAATGACAGAAGAATAATTGAAATAGATCCAAGTTTTTTTGTGTATTGCCCTCCAGCATCTAATATGCCGTGGATTAAAACTCCAGGAATTTATGATAAAAATAAATTGTGTTCTTACATAACAAGTTTCAAACAATTTACCTCTGGGCACATTAAGAGAATGGAATTGTTTGAAAAATTAAAAAACAAACCACAATTTGCAGATCATATTTTTGGAAGAGATTATAGATTTATACCAGATAAATTAGACGGATTAAAAGATTATATGTTTTCTATAGTAGTAGAAAACAGCATTTATCCCAAATATTATACAGAAAAAATTACAGATTGTTTTGCCACTGGAACTGTACCTATATATTACGGCGACACATCAATAGGTGAAGATTTTGACTTGAGTGGTATTATTTTTATAGACGATTTGGAGTCTTTTGATTTGTTGAACCCCGATCTTTATTATTCCATGATGCCCGCAATTCAAAATAATTTTGATCGTGTTTGTAAATTGAAAACAGCAGATGATTTTTTATATGAGGCAATAAATGATACGACTGAGCATTCATAATTTTTGGCCAGATTTTAATTACGATGAAAGTTTTTTTATTTCTGTCTTAAAAGACATTTATGGTGAAGAGTTAACAGTAACAAATGATGTAAATGACTGTAATCTTTGTTTGGTAGCTGAAAACTATGTTCCAAAAGAAATAGATAGAACTAAAACAAAAATATTAACTTTTATGGCTGAACCAAAGCCGGTTCAATACCAAGATGGTGATTATCATCTTTCTTTTGATCCAACTAGGATTGATTTAAAAAATATACGTGTGCCTTTGTGGTACATCTATATAAATTTTTATAATTTACAAAATCAAAAAAATCCTATTCCAGCAATAACTCCAAAAGAGTTAAACGATAATGTGTGGGTAAATGCACAAAAAGATAAATTTTGTGTTGCCCCATTTTCTGCTATACATAAAAATAGAGTAGATTTTTATCAGCTACTTAACACGTATAAGCCAACATACGGATTTGGTTTGCCATTTGGAAATGGAGACCATGACAGAAATCAGTTAAGAAAGTACGATGCCATATGCACTTTTAGATTTGCAATGGCTTTTGAAAATACGTATAAAACTGGTTATGTTACTGAAAAATTCTTACAAGCCAAAACAGCAGGATGCATTCCAATTTATTGGGGTGATCCATATGTGCTTCATGATTTTAATCCAGATTGTTTTATCTACGTGAATAATTTTAAAAATATTCAAGAGTGTTTGGAATATATCAAGTATGTAGATTCCAACGAAGAAGTATATCAAAAAATAAAAAACGCACCAATATTTAAATACGATATAGTTGAATCGTTGACAAATATTAAAAAACAAATTAAAGAGACTATATCATTATGATTACAAAAGTAATATCTCTCCCAGAAGCAAAAGAGAGACAAGAAAAAATAAATATAAATTTTATTTCAAAAAAAGTAAATTATGATTTGGTTGGTGGGGTTGGTACAAATGATATTATTTTTGAAAATTCAACGCCTCCATCATACACGTTTTCAGATAAAAAATTTTTAATAAACAAAAATAATTTATTAAAATACACACAAAGAAATTGGATAAGATTTGGAGAAATAGCAGCATTGATGGCTCATTATAATTTATGGAAAGAATTGCAGAGCGACAAAAATCATAATGTTTATTTAATATGTGAAGATGACTGCCTCCCATCCGAATCATTTTCAATTAATAAATTAACTAATTTTAATTATGAAGAAATTGATTTTTTATATTTACAAGCAGTTACAGCACATCATCAAGACAAAAAGCATTTAATTAATTCGCTACCAGTATTTAAAAAAGATAATAATTTAAAATTAATAAATGCTTATAAAAATTATATATGTGAAGGTTTAGCCGCTTATTGTATCACTAAGAGGGGTGCTAAAAAATTATGTGATTATATTGAGCAAAATGGGTACGACGGGCCGGTAGATAATATAATAACAAGACTAGATAATTTTGAATGTGTTTGTCCTTCCAATTTAGAAGAATATTTTTATCTAGATGAAACATCTAGTTATTCGTACACACACAGTGGAAACTTTTTTAATAAATATGATTTGTCTGGAATAGAACTTCAATCAAAAAATAATTTAAGGATACAATAAATGGAACATTTTTACTATAATATTGGAGAAGATTGGTTTACATATCAACATTTTTATACAGCAGTTGTAAACGAATTTAATGATGGAGCACACTTTGTTGAAGTTGGATCTTGGAAGGGAAGAAGTGCAGCTTATATGGGTGTAGAAATACACAACTCCAATAAAAAAATAAAATTTGACTGTGTAGATACGTGGAGGGGTTCCGCAAATGAACCAAATCACCAAAGCGATCCTTTAGTTGTAGCTGATAAATTGTTTGAAGAGTTTTTAAAAAATACAAAACCAGTAGAACATGTAATAACACCAATTAGAGAAAATTCAGTAAATGCGTCTAAGCTTTATAAAGATAATACTTTAGATTTTGTATTTATTGATGCTTGCCATCTTTACGAATGCGTAAAAGAAGATATATTAAGTTGGTTGCCAAAAGTAAAAATAGGTGGTATAATTGCAGGTCACGATATAGCCTCCCCAGATGTAAAAAAAGCTGTTAAAGAAATGATTCCAGAGGCACAAGCATTTATTCCAAATGATGTGTGGTTTTTCAAAAAAACACAATGAGAAATATATGGAAAATATTTTAAAATTAGTTGAAGAATATATAGAAAACAAACCAAAAAAAGTGTGGATTCCAGGCCACGATTTTGTCCAATATGCTGGCCCGTATTTTACAGCAGAAGAATATGTTGTTGCAATAGAAGCACTTTTAAATGGTTGGTTGGTGCTCGGGCAAAGTGGAATTAAATTTGAAAATACATTTCCAAAACTTTTTAGTAAAGATTTTGGAATATTGACAAACAGTGGTAGCAGTTCAAATTTAATAATGATGTCAGCCCTAACATCAAAAAGACTGCACAATTTGCCAAAAGGAACAAAAGTAATTACTCCAATTGCTGGATTCCCAACCACACTAAATCCAATTTTTCAAGTTGGGTTTGAGCCAGCTTTTGTTGATATTGATCTTGATACTTTAAATTTAAATTTAGATCAGGTTGAACAAAAGGCAAAAGAGGGATGTAAAGTTATAACTTTTGCACATGTGTTAGGCAATCCACCAAACATGGATAGACTGATGGATATTGTCAAAACATATGATCTAATTCTATTAGAAGACTGTTGTGATGCACTGGGATCTACGTACAAAGGAAATCCATTAGGATCATTTGGCATCATGGCAAGCTGCTCGTTTTATCCCGCACACCACATGACTATGGGTGAAGGTGGATTTATTGCGTGCAATACATATGAACAAGAAATAGTAATACGAAGTTATCGTGAATGGGGTAGGGGATGCTATTGTGTAGGACAAAAAGCAAATTTATTAAAAAATGGTTGTTGTGGAAAAAGATTTTCAAATTGGTTGCCATCTTTGCCTGAAGAAATTTTTGATCACAAATATGTTTATGATGAGATTGGATATAATCTAAAACCAATAGAGCTACAAGCAGCCATGGGCCTTGCTCAGATGAAAAAGCTTCCCCAGATCCATGAGATACGAAAATCCAATCATAAGCGATTGTGTGAGATATTTTCCAAATACGAAGAATATTTTATCCTGCCAAAAGCAACGGAACATTCTGATCCAAGTTGGTTTGCTTTTGCAGTTACGATTAAAGAAAATAATAAATTTAAAAGAAAAGATATTGTAAACTTTTTTGAAGATCACAAGATTCAAACAAGACCATATTTCGCAGGAAGCGTAATGCTACAACCAGCATATACTGGTATGATGGATCCACATGATGTGGTAAATAATTATCCCAATGCAAGAAAGGTAACCACAGATACATTCTTCTTGGGAACAAGTCCCGTTATATCACAACCACAGTTGGATTATATTGAAAAAATACTTAATAAATTTTTTAAAATATAAATTATGAAAAACCGAGTATTAGTAATAACTGGAACCACTGATATCAATACAGATCCTTCATTGGGAGAACCTTTATTTAAAGATGTTTTTGATACAACATTTTCATCAAAAACAAATTATGTTAAAATGCATAATTATGATTTATTGTCTTTAAATGGATTTGGAAAAGATTTTTTTGGAAGATATCGTGAAAATGAAATAGGGTTTTTGAGAATTGTCAAAGTCTTCAATATGATTGAAGAATACGATTATGTCATGTGGATAGATGCAGACGCCATGATAACCAATCCCAGTATGCCAATTGAAAATTTTGAAATAAATGAGTCGGTTTTTTACTGTTCGTATGATTGGGCTGGGAAATATACTTTGAATACTGGTAACTTTATTTTAAAGAAAACAGTAAATACAAAATTGTTTATAGATGCTTTTTATTCTATTTCTAAACAATTAAATATGCCAGAAGAACAGGCAACTATAAATTTTATGTATTTTAATACAGAATTTAAAAGTATGATTAAAGTATTAGATCATAGTTTTTTAAATGCCGTTCCATCTGCAGATATTGTTAAAAAGGAAATATGGAATACAAAACCAAAGCCTCCATTTCCATGGAAGGAAAATGATTTTTTAGTACATGCAACAGGATTACCAAATAGCGAACGCATTAGAATTTTTAATACTTATTTTAATCAATACTTATGAGTAAATTACAATTAAAAAATATTACCCTTCTTTCTTATAATTGTGTAAATCCAATACAAAGCATAAAAGCTTTGTTGTATAGCTCAAAAGATATTGATTTTGCAGAAATGATTCTGGTTTCAAATAACAAGCCAGATAATTTGCCAAAAAATATTACTTTTGTTAAAACTGAACTTAAAACACATTTAGAAGGATCTAAATTTACCTATACTGAGTTGCCAAATATAATTAAAACAGATTATTATCTTGGTATACACGATGATGGATTTGTAATCAATCCGCATTTGTGGACAGACGAGTTTCTACAATATGACTATATTGGTGCTCCCTGGAAATGGGAAGGTAGAAGAAACCGTGTGGGAAATGGTGGCTTTGTTTTAAAGAGCAATAAGTTTATCCAACTCACTAAAAATTTAAACTTTTTAAATCGGTGTGATGATGGAGAGCTGACTAATATGTATTATGATTATTTCATACAAAATGGGTGTCGTTACGCTCCGGTAAGCGTAGCAATGAAATTCTCTTTAGAATCCAAAATACCGGAATGTGAATTAGATTTAAATAATTCTTTTGGTTTTCATGGTAGAGGAAGACCAGAGGATACGCAAGTGCATGATGGGTTTTATCATCAATTTCAAGAAAAAATTAAACTATTAGACACAATAGAAATATAATTTATGCAAAATAAACTTCAAATTAATTTGTTTTCTAGTTCTCATAGAGGATATAGATTTCCTTTTACAGTTAAAATGATGCACGAATTACAAAATGTATCTCATAAAGAAAAGGTGCAGCTTTGCATTCATGCGGAAGAACCTATAATCAATCTGTGGAAAGATTATTTTAATACAAATCCCCCAAAAGTTGATACTTTTTATGTTGAGTACCAAAATTCAGATTATATGAGTAGGGTATATACCGCACAGCAAACTGATTGCAAATACTCATGTAAATTAGACGATGATGTACTTGTTAGTCGTCATGTTGTTGATTATATTTTGGAAAATTTAAATGCAATTTCTTTTGAACACCCAATACTCGCACCAATTTTAACAAATGGGATGCCAAGCACAGAGTTGTTTATTCAAGACTTTTTAAATGAAGAAGAAAAAGAACAAGCTTACAATATATTTTTGAAAACACCAATAGAAAATCATTTTCATTTAGATTATACAGAAATTGATAAAAAAGTTAAATCTATGAATAAATGGGATGACAGAGAATACTGGGACTTTGTAGCAACAGCCGACACCAAGTGGGAAAAGAAAAATTTACCATGGTGTTATTTTATTGTTCGTGGAATACACCCGGCTCGCTTGTCGTATGAATATAATAAATTTATTGCAGAAAAAATATTTGCAAATAAAAATAAATTTTTTGAACCTGCTAATTATAGATTGGATACCTATAAAACTCCGTATTTTACAAATAACATGTTTGTAAGTGAAACAAAATACTGGAGGGAAACCACACCCATACATGCAGGTGGGTTTGATGAAGGGCAGTTGAGTGTTCGCATGATGATGGATGATTCATCGGTTCTATATATAAGAAACGGTTTCGGTATTCATATGGCGTATGGAATGACGCATAATGCGTTTAATCTTGAAAGGTTGTACATAGAAAATTTATGAGCAAGTATATTATTATTGAGCCAGAGGGCTACTGTGGAATGTGTGGGTATTTGTGGCAAACAATACGAGCTATTTATCACAATCCAGACAAATTATATTACATCGATTTCGCAACTAGCATTTATAAAACGCGAAACGACAATGTTTGGGACTATTTTTTTGAGCAACCACATATACAGAATAAACCAAACCCAGAAGACATTGAGAAAAAAGTTGGAATTATTTTTGATCAGGCTAGTGAATTTATTTGGCGTAATACTGAACCAAACACTCTAGAAGAAATTCAAAAAAGAAGATTTGCGTTTGGAGAAATTATAAAAAAATATATGGTTTTAAAACCCCATATTCAGCAAAAAGTTGATGATTTTGCTGAAAAACATTTTAAAGGAAAAAAAGTATTGGGTGTACATTTTAGGGGGACCGACCACACTGAAAAAAAACCTATGGAGTATTATCTACAGCAAGTAAAAGAAAAGCTTGCTGACTATGATCTTCTTTTTGTTTGCTCAGATGAGCATGATCGATTTAAATTGGCAGAGATTGTATTCAAAGATAAAGTTATATCATATGACAGCATAAGAAGCACAAATACAAACCCGCTCCATAGTCCATATTATGAAAAACGTTTTCCAAGAAATGGAACTTTTGAATATCAATATAAAATTGCTGAAGATGTTATTGTTGAAGCATTTTTAATGTCAAAAGTAGATTTTTTAATGTGCTGCGAGGCGTCTAATGTAAATTATCTTTCTAGAGCCATAAATCCAACATTAGAGGCACTAGAGGTACAAGGTAAGCCACCGGTATATTAATGTCAAACGATCAAAAAATATCAGTATTTGGTTCTAGTGGTTTTATTGGATCAAAATTTTGTGAATTATATTCAAATGATGTAATTAAAATTCAAAGGGAGAATTATTTACCGCAATCCAATAATATTTTGTATTTTATTAGTACTGTGGACAATTATAATGTACATAACAATCTTCATATTGACATAGATACTAATTTAAGTGTATTAATGAATGTTTTGGATAATATTCCCAAAAACAGTGATACTGTTTTTAATTTTATTAGTTCGTGGTTTGTATATGGTAAAAACTACGAAATGCCATTTAGAGAAGATTATTCTAAATGCAACCCAACTGGATTTTATTCAATCACAAAACATTGCGCTGAACAACTTTTAATTTCTTTTTGTCAAACGCATAACATAAAATATAGAATTTTTAGATTAGCAAATGTTTTGGGTTCGGGAGATAAAAAAATATCAAAGAAAAAAAATGCATTGCAATTTTTAATTAAAGAAATTGTCAATGATAAAGATGTTCATTTATATTACGGCGGTGAAGTATTGAGAGATTATATAGATGTAGAAGATGTTTGTCGTGCATTAAAGCTTTGTATGGAAAAAGCAAACGTCAACGAGATTATCAATATTGGTAGCGGAAAGCCATATAAATTTTTAGATATGATTAATTTTGCTATAGAATATTCTAATTCTTCATCTAAAATAATCCATATAAAACCCACCACATTTCACGACATAGTTCAAGTCAGACATTCTTATCTTGATACAGCTAAATTGCTATCTTATGGCTTTAAACAAAGTAAAGATATAAATCAAATAATAAAAGAATTGGTTGATTTTTATAAAAAAGAAAGTATTATTGAGGCATAAAATGAAAATTGTTTACGTAACAGGATGTTTAGGTTTTATTGGTTCTTATATTACAAGATTATGTCTTGAAAAAGGTTGGTTTGTAAAGGGGGTTGATAAAATCACATATGCTGCCAACAAACAATTGCTAAAAGAATTTGAATCATATAAAAATTTTTCATTTGTTCATTGTGACATCAATGATCTTACATTTTTGTATGATTGTGATTATATAATAAATACCGCAGCAGAAACTCATGTTGGAAATTCTATTGCCAACAGCGATGATTTTATTAAATCAAATATTAGTGGTGTACATAATATTTTAGAGCTTATTAAAAATTATAGACAAGAAAATGGTAAAGTCCCAACTCTAATACATTTTAGCACCGATGAAGTATATGGTGATATTATTCATGGGGCTCACACCGAAGCAGATATATTAAAACCATCCAATCCCTATTCTGCATCAAAAGCAGCTGCAGACATGTTAATACTTGCTTGGGCAAGAACTTATAATATACCTTATATTATTGTGAGACCGACAAACAACTATGGAATTGGCCAATATGTTGAAAAACTTATTCCAAAAGTTTGCAAATATTTTCATTTAGGTAGAAAAATTCCATTGCATAACAATGGGACACCAGTAAGAAATTGGCTACACGCAAAAGATACAGCTAGAGCAATCATCACAATAATTGACTCTGGTGTAAAAAATGAAATATACAATATATGTGGTGGTTACGAACAAAGCAATATAGATACAGTAAAAAAACTTTTAACAGTTTTGGGAATAAAAGAGGAAAATTACTTCAATTATATTGATGCATCTTATAGTCGGCCCGGACAAGATGTGAGATATGCTTTAGATGACTCTAAATTGGTTAATCTTGGTTGGAAACCTTTAGAAAATTTTGATAAAGAATTACCTCATATAGTTGAGTATTATAAAAATAATTTTATTTGGTAAAAATATGAACTACAAAAAAAATATTTGGTTATTTGGTGGTGGTGGGGCCTGTTCTTGGATTATTTCTGGATTAAAAAGAGAAAATGTAGAAATAAAAGGAATACTTGATGATAATCCAAACAAAACAGAAAACATTTATGGAATTCCACTTTTTTCTTCTTCTACAGACAAAATAAACAAAACTATCAAAGATAATGATATTATTGTTATATCTATTTTGAATCCTCTAGTAGATACATCTAAAATTATTAAAAATTTACAAAAAGATGGTTGGAAAAATATCTTAGAATTTGGAGAATGGGTTGAATTATATTATAAACAGAGTGGAAATGTTGCAGCCCCACTAACAGCAAAAAGTTGGGTAGATAAAACAAATGAACTGTTGGCCGTTAAAAATCTTTTAGCCGATGAACAAAGCAAACAAGTTTTAGAATGTTTTATAAATTTTGTCAAAGAAGGTAAAAATAAATTTTTACCAATAGAACCTTGTCCTTATTTTCCTAAAAATTTAAAAAAATGGTCTTCACCATTACATTTTATTGATTGTGGTGCTTTTACTGGAGATACTTTATTGGAAATAGAAAAAGAAGGATATGAAATAGGTTCAGCACAAGCATTTGAACCAGATATTCCAAATTATAATGAGATGGTAATAAACTGCAAAATTATAAAAAACGCAGTTTTTTGGCCATGCGGTGTTGGTGATAAAAATGCATCTTTGAGATTTCAAACTCAAAATAATATGGGTTCTTTTGTAGATCCAAATGGTAATTCCGTAATTCAGTGTGTTCGTTTAGATGATTGCTTGCCGAATTATATGCCAAACTTAATTAAAATGGATATAGAAGGCTATGAATTAAATGCCTTGCAGGGAGCAGAATCAATACTTAAAAAGCATTTACCAGGTTTGGCTATTTCTGTTTACCATTTAGCAGATGATATTTGGCAAATACCATTATATTTAAGTACCATTTACAATAATAAGGCAAAATTTTATTTAAGAAATCATTCTCGCACAATTGCCGATACTATTTTGTATGTTATTCCAGAATAAATAATAAAATGAATTTAAAAAAGAAAATTCTAGATATAGCTTATAAAAATAAATTGAGTCATTTAGGAAGTTATTTTTCTTCCGTTGATATAATAGATTCAATTTACAATAAAATGACAGATAATGATATTTTTATCTTGTCGTCTGGGCACGCTGCGGTTGCGTTGTACGCTTGTCTAGAAAAACATTACAATATTAATGCAGAAGAATTGTTTTTAAAACATGGTGGCCATCCCCACAGAGATGAAGAAAACAAAATACACTGCTCAACTGGAAGTTTGGGTTTGGGTATTACCATTGCTATTGGAAGAGCCATAGCAGATAAAACTAAAAAAGTTTATGTTCTAATAAGCGACGGGGAATGTGCCGAAGGAAGTATATGGGAAGCTTTAAAAACAATTTATGAAAATAAAATTGATAACATTGAAGTTCACGTAAATGTTAATGGTTATGCAGCATATATGGAAATAGATGAAGCATATCTGATAAATAGATTGAAATCATTTTTACCATCAATACAAATACATAAAACTACAGTGGAGCATTTTTCTTTTTTAAAGGGATTAAATGCGCATTACCATATAATGAGTGAAGAAAATTATATTCAAGCAATAAAAGAACTAGAAAAATAAAGTAATTATGAGAAAATCTTTTGCCAATTTATTGTATGACGAAATGAGTGTTAATAAAAATATTTATTTATTAACCGGCGATCTTGGATATGGGTTGTGGGATAAAATTAAAGATAATTTTAATGAAAGATTTTTGAATGTGGGCTCCTCAGAAATGGCTATGATGGGCATGGCTATAGGGCTGGCCATGGAGGGAAAAATCCCTTTTGTTTATTCAATAACACCGTTTGCAATTTACAGACCGTTTGAAATGATAAGAAATTATCTAGAACACGAAAAAATTGCAGTAAATATAATTGGCGGTGGGAGAGACCGAGATTATGGTTATTTGGGATTTTCCCATTGGGCTGAAGAAGATAAACAAATAATAGGATGCTTTAAAAATATAAAAATGTATCATCCTGAAACAGAGATTGAATTAAAAAGTAATTTTAAAAATATTATAGATAACCGTGTGCCAACATATTTAAATTTAAAAAAATAATTTATGAATATTTTATTAGCTGGAAGTCAAGGATATATTGGAAAAAGTATATATCAAAAATTAAGTCAAAAATATAATATAACATGTTTAAACAGAAATGTATTAAATTTATCTAATTCTTTTGATGTAGATAAATGGTTTTCAGATAAGTTTTTTGATGTTGTTATAAATGCGGCATCTATCGGTGGCAGCAGGCTGACACCAGATACTGCAAATGTAATGGATGAAAATTTAAAAATATATTACAATTTTCACAGTAATAAAAATAAATTTAAAAAATTTATATCTTTTGGTTCTGGTGCAGAACTTTTTATGCCAGAAACATTTTATGGTTTAAGTAAAAAAATTATTGCTAAATCTATTGAAAATAGTAATAATTTTTATAATTTAAGAATTTTTGCAGTGTTCAATGAAAACGAATTAAATACAAGATTTATTAAATCAAACATACTCAGATATAAAAAAAGAGAATCCATAGAAATTCATAAAAATAAATTGATGGATTTTTTTTATATGGATGATTTAATAACATTAATTGAATATTATATAATTAATGAAAATTTACCAAAAACTATAGATTGTAGTTATGCAGATAAATATAATCTTTTAGATGTGGCAGATATTATAAACAGTTTAGATAATTATAAAGTAAAAGTAAATATAAAAGAAAAAGAGACAATTGATTTGTATTGTGGTAATCATATTAACTTGCCACTCAAATACATTGGTTTAAAAGATGGTATAAAAAATACATTTAAAATGTTGTAATAATTTATATTGGTGGTATAATACTCTATGCAAAAAATAGCTTTAATTATAGGTGCTAACGGACAAGATGCTTCATATCTGGCAGAATTGCTAATTGAAAAAAATTATAAAGTTCATGGTACAATACGAAGAAATTCTGTACCAGAATCACAAACAACAAGAATTCAGCATTTACATGATGCAGATTTAATAACATTGCATTATGCTGATTTAACTGATCCGATTAGCATTGAAAGTGTGATACAAAGATTGCAGCCAGATGAAATTTACCATTTAGCTGCACAGTCTCACGTTCAAATTTCCTTTGAGTTACCCCAATACACACTTGATGTAAATGGTGGTGGTACGCTCGCTGTGCTAGAAGCAGTAAGAAGATTTTCCCCACACTCAAAAGTTTATCACGCTGCAACTTCAGAGATGTTTGGCAACTCTAAAGATTCAGATGGATTTCAGAGAGAAACAACTCCGCTGATTCCAGTTAGCCCGTATGGTTGTGCCAAATTATATGCCCACAGTCTTTGCAGAAACTATTCACAAGCTTATAACCTTTTTGTTTGTTCTGGGATTCTTTTTAACCACGAATCCCCGAGAAGAGGAATTAACTTTGTAACCAATAAAGTTGCATTGCAGGCAGCAAAAATTAAATTGGGATTAGCTGATACTTTGGTTTTGGGAAATCTTGAAGCAAAACGAGACTGGGGCCATGCAAAAGACTATGTGCAGGCAATGTGGTTAATGTTGCAACAAGAAAAGCCAGAGAGTTATGTAATTGCAACTGGTGAAACAAGATCAGTACAGGAAATGGTTAATTGCGTTTTTGATTATGTTCATTTAGATACAAAGAAGTATTTAAAAACAGATAAAAAATATTGCAGACCAGAAGAACTTCACTACCTTTGTGGTGATGCCACTAAAGCAAAAAATACTTTAAATTGGACTCCAAAAATTCAATTTGATGATATGATGCACGAAATGGTTGATTTTTGGATGGATAAACTATTAAATAAAAAGCTTGATTTATCATTAATATGAGTTAAAATAATACCGTGAAAAAGCCCAAAAGAAAAAACAAAAAAGCATCTGATGCAGATTACGTAAGTAATCAAGATTTATATGATGCTTTAGTAGATTATCGTAAAAAAGTACAAGATGCTGAAAATGCAGGAAGAAAAAAACCAAAACTTCCAGATTTTATAGGCGAATGTATTTTAAAAATTGCAACACGCCTTTCATATAGACCAAATTTTGCAAATTATCCATACAGAGAAGAAATGGTTTCAGATGCAGTACTAAATTGCATAACCTACATTGATAATTTTGACCCCAGCAAATCTAATAGTCCATTTGGCTATTTAACTCAGGTTTGCTGGTTTTCTTTTGTGCGTATTATTAACAAAGAAAAACGTGAAAAGTATACTCAATACAAATATGCCGAGCAGCAAAATGATAAAGATTTTCATAACTGGTTTAATGAAACCTATGCGGGTATAGATGTCGGCAGAAGAGATTTTTTTGGGCTTACTGATTTAGACATGGAAAGATTTGACGAAATGTTAGCACCAAAAAAAGGAAAAAGAAAAAGAAAAACAAAGGAATCTTCATTAGATTTATGAAAGCCGTTATTCTCAACGACACACATTTTGGTTATAAAGCGGATTCTCCAATTGTATTGGAATATTTTTTATCTTTTTTTGAAAAACAATTATTTCCATATATTCGTGAAAATAATATAAAAACTATTTTCCATCTTGGAGATGTATTTGACAGAAGAAAATATATTAACTTTAAAACTTTAAGCCAAGTACGCACAAGATTTTTTGAACCACTTCAAGAAATGGGTATTAAGTGCATTGGAATATGCGGCAATCACGACACATATTATCGGAACAATAATAAAGTAAATTCGTTACAAGAAATTGTTTCCCAGTATAGCAACTGGGAAATATACTCTGAACCCGTAGAAATAAAAACAAGCGATGGCTGCGTTGCCCTGGTTCCCTGGATTAATCCAGAAAACGAGGAAGTCGCAGCACAATTTATATCTGAAACAACTTGTTCTTTGCTTTTGGGGCATTTAGAATTATATGGCTTCCAAAGTATTAGAGGAGTATTTGTGGAGCAGGGTTATGAACCAAAACACTTTGACAAGTTTGAGTATGTTCTTACTGGGCATTACCATATCAAGTCTAGCCGCGATAATATACATTACTTGGGTACGCAGTATGAAATGGCTTTCTCAGATGTCAAAGAAGAGAAGGGATTTCACGTATTTGACTTCGGTGAGCGTACATTATCGTTTATTAAAAATACAAAAAAGCTTTTCTACACGTTTGATTATAACGAAGACAACCAACAAGAAATCAATTTTGAAAACTTTAAAGATTGTTTTGTTAAAATATTTGTCAAGAAGCGAACTAAGGCTCCAGCTTTTGAAAAGTACCTTGATAAATTCTATGAAGCGGGCGTGGCAGAATTGGCAGTAACAGAAGAAGTTTCTACAAATCCAGAATTGGTTGCGGTGGACATTCATAAAGATACATTACAACTTTTGCATGAAGAACTTCAATGCATTAACGATAAATCTATTGATAAAAATAAACTTGCCAAGATCGTAGATGAAGCGTATAATATGGCTCTATCCAAGGATGAAGAGTGATTGAATTTTTATCTGTAAGATTTAAAAATTTTGGTTCTTTTGGAGCCAATTTTTCTGAAATTAACTTAAATAGCCGTAGCACTACGTTAGTAACTGGTACGAATGGCCACGGAAAGTCCTTTGCCTTATTGGACTCTTTGTGCTTTGGATTATTTGGAAAGCCTTTTAGACCTATTAATATACCACAGCTAGTTAATACTGTAAATGGTAAAAACTGTGTTGTTGAAATAGAGTTTAACAAGGGCAACAGCCATTATTTAATTCGTCGTGGGTTATCCCCAAAAACTTTTGAAATTTATAAGGACAAAGAACTTATAGATCAAAATGCCAAATCCAAAGATTATCAAGAAATGTTTGAAGAACAAATTCTTGGATTTGATTATTCTGCTTTTAAACAAGTTGTTATTCTTGGTAAGTCTAATTTTATACCATTTATGCAGTTAACTCCTGCAGAGCGCAGAAAGATCATTGAAGGGTTGCTAGAGCTAGATATTCTTGCTGATATGAATGTCTATGTTAGAGGCCAGCTAGGTTCTTTAAAAGTTTCTATCGCAGAGCATGACAGTTTACTTAAAATTGCACATGAAAAAATAAAGTCTCAAAAAGAATTTATTGATCAGGTAAAAACGAGCAATGCTGGTGATATTAAACTGTTAGAAGATAGAATTAAAGAATATCGTGACCAAATAAAAGAAGATACAAAACAAAAAAGTATTTTACTAAGTAAGCATACGGCTTTACAAGATACGGCAAAGAATATCAAGAAAAAAATTGATTCTTTAAAAGATGTTCCTGGAATGTTATTGAAAGCAGAAACACTTAAAGAAACAATATTGGAAGAAATTAAAACTTTAGAACAAAATGCAACTTGTAAGTGCTGTGGGCAATCTTTACCTGAAGAGCAAAGAAAAAAACACATAGCAGAAAAAAAAGAAAAAGCAGAAAACTGTTTTGAGGCTCTGAAGGTTGCTACCAAAAAAACCAGAGAACTGGATGAGTTAAACAAATCTTACAATGAACTTTTCCCAGAGATAGAAACTTTGGCAAATGATATAAATGGTTATAGTTATAGAATCGGAAATAGTGAATCCAATATAAAAGTTTTAGAAAAAGATAAAAAAGATAAAGAAGCAGCAAACAATCTAACTGGTTTATTGGCTAGCTTACAAGAGTCCGAGGACAAAAAGAATGAACTTGCACAAAAATTGGAAGGCTTTATCCAAGAACAAATTCATCACGACGTGGTATATGATATTCTTAAGGACAGCGGACTTAAAAGCCGTATTATTAAACATTATGTTCCCATTATCAATGGACTCGTCAACAAGTTCCTCGGAAAACTTAATCTCTATGTTGACTTCACCATCGATGAGGAGTTCAAGGAAACAATCAAGTCACGATACAGAGATGCATTCTCATATTCCTCTTTCTCTGAGGGAGAAAAACAACGCATCGACCTTGCCATACTGTTAACTTGGCGAGAGATTGCTAAAATGAAAAATAGTCTCAACTGCAATCTTCTTATTTTTGACGAGATTCTAGATTCTTCCTTGGATGCCGCTGGCACGGAGTCTTTCTTAAAAATTCTTAATAAAATGAAGAATAAGTGTTCTATTTTTATTATAAGCCACAAGGCCGATCAATTGGTTGATAAATTTGATCAATCCTTACAATTTGAAAAGAAAAATAATTTTTCAAAGATTAAGGTGAATGTCTAAATATATTAGATATGGTCATTGATAATTATAAAGAAAGAAATCAAAACGGAACTCGTTTGATTTATAAAAAAGGCCAAGTAATTTTACACAATGGTAATATATATGTCTGTGTAAAAAAAACTGAAAAAAGCCCAACGAAAGAACCAAAATCGTGGATTAATACAGGGTTTATTGAGCCTTATTATGGCGTAACAGAACCAGTAAAACCAATTGAAAATCAACTTTGGATAAAAAATGAGGATTCGATTTTTGTTTGGAAAAAAGATTTTAAAAAATATAGTTGGATTAAAGTTTGATTTTATTGAATTAGGAGATAGAATGTAATTATGAACGAAGATAGCTTTGAAAAGTTTACCAACCGTCGCAAGAATAAGCCCTCTGGCTTTAGCAAGAAACAAGAAAAAAGAAACAAAAGAGGCAGCAGGCATGAGCAAAAGCAACAGTTGAATAACTCAATATACAAAAAAGAATTTGATTAATACCAGAAAGAGATTATATTATGGATACTGTGACAAAAATGAGACTTTCAAAAGAAACGCTTGCTATTCTTAAAAACTTTGCAGGCATCAATTCAAACATTCTTATTAAGCCTGGCAACAAGCTTAGAACCATGTCGCCAAATGCCAATATCTTGGCAGAGGCTCAAATTACAGAAGATTTTGATACAGAGGTTCCGATCTGGGATCTAAATCAATTTCTTGCTGTAGTTAGCATGTTTTCTAATCCCGATCTAGAGTTTAACGAGAAATACGTGGACATTTCTAATGGTCGTTCCACAATCCGATACCATTATTCGGATGCTTCTCTTTTAACTGTACCGAAGAGAGATATAAGAATTCCAGATTCTGTAATCTCCTTCGATCTGTCAGAAAGCAATCTAAACGAAATTTCTAAGGCCGCAAACATTCTTCAGGTAACAGACCTACAGATTATTGCAGAAAACGGCTCTTTGAGTGTTCAGGTAGACGATAGCAAAAATGATACTTCAAATAAGTTTTCACTTCTAATTGATGAAAACTATGATGGTCCAGATTACACTGGTTCATTTAATGTTTCAGAAATTAAATTTTTGCCTGGTTCTTATAAAGTGTGTTTGACCGATACAATTATTTCTACATTTACACATGAGTCAAATACTCTTAAGTACGTCATCGGAACAAAGAGAGGTTAATTTGTCTTCAGTAACTAATTTGCTTTGGGTTGAAAAATATCGACCCAGCACTCTATCTGATTGTATTTTGCCAAAAGATCTTTCCATTATTTTTAATGGAATGGTTAAAGAAGGTAAAATACCAAATATGCTTTTTTATGGCAAGGCTGGAACAGGAAAAACAACTGTTGCCCGGGCTTTAGCCAAAGACATTGATATGGACAGCATGCTTATCAATTGCTCCGAGGACAAAGGTATTGATACCTTGCGAGTAAAAATCCGTCAATATGCTTCAACTATATCTTTATCTGGTAAAGGTAAGCTTATTATTCTAGACGAGTTTGACTACGCAACAACGGCAATTCAAACAGGATTGCGCGGTGCCATCGAAGAATTTGCTAATAATTGCAGATTTGTTCTTACCTGCAATTATAAAAATCGTGTTATTGATCCTTTGCATTCAAGATGCACAGGAATTGATTTCAGCATTCCAGCAGACGAAAAGGCAAATATAGCCACACAAATTCTTTCCCGGGTAGAGCATATTCTTAAACAGGAAAATGTGCCTTATGAAATCCCCGTTTTGGCAAACCTAATTAAAAAACATTTTCCGGATATTAGAAGAATTATTAATGAGTTACAAAAGTATTCTTCATATGGAAAAATTGATGTTGGTATTCTTTCACAAGGAAGCTGTGACTCGTATAAAGAACTTTTGGGTTATATGAAAAAGAAAGATTTTGCATCTTGCCGTAAATGGGTTATGCAAAATATTGATCTTAATACCTCAGAGTTTTTTAAACGTTTGTACAATGAGCTATATACAGCTTTGAAGCCTTCTTCAGTACCACAGGCTATTCTTATTATAGCAGAATATCAATATAAGTCTGCATTTGCTTCAGACCAAGAAATTAACACCATGGCTATGGTGGTTCAACTTATGATGGACTGCGAGTTTGCCTAATGAAACTTGGCGATTTTTTAAACAGCATTAATTATGATAAAAAACCTCTTCTAGACAATGAAGAAAAGGTAGATGGTCTTTATCCAGCTTTTATTGTAAATCGTTGTTTATCCTTTTTTCCAGATACCATATTTCATGCAAACGAAATGAATTGCAATTGGGAATTGGATAAAAAAATGCAATTTGATTTCTATAGACTTGGTATAAGAAAAAAGAAAAGGTTCAGTCCCTGGGTTAAAAAAGACTTAGAAGAAAATATTGAGCTTGTAAAAGAAGTATTTGGCTATACAGAATCCAAGGCGCAAGAAGTCCTAAATATATTGGGTCCTGAAGATTTAGTGAAATTAAAAGAATCATTAGATAAAGGTGGAACCAAATAAATATAAGGATTTTTGTTATGTCGGATATTTCAAAGCGTGTTTTTAATGATGTTGGCGTACATGTAAAACTTTTTGATGACGAAGATTTTATGGTCGTCAGAGAAACACTTTCACGTATTGGTGTTTCCCCAAAAGGTAAAAAAGTTCTTTATCAATCATGCCATTTAATACATAAAAACGATGTATATATTATTGCCCATTTTAAAGAATTATTTTCTTTAGATGGACTACCTTCAAATTTATCTGAAGAAGATTTAAAACGAAGAAATACTATAATCCAATTACTCAAAGACTGGGAACTACTTGAAGTAATTGATGAAGAAAAAATTAAAGATAAAATGCCAATCAACGGCGTAAAAATTATTAAATATACAGAAAAAGATGATTGGGACTTAATTCCCAAATTTAACCCCGGAACACTAAGAAAGTTTTTTAATTCATAAGGATGACTATGCACAAATTAACATTAGCAATGATTGTAAAGAATGAGGCCCCAAACATCGAAGAGTGCCTTCGTTCAGTAGTAAAATATATTGATTATTATGTTATCGCTGACACTGGCTCTACCGATAATACAAAAGAAATTATTAAAACGTTTTTTGATTCACATGGAATCAAAGGTGAGATTTTAGATCACCCTTGGGAAGATTTCGGAACCAATCGATCAAAAGAACTAAAGCACTGTCACGGAATTACTGAATGGGCTTTGATGATTGATGCTGACGATTATATTCAAGGAGAACTTCCATCCGTTGATACATTTGATAAGACCATCGATGGTTATGTTGTAAAAATTGCTCGCGGTCCAATGATATGGTACCGAGCTCAAATTTTTAACTTAGCTAAAAAACTTTGGTGGTACGAAGAACCACTACACGAATATTCATGCTGCGAACAACCCATGAATGTAAAGAAGTTGGAAGGAAACTATGCTTGGTTTGTAAGAACACAAGGATGCCGTTCGCGGGCTGTAAATAATGATAGAGAAAAATACGCAAGAGATTATTTCTTGCTAAAAAGCTATCTTGAAAAGGATCCAAATCAACCAAGAAAACAATTCTACGCAGCACAATCTGCTTTTGACGCCCATTTATTTGAGGTAGCAGAAAAAGAATATTTACTCAGAACACAAATGGGTCAATGGCCAGAGGAAGTTTTTTATTCTTGGATTCGTATTGGAATTTGTAGAGAAATTTTAGGTAGACCATTACCAGAAGTTGCCGATGCGTTTTTACAGGCTTATGAAGCTAGACCAAATAGAGCCGAGGCACTTTATCATCTTTCTTGTGTTTACAGAAAATACAACAGACCAAGAAATGCATTTATAATTGCAGCACAAGCTTTATCTTTGCCAGCACAAAACGAAGATATTCTATTTGTAGATCATTCAGTTTATCAATGGGGTATTTTGGATGAAATTGCTACAACAGCATTCTATGTTGGTAAAGTTCATATGGGCTTGGCGGCATGTGAAAAATTACTTTCTGAACCATATTTACCAGAAGAACACAGAGAAAGAATTAGAAATAATAAAGCAGTTTACTTAAAAGCTATTGAAGAAATTCAACAGCAACAAGTTGCTCCTATTGTAGAAAAACAAAAACAAGTAGAGGAAAATGTAAAAAAAGTAGTTAACCAAACTACATTTTCTAAATCATTATCAGATTTACAGGCCGTAAAACTTTAATCCCCCAAACTCCTAAATATTTAATAATAAATAATATAGGATTATTATTTTGGAGAAATAATGGCAGAAAGTTTTGATACATCTTTTGTCCAGGGTGACACAATTAAATGGTCTTTGTATTTCACAGACAAAGGTGGAACCGCTTATAATTTAAGCGGTTGTACACTTTCTATGCAAATAAGACGGGGGTATTATCCTTCAAGTTTGGTTTCGTCTTATTCAACTTTTGTACCGGAAGGAACTACTGCGGGGAATTATCCTGAAGGAATAATTGGTGGTTTGTCGGCATCTGCAACAGGTGGAACATTGTATGTTTGTATTGGCGCAACATACACATCCAAATTACCTAGTGACACCACTTCTAAGTATGATTTGCAGATCATAAATCCAAATGGTAATACCGTTACAACAATTTTACGTGGGTCGTTAACAGTGTTGCCTGAAGTTACGAGATTGTAATGGTAGACCCAGTTCCACAGTATCCATCTATAACGGTAACAAATACTGGTTACCCAAATATTATTGTAACAAATCAGGACTCTATTGGTGCAATAGGTGGTGGACCACCAGGAGCACCAGGACCAGCTGGCAGTCCTGGTGCCCCAGGAACATCTGGAAATACTGGAGCCACTGGTGCAAGAGGTTCGACGGGTCCAACTGGTGCAACTGGATTGCCTGGTGATCTTTATGCAACGTCATCCAATACAGCGGTTAATCTTAGTACGCTTAATATTGGAGATAATGTTAATCTTACAGTTGAAAGTGGTCTTGCGTATACAAAAGTTCAAGATCTTTTAGTTGCTAGTGGTTTAACAAATTATTTTAATGCTCAAGTTATTACTTATATTAATACATCATTAAATGTTTCTGTAACTGGAATTACTGGTTCTGGAAGTTGGAATAATTGGGATATAAATTTAGCTGGTTCAGTTGGTCAAATAGGACCAGAAGGCAACCAGGGAATTCAAGGAAACACAGGAAATACAGGTTCCACAGGATCAACTGGATATACAGGAGCAACTGGTGCTACAGGAGCAACTGGTGCTACAGGAGCAACTGGTGCTACAGGGGCAACTGGTGCTACAGGGGCAACTGGTGCTACAGGAGCAACTGGTGCTACAGGGGCAACTGGGGCTACAGGGGCAACTGGGGCTACAGGGGCAACTGGTTTACCCGGAGACCTTTATGCCACATCCTCATCAACATCTGTAAATTTAAGTACTTTAAATATTGGTGACACTGTAAACCTAGCTGTTGAAACTGGATTAGCTTATACCAAAGTTCAAGATATATTGGTAGCAAGTGGTTTAACAAATTATTTTAATGGACAAATTATAAATTATTCTGGCAGTTCATTAAACATTTCTGTTACAGGTCTTACTGGTGTTGGAAGTTGGAACAATTGGGATGTAAATTTAGCGGGATCAATTGGTCAAATAGGACCACAGGGTAATCAGGGAAATACTGGTAATACAGGAGCAACTGGTTCAACTGGTGCTACAGGAGCAACTGGAGCAACAGGTGCCAGAGGAACTACAGGATTTACTGGAGCAACTGGTGCTACTGGTGCTACTGGTGCTACTGGTGCTACAGGGGCAACCGGTGCCAGAGGAACTACAGGATTTACTGGAGCAACTGGTGCTACTGGTGCTACTGGTGCTACAGGGGCAACCGGAGCAACACCAGCAAATTACGTCGTTCAAATAAATGGTTATACTGGCTACATCGGTCTAACTTCTGGTTCTGGCATAAGTATAACTACGGTTACTGGGGTCTGTGGTGCAACTTTTACAATATCATCAACTTCTCCCGGCGGTTCTAGTAATATTGCAAGTCTGACGCCAACAGGAGTCACATCAGACATTATTGCTATGCGTTATGGTGGTTGGACTTTAGCTAAACCAAATACTATTTCGATGCCGTTGCCGATATTAGCTAATATTCAAACAATTATTGGTGGTATAACTTCTTGGTTTAAACGAGGAGACAACTTAACTGCTGGTATTTGCTTAGGAAGTGGAACATTTTTAATTTACAATAGTTCATATGTTAATGGAAAATCTGTTGACCCAAGCACTTTTCAAAATGATGATGTGTTTGTTAAAATTCCTGGATTTGTTGCACAAGAATTTACTATTAAACAAGGCCAAGGTGTTACATATCCATCTGGAATTGCTCCAGAAATAGGAGCCTGGTCTAATTTTTTTACTACAGAGTATTATCATCAGGGGTGGGCAATAAAATTAAGTGGAGCAACTACAGGTGGTGTTGGTGCGGGAGATGGTATTCAACCTTTCTAAATAATTTAAACTAATGTTCTTTGGAAAGAACAAAACATCTCTAAAATTGGCTAAACAGCACCCAGAATTGCTGATGGGGTGTGAATATTATATAATTGAATCTTCAAATAACCCAAAGAAAATCAAAGTTGGTTCTGGTATTTCTCAATTGTATTTGCGTAACTCTGATGGTGAAGAATATCTTATAGAGGGCAATAGTACAAAAATTAAAGAACTTTTTATTCCTTCCAAAACTTATGAAAGTATGGAAGGAAAACTTTTTAAGACAACAAAGCCATTTGGTAATTTTTTCCAATTCCAAATGCTCAAAGAAATTGCTCCTTGCCAATATGATGAAAAAATTCAATTAGGTAATGGTATCTCGGAGCATTACTTTATTGTTAAAGGTTCAAACAAAATTGTAAAAGTTTATGGCAATTCTAGCCAGATTAAAAATCTTTTAGAAGAAGTCAACGTACCAAAGCCCATTGTAGTTCCTACGCCAAAACCACAAACTAAAATTGAAGTAGTAGAAAAAGTTGTAATTAAAGAATCTATACCAGCAATTGGTGTGCAAGGTATTCAAGGAGAGCAGGGCCCACGGGGTGAGCGTGGTGAGCGGGGTGAAATTGGTCCAGCTGGCCCAGAAGGGAAACAGGGCCTAGTTGGTCCGCAAGGACCGCCCGGACCACAGGGACCAAGAGGGCCACAAGGACAAAAAGGTGATCCTGGAATACCAGGAGAAAAAGGCGAAAAGGGAGAGCGTGGAGATGTTGGTCCCGTTGGTCCTCAAGGAGAAAAAGGTGAACCTGGTATTAATGGTTTAGAGGGACCTATAGGTGAACAGGGGCCACAGGGAGAGAAAGGTGATATTGGTGAGGCTGGACCTCAAGGAGAACAAGGCATTCCTGGC
>Ga0129333_10000737_pt1 | contig 28294 bp, 43 predicted proteins | sample CPB6_08_DNA_FD_94474 | JGI IMG/M metagenome (GOLD analysis project Ga0129333, IMG submission 94474) | Freshwater to marine salinity gradient microbial communities from Chesapeake Bay, USA - CPBay_Sum_0.6_0.8_DNA | ecosystem: Environmental > Aquatic > Marine > Coastal | place: USA: Chesapeake... | reverse complement strand
ATATGTCCACCTTTGTTCATGCGCTTCTTGGGCGTTTTTGTCTATCCATTTAGATATTTTTTCTAAAGATTCTTTAGTTATATTAAGGGCGTTTTCAAAAACAATTACGCCACCTCCCAGATTTTTAACATTTAATTTAGATATTTCTTCAATAGCCTCATCATCTATTTCTGGGAAGGAGGCAGCATAGCGGTTGTCATTTGATGTTATCGACATATTATTTCCCTATTCCGAAAGATATTCTTCTATATCCCTTCTTAGAATATCTATTGACACATCTATACCTAAACGTTGAAGCGGCGTGGGATAAGGGCCACCATGTGGAAAATCTTCTCTATCTTCTGTGATAGGGTTATGATCTCTTTTGCCGTCTTCGGTATACTTTTCTGGAAACCAGGAAAATGTTTCACCAAAAATGTTTCTTTCTCCAAGCATAAAACCATTAGCGTATCGCTTTACTTTTGTTCCAGTTTTATCAATTAAAAATTTTGTAAAGTTTCCAGTTATCGGATAAAAAACATTTTTATTATCAGCGTCTACTTTAGGGGCATTAGACCACGGCACTTCTTCATTGTGAAATGGCACTCCAGAATCCTGAAGATCAGCTGCGTATGCGCCGGTTAGATACGCCCAAAGCGGGTGTTGATCCTGCTCTTTGACAGAGCCAGGTGCGTAGTCATTGTCGTATCTATGTTTATCGTGTCTTCCGTTGGTCAGTTCTGTAAATTCAAATGTTGTTCCAAAATTTTTCTCTGCGTATTCTCGCGCAACTTCCCCAGGAGTTAACGAAAGATTGTTTTCTTCTATATAATTCTTTAATCCCTTTTGAAACTCTGGATATCCATGGCATGTAAAGTCATCAACGACAACAGCAATTATGGAGAAGTCGGGATTATCTTTATAAAGTTGGTTTAACTTTTCAAGATTTCCATGCTGGGGGATGTTTCCACATCCAGCAGCAACATTAAATAATAGGGTAACTTTACCTTTTTGTCCAGATAAAATATCGTTTTTTTTACCGTCAGCTGAACTTATTTTTATATCATAAATTGACACAGGCAAAATTGACTCTTGGGCACGGACTTGTTTTTCTTTTTCAATTATTTCAGATGATATTTCAATAAGATTTTCCATAAATATTTCTCCTATTTTTCTTCCATGTCGTCTTCGTCGTCTTCCGGCTCTTCATTCTGCTTTCCGACAACACCATCCGGAATTGCAGCTAGTCTACAGTAGCCGCCTGGTTCAATTTTTTGTTTTATTATTTTACAAACAGAATCTGACTCGTGTAAAACACAGTTTTCACAGCGTACGCCAATTTCGTAATTATCGTTTTCTTCTTCTGGAACATAGCCAACCCATATCCCATTGCCATCGTTGTCGGAAAGCTTTCCATACTTTTGGGCAATTGTAAGCAGCGCGTTTGCAAATTCCCTTTCAGCTGCGGACATCTTTACCTTGGACATGTCCATGGTATGATCCATTTTACCCTTTGGTTTATTCTTTTTATTTATTTCGTCCATTTTGTAAACTTGATATTTTACATTTGAAAGCCAATAATTAGTCATAAATCCTCTTTTTGTTTTAATATATAGTACCATTGGGGTTGTTCATTTGCAAGTCGAGAGCTATAATCGGATCTTAATTATGACTGTCAAAAGCTTTTTTAAAAAAGTCCACGACCCGTACGAGGATTATGCTTTTATAAATGATTATTCTATTTCAAACAAAGACGCTTCGTTTATATCTGCTGCTTCAAAAATAGCAAAAACTTCCGATAACAGGTTTAGGGTTGGAGCGTTGGTAGTTAAATCTGGTCGTGTCTTGGGTGGCTCACCAAATATTACCAGGGTTTCGCCCAAAACACCCCCCAACAGATTTTCAACTCACGCAGAAATAGCTGCAATGAGTATAGCATCCGAAACAACTGGGGCTACTTTGTATATAGCTAGGTTAAATAGCTACAATAAGTATGCAATATCCAAGCCTTGTGCTTGGTGCATGCAAAAAATAAAGCACTATCAAATAGATAGGGTTGTGTTTACAACGGATTTTATTTCTTCTAAAAAAGAATCAATTTCATCTTTTTATGTAGATGATGTTACATGGGCAAACAACGATTTAGTATTTTCTTCTTCGACTTCTTCCGTATGAGTACCCGGCGGCAACGCCGCCTAGGGCTAATCCCAAAGCTTTAAGTCTTAGATCATTGGCTTTCTGTGCCCCTGGAATTACTGACTGGGCAACTTGTGCAGCCTGAGTTGACCTACTCGCCGATGTTACAGCTCCGGATCTGGTTACATTTGCTGCTGCACGCTTGCCAGTTTGCGCGGCGTTCCTAACTGCTGCGCTTATCGGTGCCTCGCTGATGGGAACTGAGTGATCAAATGCATCTATGAACGCATCGTCGATCAAGCTTATAGAGGCTCCGGCTATTATCTATAAAGCCAGATGCATCTCCGAAAATATCTCCAATAATTACTGGATTTCCAAACTCATCAACTCCATTTTCTATAATGTCTCCACCAATTCCGGATCCCGTAGCTTTTGCAGCTTTAAGCATGCCTTGTGGACTAGCAGCCCTAGTGCTAACTTCTTGCGCTGGTCTTCCAACTTTTATCGAACTGTTTTGGATTTCATTCATAATTTATTTTACTACTCCAGCTACTCTCATGGCTGTCTTCATACCCGAAATAATTCTTGAGGCAGTAGCGTTTCTTCCGGCGCTTGCGACAGCAGCAGACGATATTTTATCAGCACCTATTCTTATGGCCCTTGTTCCAGAAATAACCGCTTCTCCAGAGGAAACAACTGCAGTGGCAGCGACCGCTGCATCATCAGATAAGGCCGGCAAAACACTGTCTGCAGCCATAGCAGCGTGCGCTGCCATTTCACCAGCTCTATTTATTTTTGTAGATATCGGTGCAATTCTTCCTAAAACTTCTCCCATTTCTTTACCATAATAGTCAACCACTCCTTGATCTAAGCGCCCCGCCTTACTTATTTCAGATAGCCAATCAAGACTTTCTCCAATAAAAGCTTCTCTTCCAGAGACGCCGAATTCTGCTCCGCATTCTTTCAATAAATGGTGAGTCTATAGACTCTATCAGAGATTTATGAGCTTGGGTTCTTCCCTCTATTATAGTAGATCTAAAGAAATCTTTAATTCTAGGATCATCTAAAACATCGTCTCCATATTTTTCAGTCAAAGTTTTTTGTAGTTTTTTAAGCGTTGCACTTTCATAGTTTTTCCACGGCTTTAAATAAGATTCAAATGGTCTTTTAAGTGGATCACCATAAACTTTTGAGTAAGAAACTCCCCTATTTATCATTTCTGATGGTATAAAATCTGAAGTGAGTTGTCTTCCGCGTAGCTATAACTTCATCTTTGGCATTTATGGAAGATTTTTTTACCATGGAAAATTGCCTGTCCATAAGCGTTTTACCTGGATTTTGTGGATCAACTGTTCTTGATAAAATTTGATGACTAAATCCTTCCGCTCTTGCCTCCTCAAAGGCCTGCCCTCTCATATACTGAATATGCTGTGTCTTAAAGTCATCTAAAAGAGAAGGTATCTCATCTACATTTCCCAAATCGTTAATAACCGTAGATCTTTCAAAAAGACTACTAATATCTCCAGTTGTATTTTTAATATTTTCTATAACGTCTTTTGTTGCTCCATAATATTGATTTCTTCCCAAACCAGAATATTTAGAAAAAGCGTGGCCAATTTCGTGGTAAATTGTTTTTGTACTAGCCAATGAAGTAAGTGGATCTTCTAGGTTTCTTACTATTCTTTTTGGGTCTATAAAAATAAAACTACTAGAGCGTTTTGCCTGACGCATAGCTGATCGTCCTATTTTTTCTTTTCTTAAAGCTTTTAAAAGCTGTTTATGTTCCGGGCTACCTATTCGATATGAAGAATGGAAGGCAAACATTTCATCAGATTTGTCTATTCCGACCCGCCTGTAAAGTTTCTTTAGTAGCTGTAAACATTGAGGTCTTGCCAGACACAGTTCCACCAAATGTTCTACGACCTATTCTTTTTCCCATTTCATCAGTAAAATCAACATTAAGAGATTCTATTCCAGCTACTCTTAGATTTTCATTGATTGTTCTAAGCCCCTCTGCAAGCTTATCTTCGGGTACCGCCTGCGCTGCGCCTCGAGTTTGGTGCAATATAAAGTTATTAACAGATGTACTTCTGCCAGAACGAGAAAATAATGCCATAATCTAATATAGTAACCGTTACTATATGAAGATATGAGAGACCCAATAAGACATGGTGGCTTAAACGATCCTGGGATTAGACAGTCGGGCATCGTTAGTTCTGGAAAGTTTAGAAAAAATCAGTTTCAAAGAGCAACAGTTTCTGCCCCGAGAGCCATCGAACCTGGTACCAGAGGGCCTGGTATGCGCCAAGCCAAAGTGCCCATAAGGGGTCTGCAGAAAAGAGAACCGATTGGCTTAGGATCAATTGTTACGCCACAATCCGTTTCAGCTCGTGCTGGTATGAGGGCTAATTTTAGTTGGCCAAGCTTAAACTTTAATAGAAGCAGAAGATATAATCCATATACATAATTTAGGATTTATAACTTTTTTCAAAAAGGAAAATGGCCTTCTAAAATTTTTTCCATTTTTTACCTATATAGGAATTTTAAAAAGTATTATTTATACACACAAGAGCTATCACAATCGCCGCAGTCACAGTAACTCAAAAACATTGTTATGCAGTAGCGAGTTCCCTCTTTGACTGGAGAAGAAGAGTGATACAAGTCGCTGTCAATAATAACGCATGAATTTGCAATTGGCTTATACGTAAGTGTCGGTGTCTCTGTTTTTTTAAGACCAAAAACATTAAGCTCTCCACCTGAATATTCATCGTTTAAATAATAGATACAGGCAAGGTCCACTTTACTCCATGGATTGTGATATTTGTTTTTTTCAGTAAGATCAAAATCCCAATCCTTATGAATCGATATGTGTTGATCTGTTTCATATTTTAGTATTCCGGCACCTATATATGAGTAAACCTCTTTTCCCAAAACCCTACTGCAAAGCTTAACCAATTGATTTAGGCTGACTGTGTAGGTGGGCTGAATATTTTGCGGATCGCCTGTTTGATAATGAAGAGAGCAGAGCTCATCTGTATTAGATTCGTGTCTTTTTTTTTCGATACTATAATCAATGTAACTAGCTTTTTTCGCTACTGAATAATATAAATCATGAAATAAATTATCGTCTAAGCAGTTCTGCATTATATGTACGAAAGACTTCGTCATCACAGATGTTCTGGTCTATGATACTTTCGCATTAAACTGTGCTTGACCACCGTTGGGTCAACCCACCAATCTTCCCAAACCGAACGAACAATAAGAGTATATCCAAAAGAATCCAATATTGATCTTTGCATTTCTTTTATTTCGCGATTTTTGAAGTACATGTTTTCATCATGCTCAAAAGTAATCACACTAAATCTATATTGTGTTAATGGAATTGACATTAATCCGTGTAAAGTAGAAAATCGATTTCCCTTTGGATGTAGGTTTTGTTGGTATCCTTCGTCGATATCAACCTGAAGAAAATCTATCTGTTTAGGAAAAGAGTTTAATTCAAAATAAGATAAATAATTAAATTGAAGGGCATCACCGTAACATGGGTTGGATCTATTCTCGATAAATTCTTTTCTTCTACTTTCTTCTATTTCAAAAGAAACACCAGTCCATCCATAGCTTTTTTCAAGGTTATAAGTGTTTGATCCATCCGTAGAGTGGAAAGCGCCTAGTTCTACGTAGTGCCCATTTTTCTTATTTTCTAACACGTTTAAAATAAAATCTTCTTGAGGACTTAAATTGTTCATTGTTTTTCCATTTGATTTTTTCGCTGGCTTTAAGAAATATATAAAATTTTTTTTATAATTTCCCAATTACTTCTTTGCTAGTTTCTTTTTGGTTTTCTTTGATGGTGGTCGACCTAAACGTTTTTGTGCTTTGTTTGTTTCTTGAACAAACCAGTAAAAGGGTGACCCAGTATGCGGATCAAACCTCGATGCTACGTTTAAAGCTTTTAAAGACAAAGACTTAGCTAGGGGTATTGTCATTTTGCGTTTAGACCCAAAAGATGCCTGCATAGCGCCCAGTGCGTAGGCTCCACCGCTACCCAATGCATAAATGCCATTTGCGTCAGAAGCCCAAGAATAATCTCCATCTATTACATAGATACAACCATTAACTGCTACGAGAACAGTAGAATCGTGTTCTGCAATGTGTCTCTTTTCTTCGTTGCTTTCTGGCGAAGCGTAGCCCTGCTGCTCAAAGCATTCGCGCAATGCGGGAATAAACTTAGCCGTCATAAATTCATCTAATTTTTTACCAACGATATTGATTGGCGGTGGAGGTGGTTGAAAAACGTGATGCAGGATATTTATTGCACGAACATCTCCGGCTACACCCAAAAGGTATTTTCCATTGCTGGCAACCTTTGTGGTTCCCTCTCTTAATGTCATAATTTGAGACGCATACCCACTATCTTCAAATGTTGATATACGACTGTCTACTCCAACAACACAAAAACCATCTCCCTGAACAGCAATTATTGTAGTCATAGTTAAGATCCATTATATCACTAAAACTATAAGATTGGTGCAATTGTTTTGATAAGAAGTTTCGCCGAAGGCCAAATTCTTCTGCAAAATTCAATAATATTTTTAATTACAATATTTACTTGTTTCATTGTTTCTCCTTTTAAAGTTGTAATTTTAATTTAAAATAGAGATAACAATATTAAATTAATTAATTTTGAGTTGCAGTTTCTTTAAGTTCTTTCCGCGTAGTTTGAACAAAAGCAAGATACTGGTTTCGTTTTAACCTACAAGGATGAATAGGAACGTAGTTTAAACCAACATGAACAGAGATAGTTTGATCGCAATTTGGGCACATCCAATAGCTTACTGGAGGATAAGTATATTCTGTTTTCTCTGTATCTTTTTCAATTGGAACGTAAGAACTAGTCTTTTGGGTGGCCTCTTCGTTGGCATTTATTTCTGCACATTCTGGGCATACAATTGGTTTGCGCCCACGAGTTTTTTGGCGCTCCCATTTTTTATCGCATTGTGTACAATCAAGCTTTTCTTTCATTCTTATCTCACTTTTGGCTAATTCCAATATTTACTTAGAGTATATAATAATAGACAGAAAAGAAAATATCAACTTTGAAGCTAAATTTTGTCGTTTTCAGTAGGTCGTAACCACTTTAGGTCGACAAGTAGACCATCAGTAAACTTCAACTTTAATTCTATAAATAGGCTTTTAGCGTTTTCTTCCCAACAAACATCGTCTGTAAAATACACAACAGTGCAAACGTTAATAATTCCGTGATGATCAACCTTAAACTCTAAGTCAAGCTTATCGGCATCAAGCCAAGATCTTCCGGATTCTTTCATACAAATGTCCAGACTGATCAATAAAGTATGAATTAAAAACGTTTTCTAAATCTTTGGTTTGAAAACCATTTCGACTAAAAGAAGCCCTAATATATGGAATATATTTTGCGGGAATATACGAAGGAATTGATATAGGGTAATCAATTTCTAAATTATCATACATTCCCATTGGTTTTTTTCCTAGCTTTATGATAATAATTTTTAGCGTAAATATTTATTCTATCTCTGTTATTATCTCTATATATTTTAAGCCTTTTTCTTTGAGCAAGAACGCAAACATCGCATCTGCATTTGTCTTTTCTGTAATACTTGTAAGAACCATGAGTTACCGGTTTTTTGGCTTTTTGCTCAAGGGTACTTTTATTTATATGACAAGCATTGCATAACACTTGACATTTTGCAAGTTCGTAATCTCTTATTTCTTGAGATCTCTGCCAGATACGATTTATTTCGTATTTTTTTGTAGAAGGGTCGATATGATCAACTTCTAAATTATCCCAAGTACTGCAATGAGCACAAGGTCCGTTGTTAGAAAGCCATTCCTGTCTTCGCTGCTGGATTCGTATCTTTATTTTTTCGTATCTTTCTGACATGTTAAATCCTTTGAGCGGGTAGGGAGAATCGAACTCCCACAAACAGGTCGGAAACATGTTGGTCTACCATTAACTTATACCCGCATATTGGGTATAAGTATATCAGAATGTAAACTTTTTTGCATGTAATTCCACAAAAGCCAAAAAGACAAAAGCTTTTTGGCGACTATATATTATGTATATAATAATCGCCTTAAAGGCTTTTAAAAATCTTTAGAAGAAACGCTCAAACCACCAAACACAGAAAAAGCTATTGCGTTAATCTCGTCTTTTTCTGCCGAAGAAATATTCACTTCAATAACAGTATTGTGAGATAAATGGTTCCAGCCATATTTTTTATTTTTATTCTTGTGTTTCTTTTTTCGTTTCGACAATTTCATCACCTTTACTATAAATAATAAGAGAAGACTTACCAACACGGGCTATTGGTTGTCCTGTGCAGGTGTTTCTTATGTTCTTATTAAAATAAGCTCCGATAGATTTTGCTTTACAAAGAGCGTTATAATGTTTTTTGGAAACTTTTTCATAAAGCCAAATACTACCGCTAGCAAAAGTCACGATTAACTGCTTTGTTTTGCTTTCCCAAGCAACATGTTCTATAAAAGAACTGTCAACAAAATATTTTTCATGTTTTGCCATTATATCAAAACCTCAAAAAAATCAATACCAGGAATCAAACCCAAACCTGATCCATTGTCCCAGTCAGCGAATATTGTACCAGCATCATCGACATGCGTAATTGTACCCATATCTCCAGGCTTAAGATTTGTATATCCGTCTTCGGTACTAACAAGCTTGACGCGTTTTCCAATAATAACATCTTTTTTTAAATCCCAATAATTAAGAAGGGATTTTAAACTTTCTAATTCGCTTTGTAGTACAATTTTATCAGAGATTAAACCATCTATGATATTGCTATAATTAATGTTTGTTAAACTATTAACATTCATTTGCGCCTCCACTAGGAATCGAACCTAGAACAAGGGATTAGAAGTCCCACGTTATATCCTTTTAACTATAGAGGCTTGGGAAATCTGATACTCTTTTTGTTTCAGGATAAGAGTATGATATCAATGTTCTATCATCAATGTATAGTTTTGATTCAATAGTCACATTATCTTCAAGCACTCTGTAGAAAAAACCATTGTTCCAATATGCACCCTCGACTAAATATCCAGGTTGTTTATTAAGATATCCTAATTCACCCCATTGATTTTTTTCATTCATTTTATATTTGAACAAACCCAATGGTTGAGCTGAATAAATAGAAAGGTTTGATTTTTCTTTTGAAGAAATATTTATTCTACCATGAAGAGAAATAAAAGTGTTAATTAATTCATTAATTGTCTCAACACCAAAACTAGCAGAATCATATATATTCCAATCATAATAAAACTGATAAAATCTTAAAAAATTAAAAGATGACTCAGCGCCAAAAGACGGATCATTATTTAACAAAGATTCTAACAGCTTATTAGATAACATTAGGGAATAATCTCATAGCTTTCTTGAAAACTGCTAATAATCATTTTTACATAAAGCATGCGATGCTCTATCGCTGTTAAGAATCTAACAGCCCCCATTCTCCATTTATTCTGTCGAATGACATATTCTTTCATTTCAGTTTTATCTTCAACTTCAGACATTTCAATCGACTTTATTTTGTCTTTCGACTTCTGAGAAGCTAACTGAAATTCAACATCTTTACGTACTATTCTTAATTGAAACATCCAAAGATTGGCGTTCGCTGTTAATATTTCAAGATCAATAGCATTGGCTTCTCCTTTAATGTCTTTTAAAACTAAGGCATTAAAGTCCTGAAGCTCTTCAGCTGTAAGATCTTCAAATCGTTTCATACTCCAAATATCTTGTGTCATGATAAATCTTCCTTATTTATAAAGGTATGTGCGGTTTGTATATCACTTATAAACTGATCTGTTTGCGACTTGCCAGACCTTATTGCATACATTGGTGAGTAGGTCGGTAAAACCGGCCAATAACCTAACCAAAGTATATTTCCTCTGTAGTCTTTTATTTTGGCTTCACATCCAAGCAGTGAAACAAGCGGAAGTAATCCCAAAGGAACAATAAGTTTAGGGTTAAATAGTTGAATCTCCGAGTGCAAATATGGAATACAGTTTGCTATCTCTGCTTCGCTGAACTTTTTCTTGGCTGGGCACCTGTTGACATAGGTCAGACAAACCTTACTGGATTCAAAGCCAGAAGATTTTAATGACCTAAGAAGAAGTTCAACTGCTTCAGAAGACATACTCGGAGATTCAACTATAAAAACAACATCTGGATCAGTAACATTCCATTTAGGAAGTTCTGGAATTAATCCACCCAGATTGCACTTTCTGCAGTTTTTTGTAGCAGTGTGCAGATCTAAAATAGACAACCCATTTTTTCTAGAAAGAATGTCTGTTCTTAATTCTTTATAAACTTCCGTTAATAAAGAATCGGGAACAACTCCAGAAAGTTTATTATGAAGATTTTCAATTAACTCAGTCTCCATAAAACCGAGATAGGTTTTAGGGGAGGCTTTACGAAAAATAGAATCAGAGTCTTGAGTAGTATCAAGAGCTTCTGAAATTATTTTTTGAAGATCTTCTTCGTTAAATTCATCCTGGTAAATCATGTCTACCAGAGTATATCAGATTAAAACTCGTCCGGAACTGAGTTTGCTTCTGCGGTGCTGCTATTCTCAGCAGAAGTCTTATTGGCAGACTTCTGACCAGTAATAACGTAAGAGATTGATTCAGCAACAACTACGACCTTGCTGCGATTTTGGTCATCTTGCTTCCAACGCTCTTGCACTAAACGACCAACAATCTGAATTGGTGAACCTTTCTTCAGATTCTTATTCGTTATTTGATTGTGTATAAAGCTGGCATTTTTGCTAGCAAAATCACTGCCATCTTTTAAGTAATAAGTAACATCAAAGTAGCCAGAGTTATTTTGGCTTCCTTTTTCGGAACCAGCGTAGTCGACTGCTACTCTAAATTTAGCAATCTTGTCGGCAACAAGTTCCGGATCCGAAACAACTCCGCCAGTAAGTGTAATTACATTCTTTGGGTCTATCATAGTTTCTCCAATAGTCGGTTATTTATTTTGGTTATTTTCTTCATTGTCGAGAAGAGCTTTCTCGCAATGATCTATTATTTCCTGCAAATAAAGTATGCAGTATTTCATAGACTCTACTGGTCCAACTCGAACAGACATGTTATTATACATGTTCATAAAAAGTCCGAAAATACCAGATTTAATTTCTTGTATAACGTCGGTCGCAACCTTTTCAGAAACAGGTTCAACCAGTGATGGTTCTTTGGGATATGTATTATCATTATCAGACATTAGTGTTGTTCCTTCGAGAAAGTACAGAATCAATCATTTCACCTAAAATTTTAGTATCTCTGTATCCCTTATCATAAAGAATGGAAATTACTGGTTTAGGATCAATATGATTATAGGTTATAAGCTGAAGATTAAATATATCATTCAGAGTATATATTCTATAATTATTCATATCTCTTTTGGGTTCCGGATATTTTTTGTTTTTTTCTCTATTTGCAATGGTAAGAGAAGAAACATTTAAGATAATAGCAATATCTGACCTAGTAAAAATTGGTTCAACAGTATTCTTTTTTGACATTTTAATACCTTTTTAAAACTTTATACACGTATATATAGTAGCATATAAAAAGTACAGAATCAAATTTTAAAACTAAAATATCAAATTGATAAACATCGTCGATAAAGATTAAATCTATTAGCGTATGATATATCTTTTTGGCTATTATAAACAACAGAATTTTCCGAACAAACACTATGCATCATAATAGAAAAGGATTTTTTTATGTCTCGAATATGAGTAGAGATAGATTCGGAATACTCTTCAAAAGAATCATATTCATAAGAATCTTCATCGGAAGGATATTCTGGGTCATTTTCATAAAACCATTCAAGCTCAGAATCCCATAATGGTGTAACTGATAAATTAGACCATTTAATACTTAAAATATTGTTAATATCAAAAGTTTCCCATTTTTTTAAAAGATTTACTATATCAGTTGGATGGCAGTAACGGTGCCAACTTTTTGTTGCAGGATGCCTACAATAATTTGGATCGTAAAAACTATTTTTATTATCTTGATATGTAGAATTTATAGTTTCCGACAAATCGTGATTAAATCCGCTATTCCATATCCAATCGTAAGATGAAGCCATTACTCCAGAAAGATTTTTTTCGTATCTTTCAATGTCTTCCATGTTTGAAATAAATGGACGGCAAAGAGTGCCGTTAGCATAAAAATTTGGAATAGGAGGAGAATACATAATTTGATCAACTCCCTTAAAACATTCATTCATAAAATACATATGAACCTTGTAAACAAGCATTGATTTAGGATCATACTCAGCTACGTATAACTGCCAAGGCAATGGAAGATTAAACGTATGGACTCCATAAGATTCATCTTCGTTAATGCTGTCTACTGGAACATCAAAATATTCGATAAACTTATGAGTAGGAGGCCTTTCAAAAACCAATATTCCAGGCGCATTATATAAAATAGCGGGAAATAAAAGTCCACTAGGAGATTGAGTATTAAATTTTTCACTAAGCTGAGTAAAAAAACCAGGCTTTTCGCCCCGCCAAATAGAAACGTTTTGAAAATCTACTCCAAAAAGAGTTCCATCATAATACTCATTAAAAGAACACAAAAAATCATCTTTTGTAAACTCAGAACTCTCTATTGAAGTATAAGAAAAACGATTTGCGTTATTAGAGTATAAGCTCATAAAACTACACTTTCTTTTTTCTCAAGAATAGATTTTTCTAAGACTACTCCGTTTTTAGAAAAATCGATTTCAAGAATCTTTTTATAATTTTCAGCCTTAGAACCTTCATGACGATAATAACTAGAAAGTTCTAAAATAGAATTTTTAACTAAATTAAAAATCAATTCATAATGTTTTTCATGGAGTTGTCTAAAATAATCTTGAAATAAATACTGAAGAGATGAATCACCTTGGGCAATGAAGTATTTAATATTTTTTTTATAAAAACATTCACGATCATGTTCAGAATAATCCCAAAGATATCGGAGAGTATTTGATAATATCATTTCTGAAGCGTAATTTAAAAAATCATCTACATCGTAAAAAAATTTAATATTCCAACTATACAGTGCCACGGAATAAAGATTTGAGGTATTAGAAACAGATCGTCTCATGATCTCTCTAGAGCAAGTGTCTTCTGTAGAAAGGAAAGAATCCTGCGCTAAATCAATATCCGTTTCAATGCTCAAAGCAGTATTAACACAATAGGTAGGATCAGCATTTTGTAAAAAATTATGTAAGATCAAAGATCTATCGAAGTATTCATCTTGTTGATGAATGTTGTTTAACTGTTGAAGAAATTCAAAAGTTTCATCTAAATTAAGCATTGAAAGATAGTTGTAAATAAATCTCATTTTATTAGCAGTATTAAAATATCTAATAGAAACAAAATTATTACCTTCTCTTTTAAAGAGAGAAATAATATATTTGTTATTATTTTCCTGTGCTTTTTTAACTGCATCTTTAATTACTTTTGGGGTAAAAATCTTCTCTACAAAAGGAAAGATACTGTTTATTCCCAAATCTAAATTCCAACCACCAGAAAAATAATCAGTAATTATATGATTGTATATTTCAGATATATTTGATGGATCTATTTTATCAGTATTAAGCAAACTGTAAAAATTATCAGAAGACTGACCCAAACACATGCTTCCATCTCCATAGATATTTGGCGTATAGGCAGTTGTGATTTGATCATTTAAAGAAGTAAGTGGACTATCTCTAAAAAAGAGATAAGTTTTATATTGATTATTTTTTAAAGAATCATTAAAACCATTGTTTGCCACAAGGACCAAAAGAGTCCAAGGAATCCATATTTCACATTCGTAAGGTTTTTCAGCTGATTTTCTTGAGCGAAAAGAACCACGACTGTTGCGATAACTTAATCGAACAGGAACTTTAAAAGGAGGTCTTTCTATGATAACGCATCTTTTAGACTGATAACGAACACATATAGGTAAAGGCGGTTTTGTAAAGTTGCTTCTTAGTGAATCAGCAAAATTGTAATATTTAGAAAAGTTGTTAGAATAATAGTTATAAAAATCTGAAGAAGATATTTTAGAAACATGACCGGTAAGCGTGGTAGAAAGTTCAGACAAATGCTTTGTGGATTTTTTATTTTGAACAGTCACTGTAGAATCAGAATTCTGTTCTTTGTATTGACATCTAAGTATAGTTTGAACTCTGCTTTGCAAGACAATAGTAGAATTATCTTCAGAACTATCTGAAAAATGATTAATTCTATAATTAGCCATAAATACTCCAAACTATTGAGAGATAGAAGTCAAATAAGATTTCTTTGTTGTTATTTTTGCACTCTTTCGAAGTTCGCTCATGCTATTAATATGATAAACAACCTTATGTGCATAATCAAAAGTATAATCGGAAAGAATAGCAGTAACAGTATTGCGAACTTCCTCAATAACTTGATTCTTTGATTTATCATCATTAAAAATGATGGAATTATAAACAAACTTTTTTAAGATTGTTTCTGAACCGGTATGATTATCTTTTTCTGAAATAACAACAGAATAAGAATCATTATCAATTAATCGAATGATGTAAGCATCGATTATTTTATCTGCGAGATCGGAAGTGTAAGATTGAGTTTTTAACATATCAGCTTTAGCTTTACTCAAAAGTTCTACTGTAGAAACTTTTATTTTGTCTTCTTTATAATACGGACAAGACAAAATATGAGAATTTGAGTCAAAAGGACAACGAGAAACAGAACCAGACGCTGCAGCATCTTTTTCTACAATTTCGTTAGAACATATATTTAAAGTAGCCCGATTAGCGTACTTGTAATCGTTAGAGAGAACAGTGCTAATTGGCGACGTTCTATAATAACAAGATGGTGTATTAGAATAATCAGTTTCTTCAACAAATATAAAAGAAGAGTTAATTACATACATATTTACAGAAGGATCAAAGCGTAACCATTCCATCGATAAATAATCGTTTTGAGGAATCAATCTAAGGGTTCTATCTTTAATAAGATAAGCATTGATTATAGTCGAAAGATTTGGATGAATTTTCTTAATTTTGACTTGATCAGAATTGTTAACATAAACAAGAAGATTTAAAACAATATTTTTACTAGTATCTTTGTCAAAATCTGAAAGAACGTCGGCACATGAAATCGTATCTAAATAAGCAGATCCTTTTGGAACAAAAGTATCATTCCTAACTACAAAAATATCTACAGTAAGAGGACAATTTGAAAATTTTAAAGAATACTTATAAGCAGCAACTTCGGAAGAGGACACCCTGTCGTAAACGGTGCATGGTTGAAAAACTTCTAAATTAATAAATTGAGAATTAGGCATCGAATCAGTAGACTGAAAATTCAAAGTCATTTGTGTCATAAAGTTATCTCCAAGTATTTATAGACGTACTAATAACAAGATTATTTAATCTCTCAACTTCAGCAGTAAGTAAAGACTTTTCTGTCGTTAGTTCTTCAACTTTTTCAAGCAAGTGCTGAATATCTGTGTTTTGTTTTGCTATTTGCTCGCTCACAACAACCATAAGTTCAACAACGTCTTTGTATTCCATAAGACGTAAAGAATCAAATTCAGATTTGGTAAAATTAGATGTTTCAATTAACAGAGCTTTTCCTACACCTGTACCAAATTGACGAATTTTATTAATTCTTTTCATCAAGTTAAAATAGACACCAAAAACAGAAGGAAGAAGATCGGAATAAATATCCTTATAAAGATTCGTTCTTGAATAAGGATAAACAACATACTTATTAGCGTCTTTAAGATCGATACTATATCCAGTAAATGCGTAGGTTGTTCGATCATGAACTTCACCAACTGCATCGATGCAGTTTCTTACAAATTCATCATATTCTAAACCTGAAGCGGTACGCAAAACATCAAATTGATCACCAGTAATACACTGAAAAGTGTACTTATCTAGTGGAAGAAATGATGGGTTATTCTGTTTTAACCGTGCAATGATAATCTCATTTGCCAAGGAAATGTTATCTATTTTAGAAATCATATTTTTGCCTCTACTGAATAAAATTCTATTATGTTATTTTTTATGAAAAAGGATAAAGAATAAGAAAGAACATGCAAAGAAACAAGTTCTGGATATATCTTCTTTGCCAAAGGGTATATCTTTGACAGAGAATAAGGAGTGTTAACAAGATCCAACGAAGAAGGATCTACAAACAACACAGACGCATTATTGTGAGGAGGTGTCAGTAGACTTGGAGTCAACCACGTCTTCAATGGCTGAGGCAAGTCTTGGATTATCGTCGGCAACGATTCCATTAGCCCCTTCTTTCATAATTTGAAACATCTTTTTTCTAGCTTCAGAAACATTCTTATGAAAAGATTCTCTTTCTTCATTAGAAGCAAAGTTTACCTGAGCTATTAGGGCTTCTATAAATACAGCTTGTTCCGCAAAGCCGGTAGCTAAAACAGCTAACTGTTTCTCATAAGATTCCATGGTTTTGTCTAATTCTTCTAGCTTAGAATCAAACTTAGCAGCCAATGCTAAAATAACATCATTAAAAGACTTACGCAGTTCTTCTGTTTCGGTTTCTGGAATGTAAATTACGCTGTCTTCACTCATACCTCATACCAGTTTACTTTATTTGCAACATGGGAAGCAAGTGCTAAATCAACTAAATAAGAAATAGAATGGAGTTCCTGCCTAGTTACTTTAATACTGTCAACCGAAATTGGTGATTTCATATTTGGGAGATATGCACCACTGTCTGACTTTCTTGCATCAAAATGACCCGCTTTAAAAACAAAAGCAGAAGAATCATAGGTGTCTCCATTCTGCCAATAATGTATTTTTAAAATACGACTTATTGGTCTGCTGTTGATCTCAGTTCCACCATACGAAACAAAAGCTTCGTTTGTAACGGCTCCAGTTCTTGCATTTTCTGGAAAATCTTTTACGGCAGTTCCGTTTATAACAGAACGTAACCAAGCCGCAAAGTCTACGGCGTCAACAAAAACATTGGTACTTGAAACTAACTTGCCATCTGGCCCGGTTTTGCCGATATCAATTTTAAATTTCATTCCAGCAAACCACGGGCGAATGGAAATAAAGCCACTTTGAGTCTTAGACCTAAACCATTTTTTGTAAAGGTCTTGTTCATAAACTCTTTCAGAAACAACGGTATCATCGTTGTTAATATTATTCTCATCTATCATTGTCATATGTTATCCTCACTTTGAGTTCCAACTAAAGCTGGACTTTGCCTCTGCTCTAGGCTTAGCAGAGCCTGACAAACTGCCACCAACTACTTTATTGGCGTCATTAAACTGATCTTCAGAAGCCCAATCCCACTGTTCAATTGCAGTTGAATAAAGATCCTGAATCATTTGTCTGTTCTTGTTCCATAGAATATTTCTCATTTTAGGAACATGTTCTATTATATCACTTGTTGTAGCTGAACGACCTTGATTTAAGGCAATATTAAATTTTACTTCGCGAATCAGACTTTTAATTTCTGCACCAGTAAAATACACAGTTGCATCAGCAATTTGTTCATAATTAAAACTATGATCAGATTCAATATCGTTTAGATATATTTTAGCAATTGAAACACGTTCTTGGAAAGAAGGAAGACCAACAAACATAATTTTATCAAAACGCTCTGCGCGAAGCATCTCTGGGCGTAGGTTATCCAATTGATTCGCGGCACACATTAAAAATACATTCGAAGGAAGTTCCTGTAAACCAGTTAGGAACTCGCCATGAACACGATCTGTGGTACCACCATCAACATGAGAAGAGCTAGCACCGCCAGAAAGATCTCGACCAAACTCGTCAATCCAAACACACAAAGGAGCCATAATTTTAATCTGCTGAAATACGGCGCGCATATTTGCTTCTGATTGACCAACAAAAGAGTTCATAACCTGACTTACGCCAGTTCGAGCAAGATCAAGCCCAAGAGCACTTGCCGTAGCTTCACAAATAGCAGATTTGCCGGTACCCGGAACGCCAACCATCAATATACGAGAGATTGGCGTAATACCAAATGACTTAGCTTTTTGCGGCTCATGCCAAAGCACGGCGTTTTTACTTATAAGGTTCTTGATATTATCTAAACCACCGATTTGATCAAAAGTAATTTTAGGACGAATGATTTCAAGAATACCCTTTTCTTTTACTTCTTTCATCTTTTGAGCATAAATATAATCTGGATCAACGGATCCGCGTTCAACAACAGAAGTTAAACAAAGATTTATAAAAGAAGATTCATCCAAACCAAGACCGGCTTTAACTATTTGATCTTCTTTGGATGAAATTGAAACATTACCAGAAGTAGACTGATCAATATGTTGGAGAATAAGCATCAAATCGTTTTTATCAGGCAAACCAGTGTTAGAGTTATAAAAAAAGTTATTATAACCTTCTGGAGAATCAAAGCTAGAAATAAAAATAAACTGAATAGGCAATGACTGAAGATCATCACGCCAAAAAGCTGAACGATAGTCTTCGTGAGCAGACGAAATGATACCAGAAAAAGACATCATTAAATCATCAGGTTTAGTATTAACAATGCTTATGAAAGAAATTTTGTTTTGCTCTTCTTTTGGAAGACTTAAAAGATAAGGCCAAGCAACAGAAAAATCATAAACGATTTTATCTACATTTTGTTCAGGATTATTTGGATCGGGCATTGAAATTAAAACAGATTTCCAAACACCATCGATATATTTAGAAAATCCGCTTTTAGAATTTATTGTATAATAATCTCTTTTATCATAATTTAAGATAGTTTCTCGAGCGCGAAAAACATCAGGTGTTTTTAACCATATCGCCGGAACACCAAGTTGTATTTGAGAGAAAAGCATTAGGGCCCCTCGTTTAGATTAGTGTTAAACTTATTGAATGCGGGAGGGACAGCCGGGAATGAACTATCCCTCCCGCACGAACGGAGAATCAGCCCTTCTCGCCAGCGCGACGGTGGAATTCTACGTTGTCGCCGGGTTGAATGATGTAATTCTCATCGAGCTTATCCTTGCCTTTGTAAGCAATTGCGTCAGTCGGAATGCCCCAAAGCTTTCCATACTGTTCACGAGCTTCTTTTACGCTCTTGCCTGCAACTGGGCTAGGCTGGCTGTAAACACCAAACCTAACGTTTGCAACACCGGAGACCGACTTAGCGGCTCCTGTATTTGTTCCTTCATTCATGCTCATTGGATATCCTCCATATTGTTATTGTTATATTTATACCAAGGCTTCGGCAAGTGTTGTCCTTCTGTCATAAGGTTCAGCCTTACCAATGCCAAGATCAAAGTATACTTCGGTTGCTTCAGGGTTTTGTTTGTTAACAATCGTATGATGTATACGACCTAAAATAAAAGCAGCAACTGCCATATTTGTAGCCAAAAGCTGAGTGCCACCATCTATTTCAGCACGTTCTTGGCAAGAAAGTTCTCCAGGGTTCTTGTCAGGTGGGCTTTCGTATTCGGGATGAAAATGAACAGGGTGTTCAGTAATATCTTTTCCATCTCTACGTTGATAATGATATGTCGAACCAAACAAACCATCATCGTTGCCACCAGTAAAAACGTCGATATTGTTAATTTGAGAAGCAGTGTCAAAAAGTATTTTACGAGCAGCAAAATTATCTACAACAGCTAAAACAATATCGTTTTCAGACAAAAGATCAGAAGCTTTTATTTTTGGAGAATCTTCGTCTGATACGCCACTATAATCTTCTCCAACGACCCATTTTGGAACAGGTATAAATGTGGTCTTCTCAAATTTGTCAGTTAACTCCAACGCTTTTACCGAAGCTTTATTGCCCATTTTAGTAAAATTTTGACGCTCTAAATTTTTAGGCTCATAGTTATCGCCATCAACAATAATAAGAGCAGATCCAGGAAACTTCCATTCTAAGAGCCGGGCTACACCTTCCGCCAACCAAGTGCCGATTCCGCCTGCGCCGACTAAAATAACTCTTACTGGATCTTCAGTATGTGCCGTCATAAGACTCCATTTCTTCTGTTTCTATTCGTGAATTTTTGGACTCATATCGCTTCCACTTAATGCAGCCAGTGAGATTCAAATTTTGTTCAATATTATCAATTATTACTTCATAAGGCTTGTCTTTGTTTTTGGCGAAATCAACAACACCGTCACGATAGGATGGACATCCTCCGGTATAATTATACGCACAAACTTCACAATCAGTATTCGAGGAATAAACAGAAAGATTATTTTTAGAACAAAATTCATCATATTCTGTAGCATCTTCGTCTGTTACCATTATAGGACATTCGCAAGTGTGTACGTCGTTTATCAGGTCACTTAAACAACACCAGGTGTAAGTTGACCAAAACTCTAACTCAAAGGCAAGTTCAGCGTCTTCTTCAAACTGAAGTTCGCCATTGTCATAAGCTTGGAACAACCTGTCTTCGTATTCCTCTCGAAGATCCATTTGAAGATTGGAATCATCATCGTCATCTATTGTGGCAGTTTTGGGTTTATCATAAATATCCACTTTTAAACTATCATCACCTTTTACGGAAGACACAGCAGAAGAATCTACTTTAATTAAAAGGACAGTATGATTTTTTCCGTTTCCAGAAGACTTAGACCAAAGATAATATGGAACCATTGTACTACGACCCCGTTTACCCTGAAAGCCATTAACAGACTTCACAATATCGTCTATATGTGAATTAATTGCCACGATAGGTAAATCGCAAGAAGGACAAGAACTTCCAAGATAAATCTCATTTCTAAAAAGAGATAAACCACAAGAAGGACACAGCATTCTGCCGTGCTCGGTTGTGTCAATCTCTGCAACAAGAACCGCGTTATAAGCAACAGAATTTAAGATTTCGTCTGGAATATTTTGCGTACGCTTTTGAATAAACCTAGAACTATTATAACCGGAATAATAAGGGCTAGTAGTACCATGACCCGCTGTAGGCGTTATCCCAGCGTTGTAATAGCTGGTTTGAGGCGTTGTTGGGTTGTATGCCCCCAACGCTGGGGCTTGGGCTTTTTTTACTTTATCACTCCACTCAACAACCTCTGGATCAGGCTCTTTTTCTATTTTAAAAGACTCAAATATATCATCAATATCCATAATATAATTTGAGCCACCCATCTGCAGCTCAGCGTGATATTGAGTCATACCATTGGAGACAGACTTCTGCCAACCATAAGTGATATGCAAACCATCAAAATCTGCTTGGTCTTCGTGGTCTGTTCCAGAAGCATAAGCCGACATTTCAGGATGAGAATGAACCGAACCTACGATCAAAACATGATCTTCTTTTAGCGCAGCAACAGAGTCCGGATCATACTTACAGTGTGCTGCAGTATTTGTTTGCTCCGGAACCAAAATACCCCAACCATCAGAATTATCTTTTTCTGGATCAAAGGTGAGCATTACGATAGATTCGGTTCCGTGTTGAGCATGAACAAGCCTAAAAAATTCATCAAGTTTATCAACCATTGCTTTGGGTATTGGCGGAAGATGATATTCAGCTTGCTCTTCAAATGAAAGAAGATCTTTATTAAAATCTTCGTTTGAAACGCTAACAGCTCGACCAACAATATTCTTAACAACTTTAAGAAGCCTACCAGTATAAGTGGTTTGCTGGTAAGTGTAAGAAACATTATTTTTAGCATTATTAGGCTTAGGGTTGTTTTGATTTACGGTTTTCTCGTGATTTGCAATTAAATAATATATTTGAAAACCAAGTCCTTCCACTTGATCACAAATATCTTCTCTATTGGCAAGAAAACACGGAGCGCCATTAGGCAGCCAAAAATGAGTTAAATCGTTAAGATCAACTTGTGTAAATTCAGTTATTTCTTCAGTCATAAATTATCTCCTAGTTATAATTATAAAATTAAAAACTTTTATCAATTATTGATTCTGGGTTTTCGGATTTACTTTGTATTGTAAGATGTTGAAGATTAGACAACATATTATGCTCATAAGCAAAAATAAAACGGTCTTCAGCATTGGTAACAACGGCAAACTTAGTGCTAAGTTTGGCTATGTCATCCTTGGAAAGACCCAACTGCCAAATGTTTGGGTTAGCACAAGTGGCACAAATTCGATTAATTGTAACAATGCTATCATTAAATTCATGAACTATTGGAACAGGCAAAGTAGCTAGCCCCTGCCAAGTGTGATGTCCAGTAGGACAAAACTCAGCAGTCGAAGAACAGTTAAAGCAGTAATGAGCTTTTTCAACTACAATACCAGTTTTACCATCTGAATCTGTAGAAAGATAAACATTTTCTGTTTTGCGAACATAATCCTCAAACAAAGGGTGAACTTTTTCTTCTGATTGGTTGTAGGGAATCGTAGTAAGACATTGGCTGCAAGATCCAACATACTGCGGATAATTAGTTTGCAGCCACTCTTTAATGCAAGAAGAGCAGTAAGAAGGAATTTTTTCACCATCTGCATCTTTGGTAAAGAAGACAAATTTTGATAGATTTTGACCCTCTTTTACGCCTTGAAGTTCAGAACAATTTTGACAAATAGCATAGTCAAGACCACGCAAGTCATAATATTCTCCGTGAGCCTCATGCCAATAAACGTATTCGGAATCAGCAGGAAGAGTGCAGTCTGTGTTTTCGCAGTATACTGTGTTTTCCTCATAGCAACTTTGACAATAAGTATTATCTAAAGAATCGACACAGACATCCTCTTGATTTGTAGTGCAGGGGTTTCCGCTAATTGGACATATCAAACTAACTTCATTTTCTTCTTCTTCTTCTTCAGATTCATCAGAAACAGGTGTAAGCTTAATGCCTTTTACGGAAACCGCTTCACGATGTTTAGAAGATTCATCTAATGGATTAGTAGGTACATAAGCAATTTTAGAAGAGTTATGACTACGAACTATCCAACTAGCAACAACATCAGAAGTAATATTAGAAGCCAAATCCGAACGAGTAAGGGCATTAATTGGTTTAGGAATATTATCATCATTATAATAGGCAGAATAATTCCCCACCATAGCCATTCCCAAAGTTAAGCAAGTACCATCTTCTTCGTGCCGATCCTGGCTATCAAGTCCTTTAACTCTAATGGGAATCCAAATACTTTCATCAAAAACCCAATCTAAACCATCTTTTGAAGTTTTCGCTTGCCATAAAGATGGATTCCACAAATAAGCATAGTCATCATCATGTCCATAGTGTTCGGCATAAAATCGAGGACCATCAGTTTCACTCATATTGGCATCGTTAAAGGTCTCAACACCAGAACAACGCTCCGCAAAACGAATTATCTTTTCATTAAAAGGAAGATTAGTCCAATCCTCAGTGTGATATAAACACTGCCAACCAACGCCGTTTCCTCGATAACCTTTACAATTGGTATTTGGCAGATTCAAATGGTAAAGTATTTGATCTGCTGAAGTAATAGGGTATGGGCTATAAAACATTCTAGCACCATATAAGTTTCCATTAATCATATCGCCAATCCAAATGCGATACGGCTGAGCAACAAAATAGGTTTTAGCGTCTCTATCCCCTTCGTGTGCACCCCAGTTAATATAACTAATCTGTGGCGCATGCTGAAAGGTTACTTGAGTATGGTGACCAGCAGAACGAATAGCCAACACCCCAGTGCCAGAAAGGGGAAGAATTCCAGTATCAACAATACCATATTTTGAAAGTTCACTATAAAAAGAAATAATATCTTTATCAACTATATGTTCTAAGTTAAAAGATTCCGTTGTAGAACGAACAACGAAAGAGCCATTGTCGTTATTTTTTTCTATAGAAAACTTTACATTTTTAGATAAACTAGTCATAAAATTACCACCATTTTTAGTTAATAAATATATTATTTAAAAATACGATCTATGTCTTCATCAATCTCTTTGCTGAAATCACCAAATGTAAAAGCAAACCAATCCGGATCTTTTTGTGCAGTTTCGATGATATTTATACGAGATTCAATTTTATCTACAATATCAATAAGATCAGCAACACGATCTACGGCTTTAGCAAACTTTTTAAGCTCTTTTTTATCATGAGAATTTTGAAGAACAAAACTCAAAACTGGCATATCGTTTAAAGTAACAGAATTTACAATCTTTTGAATTCTGTCATTTAAACTGTCTAGTTGAGACTGCAGGTCATCCTTGACACTAGAACTAGCTTCGAGACTAAACAAAAAGTTTTTAAAGTTTTGTTTAGTGTCCGGAATCTTTTCTGGATAACCAGCTTCAGTCATATCTTTACCCCTTTATGGTTTTTCGGGTGTTATATATACTTCTTAACTCAAGCAATGACCACCAAACTGTTACTGCGCCAACAGCAACTTTGGTTATCAAACGAGCAATATTATGTTCGGTTATTTTGGAAACATTTAAACCCTGAACATCAAAATAAACATTATTTAGCTTAGCTTCGATGCTAGCTCTAAGTTCTTCTTTTGATATGGATTTTTGAGTATTATCTTCCATAATTTCTCCTTTGAGAACTCTGTCTCAATATGTTGGTGTAAGTGTGTTTTTTTATTAAATATCAGGCCACGATACCGTTGACCATCAACACCTATATAATTAAAGAAAACTTCTCCAAATAAAGCGGTAAGCAATAACGTATAAGAAAATACTTTATAATAAATGTTAAAAAATAACAATAACAATATAGTTAAAGAAGCAGTAAAAGCTCCAGCAATGCTAACGGCTTTTCTAGCTTCCTCATTGGTGTCATCAGTAACAGTAACACCTATTGAAAAAAATGGGATAGGAATAAAAAAAGGTAATCGTTTACTTACGTTATATCTTTTTGCTGCCATGTAATGTGCAAGTTCATGAACAAGCAAGAAAAAAGACATAACAAAAACGATTGGATTATGAATTATTGTATAATTTAAAGCTGCTACTGCAGATAAGGTAGCTAATAAAACAAATACCTCAATTGTTTTTTTGGGATACATGATTTAAATATCCTTCAGTATATTGAGCTACTACTAGCCCTATTGACTCTTTCATGTCTGGAGTAAGAACAGAAGCAAAACGAGTTTCAGAATAAGTTTCAGGACTTAAGCTATCAATTGATATTTCCTTGCAGTCAAGAATATCCTGGTTGCAAGGAAGATCTAGTTCTCGACCCAATGCAACGTAAAGAGCGTTGTTTTGCCATATGGTAAATTCGTTCATATCATACAAGGTTTGATAAAAAGTTTTTATGTAACGAGAATCAATGCCGTCATTAAAAACTTCTGAAAAGAAATTTGTTTTAGCACTGACCTTTTTAAGAAAAACTTCTTTCAAAAATTTATTAACGACAATCCGTTTTGCATTCTCTAGTTCTAGGTCAAAAAACTTGTTAGCAATAGAAAACTTATTTTCGCATACAGAATCTAAAGCATAAGTTACAGAACGAGGAATGATGTAACTCTGAAACTGTTTTATCCAAGAACCAGCTCCATCTAAAATCGTTAAAGCAAGTTTAACTCTGAAATGACCCATAAAAGAATTAAGGTCTATTCCGTGTTCTTCTCTTATATGCTTTACGAGATTTTTTGCTTCCTCGACACTAGCATTTTCATTCTCAAGCATTTTGCTCAAAACATCTAAAATAGACTGAACTGCTGCCCGGCTGTCTTTCGAGTTTACCTTAATTTTTTCATTAGTTATATCAGAAGGTTGAGAATCAGAAAGAGTTTTAGAATCATCAAAAATATCATCATCATTATCAAAGACGCTTGAACCAAATGTATTATACATAGTGTAGTCCTCCATTTAAAGCGATTTTTTAGATTAAAACATTTTTACAATCTTTTTACAATGATCAAGTGTTACATTAGAAACATCATTTTTATATATTTCTTTTGTAATGTATACTCGCTCTTCTTCTGTAGTATTTCCCCAAACTCCATAATACTGATACTGAAGAGCGCTGTATAAGCAGTTATGATTTACTGGACAAGCGCTACAGACAGATTTTGCCAAAACAATATCTTCTGATTTTGGAGAACCAAAAAAAATAGAAGTTTCTTTAGTTCTACAAGCTGCCTGCAATCTCCATTCTGTTTCGGAATATAAAGAATAATCAAACTCAGAAAAGTTCTTCGACCCCTTGATCTTTTTGCCCATTTAATTTAATCACTCCTGATTTAATCAAACTAGATATATTTTCAAGTTCTCTTGCTAGTTGATCAATAGAGTATACAGTATCGGTAAGCATCTTTGCTGCATTATCATATTCTTTTCTTTGTATGAAATCTAAAACGTCATGAATAAAAGTGTTTATGCCAAGACCGAATTTAGTAACCAAAGTAAGAGCAGCCTGGAGTTCTCCGGTCATTGCAATGACATTGTTATGATTATTCATTTCTTGAATAAACAATTTATCAACATCTGGATACATTTTAAATTCCCTTTCAGTATTTGGTACCGCACCTGGGAATTGAACCCAGCAAATGGATGTTTATAAGACATCTGTGTTCGACCAGCTCACCCGTGCGGTGAGCGATCATATTCGAACTGATATCGTTATAAATCCCTTTGCCATTGTCATTTCTCCATTGTATCACATTACGAGCCCGATGTAGGAATTGAACCTACGACCACCCGCTTACAAGGCGGGAGCTCTACCTCTGAGCTAATCGGGCAAAAACTCAGTATATATTAAAGCCACCGCAATTTTCAAGAAATTCTTGCCACTCACGAAGATTTTCTATAGTAAAAGGATAGTTTTTAGCCCAATTATCACGCACGCCTTCTCCATCGCAAGAAAAGCATTTGCGTTCTTGTTCTAATTCTACATCAGAACTATCCTGTTTTATTTTTACTTTTTGAACACCGGTAGATGAACATATGTTGCATGGTTCTTTTTGAAGACTATCTAAATAAGAACAATAGTCATCTTTCCATTTTTCAGCTTTGCCATTTTCTAAATCTTTTTTGATTAAATTAGCAAGTCTTTTTGCATCACTTGCATTTAATCCATCACCTGAATTAGTATGGCCGTCAACACATTTGCTTGTTATTTTTGGATACATTTGCTGGCAGTAATCCCACAAAGGATGCCAGAACCAAACATTATTTCTAAAATATTCACCCTTTTCATTTTTGGGTTTACGACCATAAACATCCATGCCCATAACATACTCCTTTAGTGGTGCGCCCTCCGGGGCTCGAACCCGGGACCTGCGGATTAAAAGTCCGTTGCTCTACCAACTGAGCTAAAGGCGCTCATAGCTTAGTCGGTTGTCAAGCAATTATCTATCTTCACTATAGAGAATCTTAGTTATTGGAGCAGAGCCAGTATTTATTTCTTTATTTTGAGTCTTTACAGTTTTGCTTGTGCTCAACTCAGCGTATTGCTTGTGATACTGTTCTTTAACTTCAGCGGCTCGTTCGATTGTTCCAAGAGAAATCATTCGAACTTTAGTCTCGGAATTAAGTTGATCTGCAGGAACCGAACTAGAATTGCTAACTTGAATAACGCAATCAGCAGCAACACTACGACGTATGGCAGCAACAACAGTAGCAGTATCTGTATTTGCTTTTGTAGCAAGACTACGAATAGTGTAAGTCTTACCAGTAGCAAGTAGTTGAACTACATAGCTCTGACGGCCAAGTGTGGTCTTGCTTGGCTTGTAACGAAACAAAGAAGCAATAAACTCATCAGTTCCGGGAAAATAATCTTCCGTAATAGCATTTTTTGAAACATGCTTTGTTGGATCATTTGAAACTGACTTATTTACAGTTTGTTCTTTAGAAAGTTTTGTTGATTTTAAATCGGAACTTTTATTTTGAGAACTAAGAAGTTCCGAAAACTCCTGAGGAGTACCCTCAAATTCAATACCGTTAATTTTGGCTTTCATGGTGTTCTCCTAACCTTGTAGGGTTGTTACTGCGTTTCTTTTAATGAAAAGAAAACTAAAATACTAAATGCCGCTGCTCCCAGAGTAGGGCTCGAACCTACGACCAACGGATTAACAGTCCGACGCTCTGCCAGCTGAGCTATCTGGGAATAAAATTAAGCAACAAAGCTGCTGGAAGAATATGCTACACGAGTCAATGGAGCAGCAAGCAAAACAGCCAAATCTGTGTGTATTTCATAAGAATTTAAATTCTCATCAAAATAAACATTTTCAACAATCATTTCATCAACACGATTACCAACGCCAATATAAAGTTT
>Ga0129333_10000736_pt1 | contig 28298 bp, 22 predicted proteins | sample CPB6_08_DNA_FD_94474 | JGI IMG/M metagenome (GOLD analysis project Ga0129333, IMG submission 94474) | Freshwater to marine salinity gradient microbial communities from Chesapeake Bay, USA - CPBay_Sum_0.6_0.8_DNA | ecosystem: Environmental > Aquatic > Marine > Coastal | place: USA: Chesapeake... | reverse complement strand
TAAATCCTGAATTTTCACATACACCAAGCAAGAATCCTGGCAATTGATTATTACCTAGTCTGTCTAAAATAAATTCATCCACCGAACAAACTGATGGTAATGAAATCTCCATATAATTTGTTCCTGCATTAAATGAAATATCGGTTGAATGCCAATGACCATTTACGACTAAATGATATCCTGATGTTCCAATACCATAAAGATTAACAAGTTCATGACCTTTCTTTTTAATTATTTCAGCATCACCATGATGAGCAATAATACATAAATCATTCATTTCGTGATTTTGAACCTTTTCAACATAGACAGGTTTTCTAGGTATATTTATTTGAACAAATCTATCTTCTTTGAACTCTCTATCAATCATATGATACGCAATTAAAGAACCTGTTCTCTCTGAATCATCATCCCTATCTTTACCAATTCTATCGTGATTACCACCAATATATGTAATTACGATTGGAAACTCTTTTCCTAGATTTCTTCTTAAATAATTTAAAAACTCTATTTGAGAATCAATACCAAAAAGTATTTGGTCAATACCAACCAAATCCATTCCTCTCAAGTGTTCACTTCTCATTCCACCTGTCATTACAGATTCAAACAAATCACCACCAAAAAGAATATAAAGACTATTAAGATTTTTAAATTTAATATAATCAATAGTCTTTTTTGCAATTTGCATCATTCTTTCATGTGCAATGTCTTTATTATAACCCCTACCAAATACAGGATTATCATATTTTTTACCATAATGTATATCGGAATACATTAAATAACAAATATCTGTATACTTGCCTAATATATCAGGATTCTTAAGTTCTTGTTCTTGCTCAGTTCTATTATAGAACCTATCAATTGTTTCCTCAATGAACTTATGAATATTTTCAAGGTCATGAATTTTTTCTTGGCTCTCAAAATATTTTTTTTCAATGAATGATGCTTTCTTTTCTACAATTTTGTTTAAAGCCATATTTGCTTTGTTTTTTAAAGCAAATTCAGCAATTTCTTCTTCACTATGTTCTTCAAGAACATGAAGAGGAAATAACATGTCTTTTGTAATATTAAAACATCTTAAAATTCTTTTAAATTGTTGAAATGTTAAATAAGGAAAATATGATGAAACATTCATCATTGTCACATATGGATAATATTGATGAATAGTTTCAAGCTGTTCTCTTGTTAGTTTTCCTATAAAAGGTTTTTCACCATGAATATAGATTGTAAATGAATAATCAATAATTCTGTTATTAGAATCACGATTAGCTACCCATGTACTTCTATTGTCATACGCTTCTTCTTTATCCACATCTGTTTTATGTACAGAATTTACTGTTACATTTTTTGTGGTTTTTCTTGCACTTAGGTATTCATTATAAATATCTAATAGTTTTTTGTAGTTTTTAGCATTTTTTGTTTTTTTGCTAACCAAAACTTTCCTAACAAATCCTTCATATTGCTCAGTTTGATTTATTGATGTATTGTTCTTAATACAAAGTTTAATAACATCAATTGCCGTATCAACTCTGTTTTCGGCTGATATGTAATTTTTTGTAACCATAAAACAAATATAGTTTATTTTTTAATCTTTTTAATTTTTTCCCTAATTTTTACCGCTAATTCATAATTCTCTGTTTTTAGGGCATCATCTAATTCAGATTGAAGTTCAATCTCAGTCTTTCTTCTTCTTTTAGTTTTAATTTTAAAAAGGTCAATAACATATAGTGTAGTAAACTGCTCACCACCACTATAATGAACTGTAACAGGGATTAACAAATCAATAAAATCCTTTTTAATATGTTCTTTTTTATCCTCCAATGGAATTTGTTCCCAAGTGTTAATAAAATTAATAAATTCTGTATCAACAAGAGTTCCTGTTAAATACATAACTCTTTGAGAATTTTCAAGTATTGGTTCTAATGTTTCAAAAAATTCATCAGGATTTTCATATTCTTTAGCATATTCCTCAAAAAATTCATCAATATCTTCAGGAAGAATCATTTCACATGAAAAATATGAAAATTTGTTAATAGTTGTTAACAAATCTACATAAATCTTATTATCTTCTTTTTTAGTATTCTTTTTCATAAAATTTTTTAAAAGATGCTTTTGCAAGAGCAATTGAGTCTGTTATATCATAGTTCTCAGTTTTAAAATTTCCATTCCTATCTAAAATCCATGAAATATTTTCATATTCTTTTGCTATCTTTTCAAATATATAGGTTTTGGGGTCGATTTTTCTAGATTTGAACTTTAAAATTGTCTTATCCTTTTTAACATCGTATTCTGTCATTTCAGGACAGAACAATCTCCTTACTTCATCAACACTTAAAAATTTTGGAATTATACCCAAAATATCTCTTAAGATGTAAGAACAAATCCCATTAAATTTTAACAGTTTGTTAACAGTATAGACATTGTTTGATTTGACTAAAGGTTCTTCAACAAATATATCAATTACTTCGTAAATTTTTAATTCTTCAACAAATTTTTTGAATCCATCACCTTTTACTATCTCAGGGTCTTCAATACAATCTTTTGTCTTGGTCATTTTTAATGCTTTTACCGAAATTAAATCGAAATTTTCATTAAAAATTGAAACACCAATACAACTTGTAGATATATCAAAAGATAGAAATACTCTGTCTTTGGGTATGATTATACCCAAATCTTTAAAATTAATAATTTCCATATAACTATAATACGATATTATACCACTAATCTAATATTAAATGGTATTAAATTGCTTGGTAATTTTTTTACAGGTTCGCTAAGTTTTGCAATACCAATTAAATCTTGATTTGCATTATACAAACCAATTGATGTAATGAATGTTGGTTTTTGAGTTGCGTTAGCATCGTATGCATCAACATATGATGAGTTTGTTGTTGTAACAAATTCTCCTAATCCTGCAACACACATAATATTCTGTACAAATTCAGTTGTTATTGAATCAAATTGTGCATTTGATAGTGTTGATGATGTAAAATATATCTTTGCAAAATTTTTATCACCTGAATATGTAAGTCCTGAAGCAATTCCATTAAATCCTGAACTTGTTCCTATTGTATATCTAAATCCTTGAACTAAAGTTTGGTCTGTAATAACAGCAAATCCTTTATCTTGAAATAGAATACCTACAGGTTTATCATAAAGAGGGCTAAAGACATTATTTATTTTTACACCATCATATGAAGCATATATTTTTTTACTTTCATCACCTTCAACCGAAGGAAACTGATTACTTGATGACCAAACATCCCATTGTAAATCATATGATATATGTTGTTGTATTTCAATTATTACATTTTTTGATACTATTGCACCAGCACCTGCTTGATAAATTTTAGGACTAACATCATTTATGCCAGGTGTAGATATCGCTATTAAATTTGGATTGGGTGAGGTTGGGGAATTTAATGTTAAATCAACACCATTAACTTCAACTCTTATATTTGATATGTCACCACCTGTTGGTGAGGATACGGTAATTTTTACTAAATCATTTGTACTAAATGAAACACCTGTAATAGTATATTTATTTGCAGCATTACCTGTTACTGATATAGTTGTAGATGTTAAAACAGTAATTACATCACCTTTATTTTTTGGTTTTTGAATATCATTTGAATACAAAAAGGTTACATTTGTATTGTTGTCGTTTTGCGATGTTGCGTTAAAACCAAAATAGTTATTATTTCTTTCTGATAATTGTTTATTTAAATTTTTACCTAAAAAAGTGGTTGCGCCTAAACCTAAAAATCCAAAATATGAACCATATACTGTTGTAGATGTTGCAACACTGTTTAGTGTAACAGGAAATGTTAATTTAAAAGTTTTACCATCAATTAATTCACCATATTCACCTTTTGGTATTTCAATAACAATAATTTCATCAATATTAGATATATGCCCTAATGCTGTATTAGCATAAGTTTGATTGTATGTTTGAATTTCTGAATTTGTTATTGGAAAGTTAAAAGACCTAAATAAATTTCCATAAGGTGTGGTTACCTCTGTTCTGTTAGCGTAAGTATATAAAAGTTTGTTACCACTTAAACTTGAACTGCTGTTATATACGGTTTTTTCAAAACCTACTGCCGATGATTCTATTTCTTTTAAACCTGATGCTAGTGACATAATATTATTTTATATTAAATAGTTGTTTTATGACCAAGTTTTTATAGCAAAACTTAAAGTAAAATCAGCAGTAACAACTTGCGTATTACCATAATCTGTATATAAACGTAATTTAATACTACCATTTTGTTGTAATGGGTCTGTTAAATTACTGAAAGTAGGTTTTGTAGTTCCCTTTGCTAGTCGTTTAACTTTAATTGGTACTCTTTTCTTATATTTTACATTATTTGGTTCTGCTGTAACATTGCCATATGTATTATTATCAAATTCAAAAATTACACTTGAATTAATTGGTGTTTCAAAAAATGGGTTACTACTAGTTGCTAAAACAATATCAACATATTCCCAAGCAGGATTGTATCCTGCTGCGGTTGAGTCAAAACCAACTTTTTCTAATTTAAAGTATGCATTAGTATATGAGTCTGTACTTATAGGTGTATTAGGATAATCATCTTTATATAAGAAATAATCAACTGTTGCATAAAAAGGTGGGTCTGTTGGTATATTAGTAGTTCCTGGTACTACATTTGAACCACCGATATAGCCAGCAGTTGCGCCCTGAAATTCAGCATCAAGACTCATTCGTAAATTTTCTTGTGCAGTTATTGGTTCTCTACAAATTAAAGTACTAGTAAATAATAAAGCTTCATTGTTTGTTTGTGTATCTACTAAGTAGACTTTATAAAAAATATCTGTTTTTGTAGCACCAAAATACCAAACTGTACCAAATGTAAATGGACTGTTTATGTCCTTAAGTAATAAATAATCATCATAAAATTGATAAAATTGGTCTGTTGATGAAATAGGTGTTCCATTTGCTATTGCTATTACTTTCCACTTGTAAGGACCTCCTGAACCTCCTTGTGGATTTGTAACATTTAATATTACTTCATCATAATTTGCACTAGGACATGCTTGTGAAACTGTTGCAGTTAATGGTGGTGTTTGATATGTACAACTACCATCATCTACATTTGCTTGTGAATTATAGTTAAGAGCAGTTGGGTCTGTGCAACCGAATATTTTTGGTATACAACTTCCATCATTTTGATTTGCTAGTGGGTTATAGTTAAGAGCAGTTGGGTCTGTACAACCAGGAATTATTGTTATTTGAGGTGGAACAAATGGATTATATATTAATTGATTTTTTTCTAAAAATGTGGCATCCGATATATGTGGTAAACATATATCTTCATCACCTGTAATATCAGGAATAAAACCAGTTTTAGGGATATTATATGTTGTACCGCTTATTTTTGATGCAATTTTATAATTTATATCATCATCATGTAGAGAAAAATATTTTATTTGGAAATCCATTGTATCTCCTGTAATAATTTTTTCTTTACCTGTTTGTGTTAGGTAAGCATATATTTTTTTTGTATTTGATTGCTGAATATATCCCATTTTAAATTATATCCAAACCCATTTATTTGCATTAATTGTTAATGTATCATTTTGTGTTGTTACACCACCAACAACATTGGTGATTTTTACTTTTACACCATTTCCACCTATTGGTTGTTGTTGTGCAAAAGAATTTGAAGCAGGTTTATTTAAACCATTTGTATTTCTATCGACTTTAAATGATATATTAAGTGATATTACTGTATCACCTGCATTTGCAACACCATTTGTAAAGTTAAATGTATTAGTTGGGAATGACGCACCTTGACTTTGTGTAATATCCACATGATTATCAAAATTTAAATCTTTTTGTAGTTTAAATGAAACATTTCTTTCACTTGCTAAAACAGCTGTATTATTACTTTTTGTTAATGTGGCAATAAAACTAAAAAATTGAGATGGTGATTGAGATATAAAATTATTACCTGATTGATAAGAACCTACAGAAGCACCAATATTTACAACCGAAGGTTCTACTTTTAATATTAAAGTTCCAACACTTGTTTGACATACATTTGTTGATGTGTGAATTAAATTTTCATTACCTGCTGAATCTTTTACATATATTCTATAATATGCATTTGTACCATTAACAACAGTAGGAAAAACATAAGTTTGATTAGATGCTTTATATGCATATGGGTCTGGACCATAAAGATTAATAAGATTACCAAATGAATCATAAGGCCATGCTTTCCATGTATATGGACCACCTGAACCACCATTAGGACTTAAAATACCTATAGTTACCTGTCCTGAATTATCTTGAAGACAATTAAATATATATTCTGCTGTAATTGGTGTTAATGCTATATCTTTTACAATTACTGTATCAGCTGTAGCTAAAACATTACCTGATTGGTCTTTTAATTGAATTACTATAGTTTCATCACTATCAGGTATTGAATCATTTTTAATATTTAAAGTAAATGTAGCTGTATTAGAAATAATTGTTACAGTACCATTGTTTACATTTTGAATGAAATCACTAGCATTTGTTGTTCCTGCATTTGCCCAATATAATGTAGTATTATCACTTACATTTTGAGTTGTGATAGTAAATGTAACTGTTTCGTTTTCATTAACTAAAGTTTTATCAGGTGATATTAAATATGATGGCAAACTAACTAAATTTGTAAGCATATTTTTATTTAAAACACCACTTACCATACTTTTTATACAACTATCTGGGTCACCTGTAATATCGGGAACAAAACCTGTTTTTAAAACATTATATAAAGTGTTTCCAGAAGAATCTTGACCTATAGTATATTTACTTATAAGATAATTAACATCTTCATCGTGCAATGAAAAATATTTTGCCTGAAATTCAGTTATATCTCCATTTAAAATTCTTTCTCTAGCATATTGTGTTAAATATGCGTATAATTGTATTGTGGATGAACTTGTTACAAAACCCATTTTATGTTGTTCCTGTATATAAATAACTTGTTGCGTCAACGATATGTGCTACTGATACACTTCTGATACAATCATCATCATCACCTGTGATATCGGGAACAAATCCTCTTGGTAATTTATTATAATCAGAATTAACATTTTTTGATGATATGCGATAATTTATATCATCATCATGCAAACTAAAATATTTTACAGTAGACTCAGTTGCTGATGAAAAAAGTAAAAAATATCTACCCTTTTGTGTTAAGTATGCATATAATGTTTGTGTTGCAGAGCTTGGTACATATCCCATATTAAAAATCCATGTCTAATTGTATTTTGAAAATTTTATTGGTATTCTTTTTAATTGGAGTATTTAACTTTCCAACTGCAACTAAAACATCGTTTTGGTCATAAATAGCAGCTTCTGTAATATATACACTATTATCTAAAACATTATCCCATGTTGGATTATTTGATATATTATAATCACTGAATCCTAAACTATGTGATATTTGTGTCCTATAAACTGTTGCTTTTATATCTGTATTAATATTACCTATTAATATACTTTCCTCTCCAAATCCTAATTGACCTGTTGTGTCATAATTTGCTGATGTAGGTAAACTTCCAATAAAATTCGTGATATTGTATGAAGAACCCCCTGTATAATCATTATTAGTAAGTGTATAAATTGTATTTGTAAGTGCCGATACAGGTATTGTTCCACCTGACCAATTATTATAATTTGTTAACCCTGAGGTTAAATCAATTAATTTCCAACCTGTTGGACTTGGTTCTGTACCATATGTATATTTTTGTGCTAAAACATAAAATTTATTAGCATTAAAACCTGTACCATCTGAACCAGTAACCTGTGATTTCATAAATTTAAAATATGTATCATCAGGGAAATTAAATGTTATATTTTTTTCTCTTAAGGTGCTTTGGTCAAAGTGTTGTATATAACCGCAATGAATACCACCTTTTAATCCGTAACTTTTGTTGGTATTATAACTTTCGTTTGAGAATAAATATGTAAAAGCAATAGATTGTGTTAAAGAACCTGCTGTTCCTTTTGATAATAAATAATTATTTTGTGCAATTTCGGGTGTTGTTGCGTCTTTTAATGTAATATTAATTGGTGGTAATGTGTGTGTTCTGTCGCTTTTAAGCGCAAGTACATTAACCAATTCTTCATCTTCAATAACAGCTATTCTTAAATCATTAAATACTTTACCAACAATATTATTTGATGTTGATTCAACAAGGTTATAATATTCTGTTGTAAATCCTGTTAAATTTGTTGGTTTAGTATCTCTTGTATTTGCGGTTAAAACAATACCCATTGTAGCACTTCCTTTAGCGTGATACATAATAGTTGGTAATGTCATTTTAAATGTATCATTTAAAAAACCTTCACCATAATAATTTGATATAGATTTATTTGTAAAGTGAATTATTGCAAATTGAGATTTTCCTGAGTTACTTGATAGTCCTTGAATATATTCTCTAAATCCTGAGAAAACTGCACCATCATAATATTGTGCTGTATAATTATTTGGAACACCTGCTGGTGTTTGTTTATATACGATATTTAAATTCCAAACAGGTACATCATCATTTGCACCAATATTACATGTTGAATCAAATGCTAAAGTGTCATAATTCCAATAACTTATAGTTGTTCCTGTACTATAATAATTATCTATTGCATTATTTGGTGGATAAATATAAACAAGACTTTTATTACTTGTTACTGAACCATTAAAATTTGGTAAATCTCTATCTACTGTTACTTCATTACCTGTAACAGATGATACTTTATACCATAAGAATGGTCTTGGATAATTCTCATCAATTACACCACTTAAATTTGTAAATGTTGTTAATTTTGGATTTCTCCAATCAATTAAAAGCATTGTTCCTGCTGTAATATTTGCAGAAGATGCTACATTAAGTTTAGTATTACCTGTTGTACTAGTAATTGCTACTGTTGTTACACCTAAAATATAGGTTGATGAAGTAAGTGCTGTAAAACCATCCGATGTTGAACCTGTAAAAAATCCTCTTTCTTTTGCTGTGTTTGTGACATATACAATAGCAGGATTTGGTGGTGTAATAGCTGCCTTTGTTACTGCTGATAGTGTGCTAGATATTGGTATTGGATGTTTAACAATTGGGTTTGCATCTTTTGGTCGCATAATTGAAAGGTCTTTTTCATCAATTATTGCGGTGTAATTCCTTAGAAAGTCATAATCGATTTCTGAATCACCAAACTCAATTGTTTTGAATGTTAATAGACCTTGTGCCAATAACAATCTGCCATTGTTATTCAGTTTTGTATTTATTACAACCCCATCACTTTTTTGTATAAAACTCATTTGAAAACTATTTATAATAAATAGTTAGTATTATGTTCGGTTTATTTTCAAATCCAAGATTTATAAAAATTACACATGACTTGTTTAGAGATAGTAATTCTAAAAAAACGTCATTAACAAGATTACTAGCTATTATGTTGTTTTTTATTGTTATTTGGTTTCATATTGAGGCAATTTCAATAATGGTTGAAAAAAAAGAAATAGACCATGCATTGGTATTTGAAGATTTTGCTTTCATTAGTGCTTTAATTATGCATAAAAACTATATTAATAGAAATAGTAAAGAAATCAAAGATACTGAAGCAGAAGAGAACCAACCAAGTTAAACTAATTCAAGTTTTTCTTGTTTTTCTTTAATTAATCCTCTATAAAAATCTGCTCTAATATGACTTAATACATCAATGTCATATCTTTTACAAGCAAGTTCATACGCAGCCTCACCCATATCTTTAACATGATTAGGGTTATTTATGCAATACTTAATTTTTTTATACCAATCTTTATATTGTCTATCAGGGTTTACATATAAAATATTCTTCCCATCAACCCAATCCTTGTCATGATTATAAATTGGAACATCAGATGCGATAACAGGAACTTTATGGAATGCTGCTTCAATTACTTTAAGATTTGATTTAGCAAATTGATAGCGATTATCTGAATTATCATCCATTACACCTTTGCCATATACTTTAATAGGTGCAAGTGCCACATCACCATGTTTATAATTTTCAGCAAACTTGTAAAGACCTTGAGTTTTGTGTCTAAAGTAGTTTTGTTCTGCTTGTTTTTCGTAAGTGGATTCTAAATCAAACTTTAATAAGAAATTATGATAATCTTTATCTTTAATAAGTTTATAATTTGAAGTAAAAATTTCTTCATATCTTGTCCAAACTGTTTCTTGTGGATTAATTGGTCTAGTTTCTTCTCTAATAGTATTACCATTATACTTATCTACTATTTGTTTTGGTATTTCTGGAATATTTGTTATATTAAAATTAGTTGCCACAAGTTTTTTATAAAGTTGGTCTGTAAAAAGACCCATTCCTTGTAATTCTTTTACAAATTCTTCATTAACAATATAGTTTGTTGTTGTTCCTCTAAGGTCAAAACCTGAAAGATGAACTTGAAATTTATTTTCAATCGCAGGGTCTGCTATTAATCTTTCAAAACTATCTTTTAGTAAAGAAACATCTTGTAAGTGTGATGAACCTGCAAGGTAAAGAATTCTTAGTTTATCATATGAACATTTATCATTTGCTGGAATCCATTCTTTAAGATTTCTGTTTACTCCATTTGGAATAATTAAAATATTTTTATTGTATGGTTTAATGTAGTCTGCATAAACTGATGTTGTTGTTGATACACCATCAACAATTTTAAGATTTCCAACAATTTTATCTTTTAAATTATCTTTTTTTACTGCATGATATAATGGATGTTCTCTTGATACTTCCCAATAGTCATCAATATCTAAAATTACTTTAACACCAAAACTATGAAGTTTATCAACTAAATAAGGCATTTGTGAAAAATCACAAAGTGTTCTATGACCGTGAATAATATCATACTCTTTTAAAAATTCATCATTATTCCAATCTGGATTCTTTATATAATCAATTTCAAATTCATCATCATATAATTTTGATAGAGAGATTGCAGGTTGTTCAGAACGATAAAAATTAACACCATGAACATCCATGTTGGTAATTAAGATTTTTGGTTTTCTCATAAAATAATATTTCAATTAAAATACGACACAATTATGCACCGTAAACTAATGATATATTATCTGATAAAACAGTATATAAATTTTTGTATGAAAAAGAAATATTTATTGACAACCTGTTAGTTTCTTCTGATTGATTTATATCAATGTTATCTATCTCTAAATTTTTAAAATATCTCTGTATATCTTCTCTAATTGAGTTTTCAATATCGGTTGCGGTTATTTTATCATTTTTTTCAAAAATAAACTCATGCAATCTAGAACCAAAGTTTGGGTCATACCATCTTTCTCCCTTTTTTGTTGTTAAGAAAAAATATAATGAAGAACGAACATCATCAAGAGTCGTTGTATTCATTTTATACAATCTTCCATTAAATTCATCATCTTCAAATGGAAATTTTATCGATATTGTTTTATTATTTGCCATTATGTGACTATAAGCATTAATTTATTGCCAAAATTGATACCATCATATCCACCTCTTTTTGCAAAACCATTCAATCTATTCTTAATAAAATGAGCATAGACTTGATTTACATCTGAAGCCATTTTTTTAATTATGGCAGGGTCTTTTTCAAAATTAGGGTCAAGAATATACATACCTGCTAAATAGAATGGTTCATGTAATTCCATTTCTTCCGCAGGAACATGTAAAACTTTGTCAAAAAGAATTTCATATTCTTTATCGTATCCTTTGTCTTTTGTAAAAGACATTATGAAACCTGAAGTATTTCCTTTATCAAATGGTCTAACTGAATAAAGTGTTAAAACCTTATTTGTAACATCGTCAAATGTTAATTTATCCTGTAATGATTTTACTTCTTGCTCTTTGTCTTTACCTAAGTATTTTGCATCATCAACAAGTTCTACACTTTTTATTTCTTTTTCTACAGGATTTATATTAGTAAAGGTGCTTGGATTTGTTATTCCATATTCCTTTTTAAATTCAATTCTATCTTGGATTTTATTTAAAATCCTACAAGCATCTTTAGAATTTAAAAAGATTTTATAACATTCTACTTTGTCAATATCAGGTCTTGATTGATATGTATAAACTCTATGATGACCATCTAATATGTTATTGTTGGCATCTACCCAAGTTTTAGGTAAATAACCATCACTATCAATAACATTATTGATTTCATCAATCTTTGGTTTCATTACTTTTTTCTGTAATGGTTTAAGATAACTTGGTTCAATCATAACTGATTTAACAATAATACCACCATCCTTCATTTCTTGAAGGATTTCATCAATGTTTTCTTCTTTTACTTGTGGTAACCAAATTTCAGACACATTATTCATCTATTATCTTTTAAATAAATAGTAAAATCAAATCACACTATTTATATTAAATTATTTATATCTATGGAAAATGTTTTAAATGCAAAAAATAAGCTAGATAGCTTATTGCCAAAAGTGGTGTCCGATTATGTTGAATTCCCATCACAGGGCTTATTTTATGGAAATGGTATTGATAAGGTAATGGTCGAATATATGACTGCTGCTGATGAGCAATATCTTTTATCTGAAAACTATATCAAGAATGGTACTGGTATAGAATTATTAGCAAAAAATAAAATTAAAGACCCTGAATTTAATTCAACAATGTCTGTTGATGACCTATTAACAGGTGATTTAGATGCTGTACTTCTATTTCTAAGAAGATTTGCATATGGTGAAGATTATCCGGTTCAGGTTATGGATACCAATGGTAGAAATTTTGAAGCAGTTGTGGACTTATCAAAAATTGGTTACAAACAAATTGTAGAACCAAATTCAAACATGATGTATGATTTTCATCTACCAATTTGTAAACAGGATGTTGAGTTCAAAATCTTAACTTATGGTGAGAAAAAAAGATTGGACCAAAAGATTGAGAAACTTTCTAAGTATAAAAATGAATCAAGCATTTTTGAAACTCAAGAAAGAATAATTGCACAAATACATACAATTGCAAATGAAACTGATAGACCTTTTATTGAAAAGTTTGTCAAATTAATGCCCCCAAAGGATGCATTATCATTAAGAAGATACATTTTAGAAGTAGAACCAGGTTTAGATTATAATTATGAATTTGAAGGGAAATTCACTGGTGACTTTTTTCGTCAGGCAGTTACCTTCGGTATCGAATTTTTTTATCCAAGAAAATAGATATGAAGAATTGATAGCACAAGAACTAAATTTTCTTGTTGAAAATCATTATTCATATCATGATGTCATGTATATGATGCCTGTCTATATGCGTAAAAAGATAATAACAATTATTCTTGAAAGAAATCAAAAGTTATTAAAAGAAAAGCAAAGAGCAGCAGGTTATCAGGATGTTTAATATCTATTTATATAAAATATGAAAATATTAAATTATAAATCGTTAAATGAACAAAGCGTCTATGACCAAGCTCGTAGTACCTCAAAAGCAACAGGTATTAGTCAGGGTAGTATACGTACTCTTGTTGGTGCTAATTTAAAAAGAGATGCTAGAATAGGTAAAGTACCATCAGTAAATGCTTTTAGAAGTTTAGGTTTTTCATTTGTTACACAACAAAGTTATAATGATTTTTTAGCTTCAAACGGTTCTACCGATTTACAAGTTTATAATAATTTACTTTATACATTTGCAATATTATATCAAGGTGATTCATGTTATTTATATCCATATACTAGACAAAGTTTAACTTTAGAATCAATGAAGTTTGTAACTTCATATTTAAAATTGGATTTATTTAAAAGAGCAGACCCAGCCGTACAAGAAAATATAAAACAATATTTTTCTCAATTTGATATGAAAAGAAGTGCTGAAAATGAAAATAATGTTAAGAATTATACACTAACACTTGGTGCTAATTTTGATGAGATAAATAAAAGATATAGAATACCAATGGAAGTTCAAAATCTTAAAAATTTTGCAACTCCTACATCAGAACCGATGTTTATAAGTATAAATGGTGTATCAAAAGAGTATGCTATAAATACTGCATATGGCCAAAAAGAAGAAAAATATCAAACTTTAGATATTGATTTTACTCCAACTACAATACCAGGTTTTTCATCAGGTACATCAAATCAAGACGAACCTTATAAATCATTTAATATATTATTTACAGATTATAATGAATTGGCTTCCACTTATCAAAATACTACTAGTAGTTTACCCACAAATTTAGTAAGTCAATATCGTTTTATGAGTATTTTTAGACTTAAAAGTGGTAATAAACCACATATAATTTACACAGATAGACCTATAACAAATTATTTGGTAGTAAATCAAAGAGTTAAATGTATTATCGGTAGGAATAATAATGAATTTTATGCAGCAGAAATGAAAGTAAATAGCATTGGTTAATAAAATATGGCACTAACACCAGAAGAAATAGAAAGACAAAAACAACTCTTAAATAGTTTATATGAACAGTATTCGGTTACTGAAGATATATTAGATTTAGAAAGACAAATATCTGTTCAAATAGATGAGCAAAATAGTTCTATTACTGGTTATATTAAAGGACAAGCTAAAATAAAAGAAAAAATTCTTGAAAGAGCAAAAATTGATAGTACATTAGCTAAATTAAATGATGAATTAGCTGGGTTAATGGCTATAGAAAATGAATTAGCCGGTAATATAAATGATGAAGAAAAGAAAAGATTAGCATATTTAAAAAATACTGTAGCAGAAAGTAGAAAAACATTAAATTTACTTGACCAAGAAATTAATGCTTTACAAGAAAATCTTAGTTTATCAAAGGCGATTGGTAATGAATTTAAAAATGGTGTTGTATCGCTTCTTCAACAAGAATTTAGTTTTAGTAAGATTTGGGAATATTTACAACAGATTGATGGTGTAATCAAAAAACAACAATTATCACTTGGTGTTTCGGGAGAAAAAGCCAAAATGATGAGAGAACAGTTTGAAGCATCTGTTAATGCTGCTGCAAACTTGGGTGCTAGTGCAAAAGATATTGCAGAATTACAAGATGGTATTACACAAGCAACAGGTAGAGCATTCTCTTTTAGAGAAGCTGAAAATTTAGCATTAGTTCGTATAGCAAAAGGTACAGGTTTACAAAATGATGAAGTTGGTAAACTAGTTGGTACAATGACTCAATATGGTTTAACCATAGAATCATCAAAAAAGTTAATTGAAGATAGTGTTAACTCAACCGCAAAATTAGGATTAAGTTCAAGTGCTGTATTGAAAAAATTAACAGCCAATATTGATAAACTAAACTCCTATAGATTTGATAAAGGTGTAAAAGGTATTGAAGAAATGGCTAAAGCATCTGAGAAATTTAAATTCTCAATGGATGGTGCTTTTGCTGCTGCTGAAAAGTTTAGAACACTTGAAGGTCTATTAGAAGCAGGAGCGCAACTACAAGTTTTAGGTGGTGAATTTGCTAAAATAGATGCGTTCAAATTTTCTTTCTTAGCAAGAAATAAACCTCAAGAGTTTGCTGTTGAAATGGCTAAACTTACTAAGGGTATGGCAACATTCAACAAGGAAACAGGTGAGTTTGATGTTACAGATGTTGATTATGATAGATTGAGAGCAGTTGCAGAAGCAACAGGTAGAAGTTTAGATGATTTAGTACAACAAGCAAAACAGGTCAATCAAATTAATTTTGCTAAAAAGCAAATAATGGTTGGTACTGATGAGGAAAGGGAAATGTTAGCAGGTTTGGCTAAATTTAAACCTGGTAGTACAATAGGTACGATACAAATAGGTGATAAAGAAGTTAAACTAACTGAGCTAACAAGAGACCAAATTGATTTATATAAACAAACACAAAAAACATTAGAACAAAGAGCAAAAGATTCTCAAACTTTTAATGAAGCATTAGCAAATTTAGTAGACCAATTAAAATCTACATTATTACCTTTATTAACAGGAATTAATAAAATACTTGAAGGTTTTAATTTCCTTGTTGGTGGTCTTAGAGATGAAAATGGTAAATTGAATGGATTATTAAGTATAGTTCCACTTGGTGGAATTATCGTATCATCAAAAATATTATCATCATTATGGGGTTGGTTAAAAACATCAATGGCATTTCAAAAAGCAGGTGGTTTGTTGGGTGGTGGTAAATATGGTGTTACTAGTGGTCAAATTGGACCTGCATTACCAAATCAAGGTGGTCCTACAAGTGCTGCATCAGGTGGTGCAATGGGTGGTTTTGCTAGTGCTGCAAAACTTGCAGCTATAGGTGTTGCTGCTGTTGGTATTGGTTATGGTTTTAAGTTAGCAGCAGAAGGTGCAAGTGAATTAGCAAAAGCAGTTAAAGATTTAGATGGTGCAGGATTTTGGAAATTAGGTGGTACAATAGTATTTGTTGGTACTGCTATGGCAGGAGTATTGGCAGCAGGTATACTTGCTGTTGGTAGTGCAGGTACTGTAGGTGCTTTAGGTTTGGCAGCGGTAGGTGTTGCAGCAGCAGGAGTTGGTTGGGGTATTGGTCAAGCAGCAACAGGTATTGGAGAATTAGTTAAATCTTTTGGTACACTTGAAAAAGTTAATATGTTACAAATAGGTGCAGGTATTGCAGCTATTGCTGGTGCAGCATATTTAATGAGTAATCCATTAGCAATGGTTGGTCTAGCTTCTGTTGGTGCAGCTTTATATGGTATAAGTAAACTTGATTTTACTAATGTTGTTCCATTACAGAATTTACATTTTGTTGATAAAGATATTCAAAATATGAAAGATATGGCTAATCTTTTAGCACAGATTAATGCTATTGATACATCTAAACTAACAGCATTGAAAAATTTATTTTCAGAGGGTACTATGAAAGTTCAGATAGCAGGTAATTCAATGATTAGAAATGAAATAACCCTTGACATCGAGGGAGAAAAGATTTTCAAAAGAATTGAAAGATTAGTTGAACTTAAAACAAGAAAAGCTCCTGGGGATACTAAGAGCATAAAAGTCTAAAATTTTATTCTATATTTGGTTTCAAACCATTTTACTTGGATTCAAATAAAAAATTTCTTAGAAGTCACTTGCACATTCCATTGGGGATGATAAGCAGGATTATGTCTTCTTCGACATACAATTTTAATGAATTCAAGACATATTTAAGTTTTGCCTTCAGAACTTCAGGTAATTGCAAGTTAAATATAGCGATTAAAAATGAAGTTTCTAATCATTTAGGTATTAGTCAAAAGACACTAGGTAAACACATTAAAACTTTAATAGAAAAGGGATATTTTGGTTATAACCCAAAGACAAATGTACTTTTTATAAATGGTTTAGAAAAGATAAAAAGATTAGTTTACATTAATAATGATTATGATAATGAAGTTTTAACTAAAACGTCATTTAAATTAAATGTAAATGAAATTAAAAATTTAAAATTTTTAACATTTAGTGCTAGAGAGAGTTTAATTCTTAAATTTCAATCAAAATACAAAAAAAGATTGAGATTTGAAGAGTATCTTACCAAAAATGGTTTTACCAAAAGGTATAACAATGGTAGTGAGAGTACTAAAAAACAGATAAGAAAATATTTTCTATCCGAAGAGAAAACCAAAGGAGATTCAATGAAAAAGGAAAATCCAAACCACTTTGGTTTAAATCTCTTTATTGATGATAGAGATTACTTAGGTGTTTCAAACACTTTTATATCCGAAAAATTTAATAGAAGTAAATCTTGGGGTTCTAAAACAAAAAAAGAATCTTATAATTTAAGTTTATTAAAGTATGATAAAAAAGCAAGATATATTGATACATTTCCTGTTACATTTAATGTAAGGAGATATTTATCAATTAATTGCCCAACAACATATCATAAATTATTTTGTAAGAAAGATAATGATAGTATTGTTGTATTTGAGAGAGGATATGATGAAATTGTTTCTTATGTTAAATTAACTACAAGAAGATTCTAAAATTTTATAAGGAAAATTTGGAAACCATATAGTAAAAGGAAGTTTTAGTAAAAACTATATTAGGCTCTGTATTTTAAACCTTTAATTTTAAAAAAATAAAAACTATATATAGTTATATACTGTATTTTTTCTAACTTATGAGTTGTACTGATAGTAATGCTTCTAATAATTTTATACTTATAGACCCTAATTGTGAGATATTAACTACACAACCTTGGTTTAGTAACTTATCAAATAATGATATTGGTGATGATTTTAGAAACCGTGGTATTCCAAAATTTGAAGAAATTAGGTCATATGTTGAATTATCAATGATTCCTAAAAATCCAAATTATGTTTTAATTGAAGGTAATAAAAAAACAGTCAATTCAAAAAAACGAAATGGTAGAATAATACTTCAGGGATTTAAAGAAAGAAATAATAATAAATTTTATTCAACAGATTATACTGATGAATTAATGGGTGGTGAAGAAAGTAACTATGAAGGTTTTGGTATTAAAAATATTGAAATAACATTTGATGCTAATAAAGTTCCATTAGTTTCAGTAACTTTTTATGATTTAAGAGGTAATGTTTTAAATAATTTTAAAAGTAACTTTGCTTTAATGTTTCAATTACCATATCCTATATTTTATTTAAAAATAAAAGGTGGTTTTGGTCCATTAGTAGAGTATAGATTATTAAAAACAAGAGATGATATCAGTGTTGATGAAGCAGGTAATTATATAATCACTAGTAAATTTATAGGTGATAGATTTGCACCATTAAGTGATGTTCCATTGTTATATTTAATGGCAATACCATATTTAACAAATAAAAGTGTAAATATTTTTGATAGGAGTATTGATAGTTTTCATGAATTGATAGTTGCATCAAAAAGATTATTTGAAAAAGCTAATCAAGTACAGAACTCAGACCAAACACTTGAAAAAGAAGAACAAGTTAAAAAAATAGCAGAAGTTGTTGAACAATTAGAATTAATTAAAAAAGATTTAAATGATGTCGAAACTGTTAGGAAAAAATTTTCAGAAGATGAAGAAATAACAGCATTATCAGGTGATTCAAGAGCAGTATTTAATAGTTTCACAAATTCTTTTATCAAAGTTAGTAAAGACACTTCTGTTAATTTTGGTTTTCCTGGTTCACCCGATAATCAGAGTTTTAATGATTTTTTTAAAAATTTTAATAGAATTGTAAATGAAACAATAAAAACATATAATCAAAACATTAAAGATGTCGATAGTACTATTGGTAATTTACTTTCAACAAGCAATAAAATATATGAAAAAGCAGATGGAACTTCAACAGAAAGAATTGAAAAAATAAATTTTAAAGATTTAAGTGATAGAATTACATTAGAAAGAAATAAACTTAAATCTCTTAGTGTTAATGCATCAGTTGATTTAACTAATCAATTAATAAATTTACCAACACAATTTTTAGGTGCAACAAATTTAACAATTGGTTCAATATTTAATATAATTTTTAAAGATTATAATATTTTATTAGAAAAAATAAAAAAAGCAGGTAATGATGGATATACCGAAATTAAAGATGGTAAAAGAACACAACAAACATTTGATAGAATGGGTTTTCCTACTGTTATCGAAAGAGACGCAAATGGTGCAAATAAATTAATATATCCTGGTATAAAAACAGAATTTAATAATTGGCCTGAAGTTAGATTAATAGAAGATTTTATTGTAGCATATGCTAAAGCTGCTAAAGCATCAGCAATTGCCGATGTTCTATCAGAAGTTAATAATGATGGTGCAACTAAATATGCACCAATCAATCCAAGAGAAATATATACAATTACTACTAATCAAGGTGGACAGAATTCACCAGAAAATGTTTATTATGGTAAAACAGTTTCAGAAATTGCTAAATTAATATATGAAAGATTTTTAATATTAACAAATGTTAATCTTGATATTATTGATACAACAACATCATCTGATTATGAAGATTGGAACTTAGATACTGATGAAGGTAGAGGTTCTATGACTTGGATTAAAGAATGTTTTTTTGAAACAAAACAAATAAACGAAGTTAAAAAAGGGGCATTTAATCTTGCAGTATCAACAGAAGCAAGAAATATTGCATTTGCAATATCGGTAAATCCAGAAATAAAAAATTATTTTAAAGGTTTATATGCAAATTTTGATAATAATTATTTTCAAACTCACCAAAATGATGAAATAGTAAAAGCAGTTAATGAAACTGATGTTTCAAGTAATAATTTATTATTGTCTAAAATTGGTGCATTTGATGATTATTATGTTACAGCAGGTATTGCTCAACCAGGTTTATTAAGTGAAAATAATACTAGCAATGATATTATTACTAAATTTTTATCAACAATAAATTCAGACCAAACAGATAAACCATTTTCAGTTACAAAAAAGAATGTAATATTTATACCTGATTCTCTAAAAAATAGTAGAAGAGATGCTGTAGCACCTGAAAAAAGAGCATCTGATTTGTTAGAAGATGTTATTGCAAAAACACCTACAACTTCTTTTTTAACACCTGCAATAGGAAGGACTTTATTTTTTAGTGTTGTAAATGGTATTGCAAGTATTTTAGATGACCAAAATAACCAAGTTAGTGTTGCTTCATTAGATAATATAATTGTACCTGAAAAAAGATATAGTATATTATCAAGTGATTATGATACAGATATAACTAGACCGCCTTGGTATAGAAAATCTATTGCTAATCCTAATTATCCATCTATAAAAGAACAGATAGAACAAACATCTGATATCTATGAATTATATAGATATACAAATGGTGATATTTTTAATAAATCAGTCTTTGATTTTGATTTTTTAAATAGAAGACTAGTATATCCTTCGCTTGTACAAGTGCCAAGGGGTATGTTAATAATTATGGGTTCTGTTTTATTATCTAAAATAGCAACAGGGCAAATTAATTCTAACGGTTATTATAAACTTGAATTATCTGGTGAGGCATATTACATAAAAAAAGATTCAAAATTTTATAACTTATTAATATTTGAAGCAGAAACATTTAATAATGTTTATGGTTGGTCAATTTATTATCAAAATGGAGAATACTATAATAGAAGAGATTACGACCCTGTTACAAAACGATATAAACAAGAGTTAGAAGCCACAATAGAGTATTTATACCTACCTTCTTATATATGTGTAAATGACCATAGATTTACAGACCCAGGACCTACAAGTACAAATCTTAAATTATCCAAAGGACCATCTGATAATGGTTTATATAAAAAATATCTTACATCATTATTTAAAAAAATTAATGAATTTGTAGAAAAAGATGAAGAAGAATTAAGTACCAAGCTAAAAAGTATTGATTCACACATAAAAGACCCAGAAGTTAAATTAGCAATTTACAAATCATTTCAAGTAATTTATGAAAATTATCTTCATGGTATTTCAGATGAAAGTTATAAATTTGTTATATCAGATGATGATAAAAGTAGTTTCAAATTTGTTGATAGAGCATATAATCCAATAGGAAGTAGATGTATTCTTGATTTAAAAACATTATTAAATGATGTTAATGATACAGATGTTAGTATATTAAGCGCAATTAGTAGACTTTTATCTGATAATAACTTTTGGTTTTATCCATTTCAAGGATGGTTAACAGATAAAGAAAAATATAATGAATTATTTAGAATTCAATTTGATGAAGTAAGAGAAACAAAACCTGTATTTGTCGCAATGTATGTTGGTGGATTATCAAGTAATCCATCAAACACAGGTAATTTAGATGATTTTCCTATTCAGGATGATAGTATTAAAAAGAACACTATACCTAGTGATTTTTCAAAAGATAGTGGTAATTTACATGCGTTTAAAGTTAAATTTACAGGTACTCAAAATCAAATGGTTTTTTCAAACTTACAAGTATCAACAGAATCTCTAAAAAATACAGATGAAGGATTGAGAATACAATCTGATATAATTAATACTGCAAGTAATTCATTCAGCGTTCCTAAAGGTCAATCTTTACTTAATGTTTATCAAAAACAAAGCTATTCATCAACAGTAAAAATACCATTTGGTAATATGGGTATTCAACCTACCCAATATTTTTATCAAGAATATATGCCATTATTTGATGGTTTATATATTATTTATAGTGTTTCTCATTCAATAGATTCCGATACTCAAAGACTTGAAACAACATTCAAAGGTTATAGATTAAAAAGAGATGTAAATCCAATTGTTGAACAACAATTTGTTGATTTTATAAATGATAATTTCTTTACAAATACATTAGATAGTTTTGGAATTACAACATCACTAAGCGATGTTACAGGAAACAGACCATTTGACCCAACTAAAGATATATATTACAATTATGCTAATTATGCTGGTGGTTATGAAGGATTTATAGATTATACAATGTGGGATATAAATTCTTGGAGAATTGGATATGGTAATCAGCTTTGTGCGTTAAATAGTGCTATAAAACTTTTTGAAGCAGCAGACCCTAAATGGAGCGATAGTAATAATTTTGTTACATTAAGTGAAAACCCTAGAAAATGGCCTATCTCTGTTGATTTAGAAACAGGAGAAGTTACATATCAAGATTTACCTGATGTAAGAAGTGGAAATCAAAGTTTTAAATATGTTGAGTTTTATCAAACATATAAAGAACCATCATCTACCACTAGAGCAACAAGGGTTCAATGGAATCCAACTAAAAAACCAGGTAATTATGGTGGATATATCAAAAGATTTTATACACAAGCACATGCTAAAATAGCAAACTATAAAATAACACATGACCAATTAAAAATTTTAAATAATTCATATCCAAATTTTAAAAGTTTATCACAAAAGGCGCAAATATTAGCACTTGATATTTTATATGGTTTTGGTAGTTTTAGAAGTTTTATGCCAAATATAAAAAGTGGTTTGAATTCAGGTAATGATTTAACATTTGTAAAAGGTGTATTATCCGATTTAATTACTTTTGCAATAACACCAGGATATTCAGGTCCTGCTCCAAGTAAAGAAAATTGGAGTAGAAAAAGATATTACAATGGTTGTAAATTTGTAATACCTGATATTTATAACAGGCTACAGCCACAGGAAAAAGCAGAGATTTTAAGTAGAGCCTATAATAAACAAGGTGGATTTAAAATTACTCAACCTTAAATTTTTTACATAAATTTACGGCAAATCCAAAATTTTGCTGTAGATTTGTGAAATTATGAAATTGGCTTACCTATATGGAATTGACCCGATAAATCCTTATTTATCAACCTATTCCCATTATCCCATCACAAAAAAGATTTCATTTATTGATGAAATTAAATATGACAAGCCATTGCTTATTGTTGGAATAAAAAAGGCAAGAGAACTATATCCAAATGAAATTGATTTAAATAAAAATCACATTGAAAAAAATATTTATTGGTGTTATTCACCTGAAGAGTATTTATCTGAGTTCTTAAAAAAATATGAAGAGTTTCTTTTGAATATACATAATTCATATTTAGAATTATTAGATTTTAAAATTATTGATATATTCTTTAGTAATCTCACAAAAGAGAATGAACTAATTGATTTTTTATCAAATAATGAAATTGATACATATTATCATGTTGGTAAGATTATGTATTGTTACTCAAAATCAAGTAACATTATATTTATTATAAATCTTAATGAGTTTTATTGGTTTAGATTAATAAATTTAACTGATTTAGGTAATTTTTTAAATGGTAGAAAATATTACAATGACAATGACCAAAAGATATTAGAATATTTTATAAGACTATTTCAAGGTCAAGATAAATTCTTTATTGAAAAAACTATTCCATATTTTATTTTTTTAAATGAAACAAAATAAATACTATTTAAAGAAAAATAAAGATGGATACTAAAGATATTAACACAAAACTTTCTGAAATAATTTCTTCTCAATCAAACAATCAAGAAGAAAATAATGAAGCACAAGTAAATATCAAAGTTGTTGATGGTTTATTTGAACATACTGAATTTATAAATAAAAAATATGTAACTACCGATGGTCGTCAGTTACTAAAAGAAGTTAAATTTGAGCAGTAATATGAAAATCAGAAACAAAAAAACACAATCTTATGACAGATTTAGATATTTACTTGAATACCAAGTAAAAAAACAACCTGTTTTTGAAGAAGATGAGGATATTACAGGTGATGAAAATCAAACAGGTGATGTATTTGATGAAATATCAGGTGCAATAGAAGGTGAACCTAAACCACAAGATGCACCACAAGATACTGAAATACAACCTATTGAGAATAAAACTGATGTCGATGTTGATGTTTCTGATAATCAAACATTTGAAGATACTGCATCAGATATATTAAAGATACACTCATCAAAGATTGATAATTTAACACAATATATCAATGATTCTGTAAAAATTTTACAAGTTTTATCACAAAAAACAGATGAAATTGCATCTAATGTTGACCAAATAAGCACTAATCTTGGTAATGTTAATCAAAGGGTTGATAATTTAACACCTCCAACACCACTTGAGTCTTTAAACAATATGATTCAAGTGACAACAGGAGCGCAAAAAATTGAAGACTATTGGAATGAATACTTTGCAAAACACGGAAGACAAGATACTGTAAATGGTTCAATATATTATAATGATAAGCAATATAATACCAATGAGAAGGGTATGAATTCAGGTGTTTATAGAACACCAGAAATCACTGATACTCAAATTTCTGATATAATTAAGAATACTTAATGATTTTTAGGTCATATTTTAAAAAACAGGCTGTTTTAATTAGAAACTCTTACACAAATAGTTCAAGAAATCCTGTTATTGAACTATCTTATGGTGGTACTGACAATTCAGCAACCACATATGTTAGTCGTTATGTTTTTAATGTTGACCTTACTAATTTAATTGCAAAAATCACAAGTAATACTATAAATCAAAATACAGTACAAAGTCATGTATTAAAAATAAAAAATTGTATTGCATTAAATGATGGATATATTGGTGTTGATTTTATTACTTCAAAAAGAGCAAGTGGTTTTGATTTAGCATTTATTGGTCTTAATGAGGAATTTGATGAAGGAACAGGGTATGATTATATCTATAATGATAATCAATATAGAGAAGTTGAATTAAATAAATCAGCAGCAAATTGGTATAATAGAAGAAATCCACAAGTTAATTGGTCACAACCTGGTGTATTTGCAGGTAATACTGATAATTTAACTCAATTACCTATTTTAACAACACAGAGATTTGAAATTGGTAATGAGGATATTGAAGTTGATATTACTGATTACATAAATGGTATATTATTTTCAGGTCAAACAAATAACGGTTTATGTATTGCTTATTTTGCAAATACAGAATCATTAACATCTGACACCAAAAATGTTGTAACATTCTTTTCAAAATATACTCAAACATTTTTTGAACCATTCTTAGAAACAACATATGACGATAGAGTAAATGATGAATTATGTTGTATGAACTTTGATGTTGAGAATGATTTTTATTTTATATCTCAATCACCTGTTAGTGATGTATTGAAATTTGAAATTATTGACTCAAATGATGATATAATCTACACAACAACAACAGGCTTTACTAGACTTAATAACTATAATTATAAATTATCTTATACTGTTGATTCAGAAATTTATCAAGATAAAGAAATATTTACATATAGATGGTATTATGTACAAAACTCTAAATATAAAATTGTTGAAAAAGAGTTTAATATATCTAAAGTAGACTTAAATGATGGTACTACTTTAACATATGGTACTGATGTATTTATTAATGTTATAGGTATAAAACATAATGAAATAATATCTAAAAAAGTTGGTGTAAAAAGATTAATTTTTAAAGCAAAGAGATTAATAGAAACAAAAATTTTAAAAAATATTATTGGAGATATTGAGTATAGGATTTATGTCAATCAAGGTAAGAATCAGATTGATGTTATACCATTTACAAAGGCATCAAAAGTTAATGATGAATACTTTACCGAAATAGATTTTTCTTGGTTTATTTCTCACGATTACACAGTGGAAGTCAGAGCGTTAGATAAGAACGGAGTTCAATATCCAAGCACAAATTATGTGAAATTCAGGATTACGAATTAAAAATTTTTATTTTTTTTCGCTAAAATCAGACTATTTACATTTGAAACGAATATATTTGTTTAAACAATAACTAATTTTTAACAATTTAAATTTTTAACATTATGGGATTTGAAACGATTAACAGAAAGTCCAAAACCTACATGTCGTTAGGTTCAACAAAGTCAAACGACAACAAAGTAACATCGAAATTCTTCGTTGTTAACAAGAAAAACAATGATGGTCAGTATGAAAAGATTCCGATGGTTGACCAAAACAACTATCCTAAACCTTTTTATGGTTATTTGACCAAAATCAATCCACTTCTTGATAATTATATTACAAGAACAGATGGAACAAAAGTACCTAATCCAAAGGTGAATTTTGAATTTACTGATGATTGTGGTGAAATCTTTGTACTTGATTTACCATTTACTTCACAAGACAAAAGAGTAAGTACATACATCTTCGGATTTGTAAATTCTCTTGCTTGGTTAGCTGCTAACGATAAACTTGGATATGTAAAACTTTACATTTCTCAGTCTGTCGATAAAACAGAAACCAAAAGATTCAATCTTGCTCTAAGATGTGCAAAAAATTGGGTATCGGGAAGTAAAAACTTTGGTATATATATGGAAGATTCAACAAGAGTTGATTGGAAATACAATGCAAAAGATATTCCTTCTTATGAGGTTACAAAGAAAGTTGATGGTGAAATGGTTACCATTGACAATAGAAAAAAGCAACAAGATTTCTTTTTGAAAGAAATGGAACTTATCAATGAAGCAATTAAGAATGCTACATATGATATTGGAGAAAATAAGTCTGCATCTATGAATAATTCATTGAATCAGTCTCAAATCTTCGTTGATGAGGATGATACTGAAGCAGACTTTGAAATGTCATCACCTACTCCTGTTGAAGAACAAAAACCAACAGCAAAAGCAACCACTAAATCACCTGTAGTATCTACAGTTGATGATGAGGATGATGACCTTCCCTTTTAATTAAGGGTTTTAGGGTACAGCACAGTATTTACAACTCTCCCCTCTGTATTTACTGATGTTGTACCCTTTTTTTATAATTGAAAATTAAAATAATTTATTATGGCTAGAACATTATCAGATAATCCTGAAGAAAAAAAACCAATAAAGAAGAAAAGTTTTTCTCTTTCTGATTTTAAAGAAAAATTTAAAATTAGTGATGAAGAACAAAAACCATTAAGTTGGTTACCACTTAGTAAAGCATATCAAGAAGTTACAGGTTTGGAAGGTATTCCATTGTGTGAACTTACTCTTGTTAGAGGGTATTCTGATACAGGTAAGTCTACTGTTGTTTATGAAGCAGCAGTATCAGCACAACAAAATGGTTTCTTACCTATAATTATTGATACTGAAAACGCAATGAAAAAAGACCACTTAACAAAGATGGGTTTTGATTTTGATGCTGATTATATTTATGTTGATTCTGATTATTTGGTTCAGAATTACGGCAAAAAATATGATAAAAACTTTTCAACACCTTCTATTGAAGATATTGCAGAGTTTATGAACAATATTCTTGATGCACAAGAAAAAGATGAACTCCAAATGGATGTAATCTTCTGCATTGATAGTTTTGGTTCTGTTGATTCTCGTAAAACTCTTACCGCAAAAGAGAAAGATAAAGAAGCAAATAATATGTGGAATGCAGGTGCAATGGAACAAGCATTCAAAGGTATTTTTCACCACAGAATCCCATCTACAAGAAAGGTAAGTAAGAAATATGTTGCTGCTGCTGTAGCCGTTCAAAAAGTTTGGTTTGATTCACAAGCAGGTGGTCAAGGTGTACTTAGACACAAAGGTGGTGAAGCAGTATATTCAATGAGTAGACTTATTCTACATATGGGTGGTACTAAAGCAAGAGGTGTTGAAAAGATTAATATTACCAAGAATAAAAAAACAACTGCTCTTGGAATCCTTTCACCAATCAAAGTTGCTAAAAATCACGTTTCAAATATTTCATTTGAAGGCAAGATTCTCTCAACAAGTTATGGTCTTGTATTAGAATCAGAACTTGAAGATTTTAAAAAGAATCATTTATCTGAATTATTATCCGAAATTGGTGAAGAAGGTTCTGATGATGTACAGGTTGTTCGTATTCAGGATAACACGAAAGATAATGATGAATAATGGTCTATAAATTCTCTGTAAATACATTATTAATTGATGGTAACTATTTGATGAAGCGTTCATT
>Ga0129333_10000735_pt1 | contig 28310 bp, 26 predicted proteins | sample CPB6_08_DNA_FD_94474 | JGI IMG/M metagenome (GOLD analysis project Ga0129333, IMG submission 94474) | Freshwater to marine salinity gradient microbial communities from Chesapeake Bay, USA - CPBay_Sum_0.6_0.8_DNA | ecosystem: Environmental > Aquatic > Marine > Coastal | place: USA: Chesapeake... | reverse complement strand
TATCCTCGTTCGCAATGAGGAGGCGAGCGGTTCGCTTCCGCACAGCCTCACCATTTCTATCAATGTAATGAATGATTTATAAATAAGAGACCAAGCCAAAAAATCGGTCCGAAAAGTTATAAAGAGTTATAATGTCCTCACTCCCAAAAGTTGAGCCATAATGGTGGCGCCGATGGGAGCTTTAATCATGCGATTTCAGCTTTATTGAACGTCAAACATCGTAACAAAATCGATGATAGTCTTGATGTCGTCATCGATCATGGATTTGGCGGTGGTATGGGAACTCTGTTCGTGGCTATTTAAGCGCCACCCCATTTTGGGGTGTGTGCGATGCCGAGACCGATTCAATGGCAACATAACATCTCATCCAGCTTGCGGAAGTCATTGCGGCGATGATTTGGAAGGGATTTATGATTGATCGCATCGTCTTGGCGCTTAAGGCGAAGATGGCTGTCCGTTCGAGCAGGGATGATATTGAAAAGGGTATTGATCTCAATGCTCATGGCAAAAGAAATTAAACATTACAGTAATTGCATAATTTAAAAAGCGAATCTATATAATGTCATCGTAAGACCGCTAGCTAGATCGCTGTTGAAAAAAATTTGATTAAAAATAGAATAGGATACTAGAAATAGGTGAGTTCTAAAAACATGCTATGGCAGATGAATGATGATTTTTGATATCGCAATTATAGGTGGGGGTGTCAATGGTTGTGGTATCGCCCGGGATGCTGCGGGTCGTGGTCTGTCTGTCTATCTATGCGAACAACACGATCTCGCTAGCGGCACGTCTAGCTGGTCAACAAAACTCATCCATGGCGGATTGCGATACCTTGAGCATTATGAATTTAGGCTCGTTCGTGAGGCATTGATTGAACGCGAGCGCTTGTGGCGATTAGCTCCCCACATAATATGGCCGTTACGTTTTGTATTACCGGCACATCGGAGTCTTCGTCCTGCATGGTTGTTGCGGCTTGGTCTTTTCATTTATGATAATTTAGGTGGACGCAAATTATTACCCGCAACACGAACGCTAAATCTTCTGAAAGATGAAGCTGGCGTGCCTTTAAAGTCTGATGCACGATATGGATTTGAATATTCGGACTGTTGGGTAGATGATGCGCGGCTTGTTGTATTAAATGCTATGGATGCGCGCGCCCATGGCGCTGTAATTGAAACGCGTCAAAAATTAATTAGAGCCGAGCGGAATCAGACTCTCTGGCGCTTAACAATTGAAAACCAGAGCACAAAAGAAACAAAGACTGTAGAAGCACGGGCACTTATTAATGCGGCTGGTCCCTGGGTTACTGATGTTCTCAAACATAAAGTGCAGTCAAATATGGAGGCTCGAATACGTCTGGTACAGGGATCACATATTGTTATGCGAAGACTCTATGAACATAATAGAGCCTACATTTTTCAGAATGCTGACGGCCGTATTATCTTTGTGATCCCCTATCAAAAGCAATTCACACTGATTGGAACAACGGATCGTGATTTTAAAGGCGATCCCAGCGAGGCACACGCCACGGAAGATGAAATTACATATCTAATTTCTGCAGCGGGCGAATATTTCAAAGAAAAAATAAAACGTGATGATGTGGTGTGGTCCTATTCGGGTGTGCGTCCACTCTATGACGATGGAGCGCCAAGAGCGCAAGAAGCGACACGTGATTACGTTTTGAAGCTTGATGCGCAAGATGGATATGCGCCGTTGCTATCTGTGTTTGGTGGGAAAATTACAACATATCGTCGTCTAGCGGAGGCAGTTCTTGATCGTCTCAAGCCTTATTTTGAAAAAATTTCAACGCGCGTTGGTTGGACCGGTAAAGAAGTGCTACCAGGTGGTAATTTTCCCGTAACAGGTTTTGATATGCTTATTGATCAGATAACCAATGATTACCCAGGTTTTGAACGCATGCATATTGAGCGTCTTTGTCGTCTTTATGGCACAAACGCACGAAAAATTCTCGGTTCAGCAGCAACAATATCCGAACTAGGGCGACATTTTGGTATGACATTGACAGAACACGAAGTAGAATATCTTATAAAATTTGAATGGGCCTTAACGGCGGAAGATATTCTTTGGCGTCGAACGAAGTTAGGGCTTCATCTAACTGAGGAAAACACGAAATCCGTTAAAATTTTTATGCAGAATAGAAATATTTAATAAATTTATCACATTAAAAATGCTCAAATCAAAAGCTTTAATATCTAAAAGGTGATTTAATTTATATTCGCAAACTATCAGGAAAATAATAAAAAGCAGTACTCAAGGCAATTAGAGAATTGAAATGAGCCTTATTTAGATTGGAGTTTTTATGACATATGAAAAATTAAGGCATGGCATAATTACAACTTGTCTTGAGATGAATCATTCAGGTCTCAATCAGGGCACATCAGGTAATGTTTCCCATCGCATTCCCGGAGGAATGTTGATTACGCCGACAAGTTTACCCTATGGGCAGATGAAAAAAGCCGATATTGTAGCCATGGATTTTGATGGTACATATTATGGAAATAGGCTGCCTTCGTCCGAGTGGCGGTTCCATCGCGACATCTTAAAAAACCGCACCGATATAAATATCGTCCTTCACACGCATTCTATCTATTGCACGACGCTCGCAACTCACGAATTAGGCATTCCTAGCTTTCACTATATGGTGGCTGTAGCAGGAGGGATAGACATCCGTTGCTCGGACTATGCCTGTTTTGGAACACAAGCTCTCTCCGATACGGCCTTGGAAGCCCTTGAAGGACGTACTGCATGTCTATTAGGTCATCATGGTTTGATTGTACTTGCTGATACATTTGAAAAAGCACTGTGGCGCGCACATGAAGTCGAGACACTTGCGAAAATGTATGTTCATGCCTTGGCAATCGGTGAACCTCCGCGCCTTAGCGAGGCACAAATGGCGCAAGTCATTGAACAAATGCGGCGTATGAGTTATGGCCAGTCCCCAGATCTAGGCTCGGCTGAGGATCGCCCCCGTGCAAGTAAAATAAAACGTATATTGCCATCAAAAAAGCAAAAGGCATGGCAGGCAGCGTCAAGAACAAGCAGAAAATAAAAGATAGAAAATGACACTGATAAAATACAGCTAGAATGAAAAAATTGTTTTAGATATAAAAAATTCAATTTCAATCTTGGTCAAATTAAAAAAATCAAATTATATATCCAATATTTCTATAGTATTTAACCCATTCTGAAATAGGAGAAACCTTTAAAATATCAGAACTATTAATTGTAGAAATTGTTTTTCCAGTGGAAGCAAAATATCCAAAATTGGCTGCACCAATTGCGGACAATTCCAAATCATTTATTACAAAAATATCTTGTTGATATATGCTCGCTCGTAGCTTTATGAGCGATGATAACTTGGACCACCCTCCAGTCGTGAAGATTTCCTTGTCGGAGACTCCCAATTCAGTCATTCTCTTTAAGATGTATTTTGCATCGAATGTAAGTTTCTCGATTAACTTTTGTTGTCTACGAATTAATTCGCTATAACTTTGATCTTGTCCAAATTCAATATTCTTGAGTAAGTTGAAAAGCTGATTATCAGTAATAACTTCCTTTGGATATTTCGCCTCCATTTTTTCATTTAATGCATGGGAAAAATCAATAACACCAAAACATGAAATTCCTTCCCCATCTGGAGGAATTGAATATGAAAATTCATTAGATAATTTTTCATCATCTAATTGATCTATTGTTGAATAAATGACATTGGCGGTGCCGAGAGAGTCAACTCTGCATCTGGGAGCAATTCGCCTAATCGCAGTGGCGCCGACGGGATGATCATGGCCGCCGGCAACTAATATTGTTTCTTTTGATACCGCGCCGCTATTAATAAAAGAACCGCTTTGCATAAAGCCAATAATTTCACCGGCTTTCGCAATTCGAGGTAGGGACGGTGCATGTGCGCACGAAATTAATTCAGATTGCCAGATTTTATCTCGTATATCGAAACATCCCGTCCTGGGCGCAAGACTTATGCTGATATATGGTTGCTTTGACCAGAATATTTGAGGAAAATCAGTCAGCGTTACCCAAAATAAATGATTGTTTATTTCTTCGGGTTTGTGTTTGCGAAGCCAAAGCCATTTGGATGCCGTCTTTGTTGGATCGATTAGTGCGCCGGTTCGTTGAACAAGGTGCTTAAATTGATCAAAATGCTGAACTTCTAACGAGCCCCTCTTGTCAAACCAAGGGATTGCATTTCCCATTGGTTCGAAATTTGCATTAATACAAAAACCATCTTCACCAACCCCTGCTGTTGTTATGCTTCGAATTGGCGTTTGGCATCCAACTTCGCGCCACCCAGAAATTATGATTTTTTCAATTGAGTCCAACAGCTTTATTGGATTAGTGACTGGTCCGTACTCATCTAAAATTCGTGGCGTCGGCGCGGCTCGTGTGAGAAGCAACTTGCCGGTGTCATCGATCAATACGATTTTTAAACTGGTAGAACCAATATCAATTCCACAATCGATATGAGGTTGATAAATAGCCAATTTAGAAGGAACGTTTGTAAGAATTATGTGTTATCTTTGCAATTTCTTTGATCATATCTGCCGCTTCTTCTTGAGGGCGTTGCCAAATTTTTCTACCCACAACGACGCCTTGAGCTCCTGCTTCAATTGATTCTCTGATATCCTTAATCGTTGATTGTGGATCACCACTCATCGGTCCTCCGGCAACGACAATAGGAATTTTGAGTTCTTGACACAGTTTAGCAGTGTTATCATGGCCCGGAAATGTAATTTTTATGATATCGGCGCCTAGATCGTAAGCAATGCGAGCAACTTCAATTTCTGCTGCAATCGTTTTCGCATCGCGCGGCATATTTAGAAAAACCGGCTCAACCATCACAGGCATTTCCCACTTTGCTGCCTGACCAATAATCTTTCCGATACGTTTGCAGTAAAGAATTTTCTCCGCATCAGGTACATTCCATGGAAGGAGCATCTTGATGCAATCTACCCCCATGCGCACAGCATCTTCTACTGTTGTGACCATAGCGCCAGTGCCTGTAGATGGAGCCGCTGTTGGCCAAAAAGCATCGATCGCTAAGATTCGAGCAAGTGTTGGAGCCCGTGCCAAATCAACTTCGGATTGTTTCACAATACCTGTCGATACCATAAAGCCCGTGATATCTTGAGGAATGAATTTACGCATGACCGTTACGGGATCTTCAAGTGACGGCACGCGCCCCCACACAAGACCATGATCAATTGGAATTACCAAGGCTGCTCTGTCATGCCGGAAAACGCGGTTCATACGATAGCTTGTTGAATAACGATTAGCCAATTTATGTTCCTTGAATTTGAAATTTATTTTACTGCTTGAGGTATCATTTTATCGATGAATGGAGCAAATCATGCGTAATGCTTCCAAGTATCTAGTCTATTTATGGCATCAACATTTGCGGCCGAGGCGCCGTTTGGATCAAAACTAGATGCAAGCCACGTATCTGTAATCATTTTTGCAAGTTCAACTCCAATAACCCGTGCGCCCATAGTAATAATTTGGGCATTATTTGATTTTGCTGCCCGTTCGGCGGAGTAAGTATCATGCGTTTGAGCAGCGCGAATACCAGGAACCTTATTTGCAGATATACAGACCCCGATCCCTGTGCCGCAGCATAAAATTGCTCTATCAAAATTCCCTTTGATCACTTCTTTTGCGACATGGGCAGCCATATCCGCGTAAAAACCAGATGCGCTTAAATTCACTATTTCATGATGTGCTTGGGTACGAATATGCATCTCAATGGCTGTAACGAGAGGCGCGCCAGCACTATCTCCTGCGATGGCTATTTTCATGTCTCTTGGTCCTTGTAATACAATTAATCGTTATTGTGATATTACTCTACCATCCAGAATTAACGCAAGTTAACTAAGTAAATAGGAAATTATAAATTCCCGAAAAAATTTAAATCAAACAAAATAAATTAAAAATTGATAAATTTCGTATATTGATATTACCGAAAAATTGGATCAGCATTCAGGACGACACGTGTAAAACTATTTGCAACACTGCAGCTTGCAAAAAATATTTTTTCATAAAGATCAATTCTCTAGACACAATTACTAACCCTTCGAAGGATCGCGTTTAAATAAATAGTTCAAGTTTAATCTTATTTATTACTTAATTTGGTATTGGTAAGGACGGCAAATTAAAATCAATGGCTCAACAATCTAATCTGATATTAAATCAATTCGATATATATCAATCAGACAAAATAAAAAAACCAATTCTTTACCAACAACAAAATCCACCATCAACTAAAAGATCAGTGCCAGTGATATAACTTGCTGCGTTTGAGAGTAAAAATATTGCTGGACCAACAATTTCATCTGCTGAAGCCATTCGCTGCATCGGTGTCTGTTCAATAAATAATTTCGTTTGATCGACCATTTCAGGTCTTAGATTCATAGGTGTTGCTGTGTAACCCGGGCTTAATGAATTTACACGTATGTTGTACCTAACCCATTCAATTGCTAATGATTTTGTCAAATGAATTACGCCTGCTTTAGATGCATTATAATGACATTGCATTAAACCTCTATTTACAATCGCACCTGACATAGAAGCAATATTTACAATTGATCCTCTACCATTTTTGATCATCGCACGGCTTTGAGCCTGACAAGACAGAAAAACACCTTTCAAGTTCACATCTAACATCGATTGAAATTGATTTTCAGACATATCTTCAGCAGGATTGGCATTGGCAATTCCCGCTGCGTTAACCGCTAAAGAAAGAGGGCCCAGTTTCGATTCGGTCGCGGAAACTGCGGCCTCCAAAGCGGCGGCTGACGTTACATCATCTACAATTGCTAAGCAGCGACGACCGAGATTTAAAATTTGCCTTCTGGTTTCTTCAAGCGAACCGTCGCTGTTTCGATCAAACAGAGCTACATCGACGCCGAAACGTGCTAAACCAATAGCAATACGTTGTCCAATTCCGCTACCTGCGCCCGTTACAAAAGCGACGTTTCCAGAAATATCAAATAATTCATCTGTAATTGATATTTTTGATTCCATATCCATAATTACCTTTACAAATATGATTAAGATCGAAATTCATAGACAAATCTTTCTCAACCAAGTTTAAATTCATAACCTAGATACAAATTCGAAGTGCAAATTCCTGTGACCTGTTGAGGTAGCTGAGATTGCGATAAGCTCTCGGTTTCCGTTGACCTGGCAGTCGAAGAAGCACGATGACCTACCACCATCTCAGCCGAGAAGAACGATATCAGATTTCCGCATTGTTAAAAGTGGGACTGAACCAGTCCCAGATCGCCGTGAACCTGAAGCGCAGTAAGTCAACAATCAGTCGGGAGGGTGCCCTAGTCAGGGGGATCGTTATGCTTAGCGAGCCCACCTGCCTGATGCCGAACGGCTTGACACAACCCGATAAGCTCATAACGTTGCTAATCTATTGAAAAACAACATAAATACATCTGTTTACATCAAATTATTGGTATAAGTACGCACCCATCTCCCCCATTAAATGGTCCATTCATGTTGGCCGGTCCAATTAACGACAGTTTGACAATCGTTCCAGAATAGCTAGGCTTTTAAAAAATTATTTTGCAAAGACTAAAAATATAAAAATTCTAGTTTCTGGGGGAACCTTGAATAAGTATGTAACAAACGTCAATCGATCATCACGAAATGCCGATAGCAAGTGGTTTTCGTTGCCACATTTTCTGACTTCAGAGCGGCCTATAATTTGGTTGGCACCAGCAACGATTCTAATGCTTGTTTTTGGTATATATCCTCTTGTTTCTGCAATATCGTGGTCGCTTTACCGAAAAAATGCAGCAACTCGAGCTATGCAATTTAACCCCAGCTATAATTGGATAAAGGCTTTCGAAGACGAAAGGCTTTGGGGCGCTTTGTTTAATACCATGGTGTATTCAATTTCCGCGTTAGTTATTCAGCTGGTTCTCGGTATGCTAATTGCTCTGCTCCTCGACACTGATCGAAAAGGCTATGGCCTTATGCGAGCCTTGCTAACATTGCCGCTTGTCGTGCCACCAGCTGTAACTGGAATGATGTTTTTATTAATGCTCAATGGTTCGTTCGGTGTAATCAGTCGTGGCCTAGTTGATATAGGAATTATACCTACTGGATTTCCAATTTTAGGCAATGCTTCAACAGCGTTAGGCGGCGTTTTATTGGCTGAGATTTGGCAATGGACACCATTTATGGTGTTGATCATGTTGGCTGGCTTAAGAAGCTTACCAAAAGAGCCATTTGAGGCTGCGGCGATAGACGGCGCGACACCTATACAAGCTTTTTTCAAGCTGACTTTACCTATGATGAGCAAGGTCATCGCAATAGCAGTCGTTATTCGTGGTGTCGATCTACTCCGAGCTTTTGATTACGTGAAAGTTATGACTGATTCAGGACCTGGAACGGCTACAGAAACTTTAAGTTCTTACGCAGGCAGAATATATTTCGGAGGTAGTTCTGACGGTCCATACACTGCAACAATATCACTAATAACATTGATTATCATTGTAATTTTATCAAACATCTTTATGAAAATTGCGAAAGTAAAATTATGATTGGAACTTCGCGAACAATGCAGATAGTTCGGGATGTCGTGGCGATCGCCATTACCGCACTTTTCGTATTTCCAATTTTTTGGTGGGCGCTAACTTCTATAAAGCCCAATTCAGCAGTATTTGATAAAGATAGAGTGGTTTGGTTTGATTTTGTTCCCACATTGATCAATTATGCAGTGACATTATTTGGAAGGTCCCGCTCCGATATTGCTATAGATGCTGGGTTGGGCATGGGAGTAGCCGGCGCATCAGCTTATGATTCACGGATGAGTATAATAGAATCGATCACAATAACTCTCGGTTCAACATTTATTACAATTTCAGTGGCGGTTATGGCCGCTTACTCACTATCTCGAATGAACTTTAGGGGTCGCAACGCATATCTTGGATGGGTTCTTGGACAAAGATTTATGCCGCCTGTAGCAATTCTTGTCCCGTTAGTAATGACCTATAAAGCTGTTGGAATGAGAGATACAGATAATTACTGGTTAGGACTATTGGGTCTAATGTTGATATATAGTTTGATGAATCTTCCAATTGCCTTGCTTTTACTTAAATCGTTTTTTGATGATATCTCCAAAGATGTTGATGAAGCTGCCATGATAGATGGCGCAACTAGATGGCAGGTATTTTATAAAATTGCTTTACCGCTTGTGAGAGGAGGGCTTGCAGCGGCGGCTGTTTTAACGTTTATTTTCTCATGGACTGAGTTTCTTTTATCTCTTTTCTTGACAACTGATATTCGAACAGTGCCGGTTAAAATACAAACATTTGTCACTTCGACAGGAAATGAATGGGGTTTCATAGCTGCTCTAGGCACTGCTGCAGCCATCCCTAGTTTTATCTTCATTCTACTTGTTCAAAAGCATCTTGTCCGTGGACTTACTCTTGGTTCATTAAAAGAATGAGGTTCATTGACAGATAGTTGCTCAAAAAGGGAGGTAACCATGAGCTTCAAGGAATATGATAAAAAGACGTTTATTGCAGATACTGCAAGAGACTTTGCCAATAGGAGGGTGAGTAAGCGTGACTTTTTGAAAAAAATGGGTCTCGCTGGCGTTGGGTTCTCAGCATTTAGCTCAGGCCTGCTTGGTGACTATAATCGTTTTGATAGAAGGTTAACTTTGGGCGGCTCTCCCGCGCGTGCCGAGGGCGATCCGGAAGTCAATAAATGGCTGAAAGATGTAGGATCAAAATTTAAAGGTAAAAAGATACGTTATACATCAGAGGCTACACCACCAACAGTTGTGCTAGACAAGTTGAAAGGTGAGTTTACGGAATTAACAGGTATTGAGGTTGAAATCGAAATTGTACCTCTAGAGCAGGTTCTTGCGAAAGCAACACAAGATGTTCAGGGGCAACTTGGATCATATGATCTTTATTATTTGGATCAATCTTGGGTAGCGACCTTTGCTCAAGACACTTTTGATCCGATAGCGCTTTATGATAAGAAAAAAGACTTGGCCATGCCTGGTATGGATTGGGCAGATTTCTCTAAGCCTTTAGTGGATGGTCTCGCCGTATATGATGGGCACTGGGTAGGCATTCCCTTTGATATCCCGATTATGACGACCATGTACCGTAAGGATATCTTGGAGAAGCATAAAATTGCTCCGCCAAAGACAGTCGATGAATTTGTCGCGGCTGTAAAAATGATTACGCAGGCTGAAAAAGCGAATGGAATGTTTGGTACCGGTCTTCAAGCAAAATCTGGCCATTACTCTCTTGAATGCGATTGGACTCAAGTCGTTTGGAATAATGGCGGAACTATTTTTGGTCCCGATAAGAAATTTGCTGGTAATTCAGACGCTGCGGTCGGTGGTTTGAAGATCTATCAAGAGCTTCTAAAAAATGCGCCAGCAGAGTCTACTAACTCAACTTGGGACGGCCAATTCCAAATGATGGCCTCTGGTCAATGTGCATTGGTCAATTCTTGGGACGAATTCTTCCCAGGTCTTGATGCGGATGACTCAAAGGTAAAGGGGCTCTGGATGGCGACGCGGCCAATTCGTGGGCCGAAATATGCGAAACCATCTGAAGCAGGCTTTGGGGAAATTCCAGGGCCGGGCCATCAAGGTGGCTCTGTTTTAGCCCTCTCAAAGTATTCTAAGAATGCAGATGCTGCATGGATATTTATGCAGTGGGCATGTTCTAAGGATATTATGACACGCTGCACGTTAGGCGGGGGCTTTGCTCCGATGCGTATTTCTTCTTTTGCAGACCCGCGCGTTAAGGCAAAGGAACGTGTTGGTTCAGGTACAACGCGTCACCTACCTATAGTTCTCGATACAATCAACAATGACATGGCGTCTGAGCCAGACATGCCACTTTGGGCAGGATTCTCTAATAATGAGATTCCCGTCAATCTTGGCAAATTGTTGACCGGTCAGGAATTTGGTGGTGACGCTAAGAAGTGCATGGATACAATTGCAACTGCAATTAATAAGGCCGTTAAAGACGCGGGCTTGATCTAAGATGATTGCTACCTCAATGTAAAAGGTAGCGGTTGCTCAATAAATGCCGGATGCCGTGCAAATGGCATCCGGTTATTTTCAAGAGTAATTTAAATGCGCGATCTCGTAATCGGAATAGATAGTTCAACAACCTCGACTAAAGCAATTGCATTTGACCGAAATGGTAATGTAGTTGGTCAGGGACGAGCCTCAATACCTCTATCTAATCCGCATCCAGGTTGGTTTGAACAAAACGTTGATGATTGGACTGGTGCTTTAAAAAAAGCGCTCAATCAACTTTTCAAAAAAATATCCTCCGAACGAATTGCTGCGATTGCAATTTCAAATCAACGTGAAACTTTTGCACAGTTTGACAAAAGAAATAAGCCATTACGCCCTGGGTCGCTTTGGCTTGATGAACGATCCCATGAAGAAGTCTCAATTTTATCACAAGAATTAGGCGAAAAAAAAATACATCAAATAACAGGAAAGCCACCTGACGTTACTCCTTGTCTATACAGGTGTAGATGGTTCTCTGTTCATGAGCCGCAAATGTGGAAAAAGATGGCTCGAACAGCCGAAGTGCACGGTGTGTTGGTCAATTACTTGACCAATAATTGGAATACTTCAATTGCATCAGCTGATCCGATGGGTTTAGTTGATATGAAGCGTTCTGATTGGTCGGATTTGATTTTAGACGCAGCAAAACTTCGGCGCAGTCAGTTACCAGAATTATTTCGTCCAGGCGAAATGCTCGGAGAAGTGACTGAAAGCGCAGCAAAACTCACAGGCTTGCGAGTAGGAACTTTGGTAATAGCTGGTGGCGGAGATGGTCAATGTGCTGGCACTGGCGCAAATATTTTCAAACAAGGGCGCGCTTATCTTAATCTGGGTACAGCGATTGTTTCGGGGAGTTATGGTGTCAAATATGCAATTGATCCCGCGTGGCGAACTGAAATGGCGGTTTCAGAAGAAGGCTACGTGTTCGAAACCGCTATCAGAACAGGAACATATCTAATTAATTGGATGGTTGAAAGGCTCTTTAACATCGATATTAAAAAACAAAAAAATATATTACAAATATTGGAGCAGGAAGCAGAAAAGTCTCCTATCGGGGCGAAAGGTTTAATGCTTGTGCCCTATTGGTCTGGTTGTATGACTCCCTATTGGGATACTTCAGCTCGTGGAATCATCGCAGGTTTATCAAGTTATCACACGCGAGGTGATGTCTATCGAGTCTTACTAGAAGCTATAGCTTTAGAACAGACCATGATGACAAATTGCGTTGATGCTGTAACTAATAAAATCGATCATTATGCAGTTGTTGGAGGTGGATCGAGTTCAGATCTTTGGTGCCAAATTATTGCTGATGTATCTGGGCGTGATGTAAAGCGTCTTGATACAGTCGAAGCATCAGCGCTAGGTGCGGCAATGGCTGCAGCAAAAGGAGCACAATGGTTCACAAAAATTGCAGATGCGTCAGCAACGATGTCGGGTAAGCCAATTAAAACTTTTCGTCCCAGGAAAAAACAAAATTCACGATATAATGAATTACAAAAGATATATATAGATTTATGGCCACAACTATCAGAGTGGAATAAGCGCCTAGTTAAATTTTCAAGAGATTCTACAACATGAAGGACTGGAATTATCTTTTGTCCGATATTGTTGCTAAACGTTGGAAAGATCCATCTACTGGGCGCAGTGCGGTTGTTCCATTTGAAACAATATTTCTCTCTGAAAATCTCGATGGACAGGAGGCTGATCTTGTTTCACCTCTAAATTTGGGAAAGCGCCTAGCAATTGTATCAGATACAAACACGATTGATGCGATGGCAGGTAGAATTGCCCGATCATTACGATCAATCGCAACAATTGATGAGATTGTACTTCCTGCAGAAGATTTAGGTTGTGATGAAAGTACAATCGAAAATGTTCAGAAATTAACGCGGTACGCTGATGGTGTTGTCGCGGTGGGTTCGGGGGTTATCTCGGATCTTTGTAAACATGCAACATATCTTGACGGAAGGCCTTTTGTTACTTTTGGCACAGCGGCATCTATGAATGGATATGCGGCATCAACTGCATCAGTAACACTAAAAAATGGCTTTAAAACATCTGTGCCGTCTCACGCACCTCGTGGCATTTTTCTCGATTTATCAATTTCAGCCGCGGCACCAAATTATTTGAGTGCAGCAGGATTAGGTGACTGCTTGTGTCGCTCCACTGCGCAAATTGACTGGTGGGCTTCACATCGATTATTTGACACATTTTATTCGTCAACACCTTATATTTTACAGGAAAATGATGAACATGAAATGTTGTCTTCAGCTGCGGGTCTAGCACGTGGTGATGTTAAAGCAGTTGGTCATCTCCATCGTGTTTTGACCCTCTGCGGTTTAGGTGTTTGTTTTACTGGTGTATCAAATCACGGTTCGATGGGAGAGCACCAAGTATCTCATTGGATCGATATGTTTGCAGGGAAATTTCATCCTGGTTCCCTTCATGGACAGCAGGTTGGAATTGCATCTATTGTAATCGCAAGATTACAGCAAAAAATTCTAGCAATGGAAACCTTACCAGAATTTAATCCATTAAAAATTGATGACGATGCTATTTTACGTAGATATGGTAACGAAATAGGCAAATATTGTATTGCCGAATGTCGCAAGAAGGCATTTGATTCAGACGGTGCAAAAAATTTTAATAGAAAATTACAAGAACTATGGCCTACATTAAGATGTGAATTGAAAAATTTTGCTGTTCGGCCAGATGAAATGGAAGCAGCATTAAAAGCCTCTGGTGGACCAATCGACGCAGATGGTCTTGGTCTTGATCGAAAGATATTCCGTGATTCTATAAAATATGCACGTGAAATTCGCGGGAGATGGTCGTTTCTTGACTTAGCTGATGACTTGTCAATCCTAGATCAATTTTTAGAAGAGGAAGGCTTATGAAGCCCATCCATGAAATGCCGCAGTCAACCCGATCTCGGATAACTGGCTTATTTACCGATATAGATGATACAATAACAACAGATGGAAGGTTGCCGGCATCTTCTTATGAAGCTTTAGAAAGATTAACTCGAGCTGGTCTAATTACTGTTGCAATAACTGGTCGGCCAGCCGGATGGTGTGACATGATTGCGAGATTCTGGCCTGTTTCAGCCGTAATCGGTGAAAATGGTGCATTCTATTTTCAATATGATCACGAAAATAAAAAAATGGTTAGAAGGTTTATTCAGACTATTGAAGAAAGGCGCGCAGGTCGAGAACGATTAAAGCACATAGAGGCACGTATTCTTTCTGAAGTGGAGGGCGCAGCGGTTGCCTCAGATCAGGGCTATAGGGAAAGTGATTTGGCAATCGATTTTGCTGAAGATGTTCCAAAGTTGAAACGAAAGGATATTGAAAAGATTGCAAAGATATTTGCAGAAGAAGGAGCTACAGCTAAGATATCTTCAATTCATGTAAATGGCTGGTATGGAAAATATGATAAACTTACGATGACCAAAATTTTCGCAAGTGAATATATGAATATATCCTTAGATGATAATAAACTAAATTATATATATTGTGGGGACAGTCCTAACGATGAACCGATGTTTAGATATTTTCCAATTAGTTGCGGAGTGGCGAACGTAATCGATTTTTTAGATCAAATTGAAGTTCTTCCAAAATATATTGCAAGTAATCGTGGTGCTGCAGGATTTGTGGAAATTGTTGATAGTATTCTCTCTCCTTCTCACGCAAAAAAATTACTCTGAAATGGGGATAAAAAATGGCTCATGTAAAGATCAAGAAGGCAAGAAAGTCTTATGGTGATGTTGAAATTTTTCAAGGGCTTGATCTAGATATAGAAGATGGAACGTTTGTAGTTTTATTGGGTCCATCCGGTTGTGGAAAATCAACTTTGTTACGGATGATTGCAGGTCTTGAGACTATTACGTCAGGTGAGATTTTGATCGGTGATCGACTGGTCAATAATATTCATCCCAAAGATCGTGATATCGCGATGGTCTTCCAAAATTATGCTCTCTATGCACATATGAATGTTTTTGATAACATGGCATTTTCAATGACTTTAAAGAATATTCCAATTGAAGAAATTCGTAAAAAAGTTGATTGGGCAGCTTCCATTTTAAATTTAACAAAGTTGTTGGATCGCTTTCCGCGTCAACTTTCGGGAGGACAGCGTCAACGTGTAGCTATGGGCCGCGCTATCGTTCGAGATCCGTCAGTATTTTTATTTGATGAGCCGTTATCAAATCTCGATGCCAAGCTTCGTGTTCAGATGCGTACTGAAATAAAAGAGTTGCATCAACGACTCAAAACAACAACGATATATGTTACGCATGATCAAATTGAAGCTATGACAATGGCTGATGTAATTGTTGTCATGCGAGACGGCGTAATCCAGCAAAAAGGAAGTCCTTTAGAAATTTATGATCGACCTGAAACTCGTGCTGTGGCTGAATTCGTTGGCTCTCCAATGATAAATATTCTCAATTCAAAAGTTATTAAAAATAATGGTAAATTAGAAGCAAAACTAATTGATGGTACATGTCTTTCTATGCCTGATAATATAAATTCAACTGATGGAGAAAACATATTATTTGGAGTAAGGCCAGAACACTTAAAAATGTCAGAAAATGGTCGAATAAAAGCGCTTGTAAAAGCTATTGAACCAACGGGTCCTGAAACTCACATTTATTGCGATGTTGCAGGCCAAGAAGTTTGTTTTACTTCAAATGAAAGAACTTTTATAAAGCGAGGAGAAACAGTGAATCTTGAACCTGTAGTATCGTATGTACATATCTTTGACTCATTATCTGGGAAACGCATTAACTAAATAAATTTCTCAATAAGGATAAGCCGTATGCCTAGAGTAGTCATTCTTGGTGCCGGTGTTATGGGCTCGGCAATGGCGATGCCGCTAAATTCGGCGGGTCAAGAAATAGACCTCGTTGGTACTCATCTTGATGAGGTGATTATCCGTTCCATTCAGGGCAACGGTTTCCATCCTAAGCTAAACATTACACTTCCGGAAAGTGTGAAAGCTTATCAGTGGACGGATCTTGACAGGATTTCAATAAACAAAGCTGATATGATTATTTTGGGAGTCTCGTCGGCAGGGGTTGATTGGGCAATTGATCGAATTGCCGAAAACTTAACTCGCCCTGTACCGATTGTAATGATTACAAAAGGCTTGCGTATTCAGGATGGAGAAATAAAAATTTTTCCTTCTATTGTTTCAGAAATCCTTCAAAAAAAAATTGGCTTTTCTGTACCAGTTCTCGGAATCGGGGGACCGTGTATTGCTGGTGAGTTGGCTGCATTACGTGATACAATGACGGTGATTGGAGGAGATGATAATAATTCAATTGAAAAGGCAATTAAGCTTCTTAACGCTCCTTACTATCATGCACGGCCATCTTTAGATGTTATAGGTGTTGAGGTTTGCGCAGCTTTTAAAAACTTTTTTGCTATCGGTGTGGGATGGGCTCAGGGTCACTTTGAAAAGTCCAAAACCGTAGAAAATACGGCAAAGATGCATAATATAGCAGCCGGCTTGTTTACACAGTCTGTGAGGGAGTTGACAACTTTGACAGTAGCTATCGGCGGGCAGGCGGAAACCGTGAACGGCTTGGCTGGAGTTGGAGATCTTTATGTTACCTGCTTAGCAGGACGCAATTCAAGAATGGGGCGTTTATTAGGACTAGGCCTAACCTACGAAAAGGCAAAGGCAGATCATATGGAAAAGGATACAATTGAGGGCGCTGAGTTAGCAAAGGCAATAGGACCTCAACTAGAATTAATGTGGACGGACGGCCGACTTTCCCGATATGAGATGCCCTTGTCAAATGCTATAGTTAGAGCAATTTGTTATAATGAAATTTTGTCGATACCATGGTCAAAATTTATGATTTAATTTAAAATCTACTGATTATATCGTTACATTATATTTTTTTTGATCCAAATTATTTATCGATTTGAAGATATTAAAATAAGTGAACCTTTTAAGCTTTGAAATAGCAAATTAAAATATTATTCTCAATCTAGAGTATTGTTTGAGTAAGGCGAAAAACAATGGATGCACTCTTCTTACACTCTGCCTTTGATGCTCGTATTGGCAAATTGAAATTAGAAGCAAAAAAGGCAAAACACTGTGTTGTTAAAGTGGCAGCAGTTGGATTGTGTGGAAGTGATCTCCATTATTATAAAGATGGAGGGATCGGTGGAGCACGCATAAATTCGCCATTTGTACCTGGTCATGAATTTTCAGGCTGGCTGGAAGATGATATACCCTCTTTAGGACTTACGTGCGGAACTCTAGTTTCAGTTGATCCGAATAAATCGTGTGAGGAATGTAATCAATGTAAAAGGGGCTTTCCAAACCTTTGTCCGAACGTTGAGTTTATTGGAGCGCCGCCCTTCAACGGTGCAATGACAGAGCGGATTGTTGTTCCGATATCACAAATTGTATATATTCCACAATCAATGACTCCTACTCAAGGCGTTATGCTCGAACCACTTGGCGTCGCAATACATGCGGTCGACCTTGCTAAGCCAAAGTTACTCGAGGCGGTTGCTGTCCTTGGTTGTGGCCCTATTGGATTACTGATCATACAAGTGTTACGCGTAACCGGCGTTGGTTTAATAATTGCAATAGATCCTCAAGAACATCGAAGAAATATGGCAATGAAATTGGGAGCCAACTTTACTGCTAATTCGATTGAAGGAATTTCTGATCCAACGTTCAAATATGGTGCTCCCTTAGTCATCGAAGCAACAAATTCACCACTCGGTTTAAAAGACGCCATTTTAGCGACCGAAATTGGAGGTCGAATTGTTATCGTAGGCATCCCCGATGGCGATAGTTATATTTTTGCGGCATCCGAAGCACGCAGAAGGGGGGTAAAAATAAAATTTTCACGTAGAATGGGACATACGTATCCAAGAGCAATTGATTTAGTTGAAAAAAAGTTGATTGATGTTGACTCAATGGTAACCAAAAAATTTCCCCTACAAGAAGCACCATATGCCTTTAAACAACATTCTGAAAATTCTGTTGATTTGATTAAAAGTCTTATAATTCCATAATTTTTATGGATTTACAGAAACTCAACAATAACAAATATTTAAGGCAGATTGAATAATATCTAAATTTCCATTTTAATTAATTTTAATATATTTGTTTCGAGTGCATTCAAAAATTTTTGAGTTGAAATTTTGTGATAGCACTCAATGAGTGATCCTATTGTTGATAAATCAATATCTAGATTTAATAATTTGTATGCTCGCTCAAAAGCTGCTATCGCCGCTTCAGATTTATCGAGCGATATTACAACACCAAGATGATAGCCATGCCTGCCAATACGTTGCGCTATTCCTGCAATTTTAACAGTACCATTAATATTCACGCTAAATTCACCGGGACAGTATTCCCCAGCGATTTGACCGACCCTGGCGTCAACAGAGAATTCATTTAGTGTGTTGACAATTAAATTCGAAAATGAACTGAAACGCTCTTTGATATGCCTTCGTGGAAAAGGATGCCCGGCCACAAGATCAATTACCACAGAATTTTGGTCGTAAACTGCTAGATGTCCTCCAGTTCGCCTCTCAACTGGAAAAAAACCTAGATCAAGCATTGCATGTGCTGCTTCCGTGTATCCGGGCAGAAGAATGTCACGAGGAGCAAATGCTGCTGTAGCGCTAGGTCGATATAGTCGTAAGTTTCCTATGCTGTTGATTTCTAATTCATTCAGCAAGTTGAAACTTTTTTCTATGTCACGCTTAGCAGAAAAAGAATCAAAATTACTATTAGATTTATCTATAGAAATTCCAGCGGACGTGCCAAATATTTGCATTAGACTTTATCATTTATTTTCCCAGCACAACCATAAAGTTTCATTTTTTCTATTGTGGCTGCTACCATGCGTTTACGTCCTTCGGCCATTGCCTCTTCAAGTTGGCGATCACCTTGTGAAAAAACTGCTTCAAGACCAGCACGGAACGCATGGCGAAGATCTGTATCAGCGTTAAATTTGTGAACACCAGCTTTTCGTGCTGCGAGCACTTCATGCTCTGGTATGCCCGATGCACCGTGTAGCACAAGTGGGATTTTTGTAGCTTCACGTATTTCTTCAGTTCGGCCTATTGCAAGTGGTTCAGGCTTCAAACCGGGAATAACCCCATGAACAATTCCAACTGAAATAGCTAAATAGTCAACGCCTGTTTCCTCAACAAAGCGCTTCGCTTCGTTAACATCGGTATAGTAATCGGGCCAGTGTACGCTTTCACCAACATCCGGGATTTTTCCAAGTTCCGCCTCAACAGGAATTCCAAAATCGTGAGCAATTTCCACAATTCTTCTTGTGGTTTTTATATTCTCTTCAAAGGGCAAATGAGCGCCATCATACATAATTGAGTTGAATCCCAATTTTATTGCTTCTAGGCATTCGTCCCATGATCCGTGATCCAAGTGAATTACATAATTTGCCTTCGATTCTTCGGCGATATGCTTAGTCATTTCAAATGCCTTGCGAACGCCCATGTGTGGTATAATTGCACGGCCAACTTGTAAGAAGACGGGTGACTGAGCTTGTTCAGCCGCCCAAACTAGTGCTTCCGTAGTTTCTACATTATGCATGTTGAATGCACCAACAGCATATCCGCCAGAAATTGCATTCTTTATGAGCTGTCTTGGATCATTGAGCGGCATCGGATCGTCCCTTTAATTAGTTTGTTTCAATGATAGCAACGACCGAACGAACCGGGATGGTATCGCCCTCTTTTGCTAAAATTTCAATTATTTTACCAGCGCTGGGTGATTCCAGTATCTCAGATGATTTCTGTGTTTCAATCTCAGCGAGGGGCTCGTTCTCCGAAACCTCATCACCAACGGATTTATACCATTTGGTGAATATCCCTTCATTCATTCCCATACCCCATTGAGGAAGTAGCACATTGATGCGCGCCATAGAAATTAATCCTTCAAAAACACGTCTTGAGAACTTTACTTAAGAACTTTTTTTATAGCCGCAATGGCTTTATCGACATCGGGATAAAGTTGTTTCTCTATGGCTGGACTGAATGGAATTTGCATGTCTGGTGTTGTTACACGAATGATTGGCGCCTTTAAACAATCAAAAGCGATTTCACAGATCATCGCGGAAATTTCAGCCGCAGCACTGCATGTTCTATTGGCAGGATCAATAATGACTAATCGTCCAGTGCGAGCAACTGAATTCAATATTGCCTCATAATCAAGCGGAACAAGTGTGCGTGGATCGATAACTTCAATAGAGATATTTTCGACTTCTAATTGTTGAGCTGCTTGGAGAGCAATATGAACTCCGGTGGAGATACCCACAACCGTTACATCTTTACCCTCTCTGATTATTCGTGCTTTACCAAATGGTATTCGGTATTCGCTTTCGTTGACTTCTTCTTTAAGACCCCAAAGCATGCAGGTTTCAAAAGACAAGACCGGATCATCCATGTCAATTGCTTGCCGTAGCAGGCCTTTGGCGTCGGATGGTGTAGAAGGTACCATGATCTTTAGACCGGGAGTGTTCATGAACATTGGATATGGTCTATCAGAGTGGTGTGCACCTGTTGATAGTCCAAAAAACATGGCGGAGCGGAACACTACTGGCAGAGATGCTTGACCTCCAAACATATAGCGATTTTTAGCCACTTGGTTTACAAATTGATCCATGGCCATATAGAGAAAGCTCGAATAGGACAGGTCAACGATCGGCCTCAACCCTGTCATAGCTGCCCCAGCGGCTGCTCCTACGATTATTTCTTCGGATATGGGTGTGTTGCGAATTCTTTCTGGTCCAAATATTTGCAGAAAGTCGCCTTTTTCAGCGCGCGATTTTCCACCTCCCATAGTACCATAAACATTTGCTTGGACGTCTTCACCGATGATGATTACACGTGGATCATTTTCAAGAGCTTCACGCTGTGCTGCACCAATTGCTCCAAGATAACTCATCATGGTCATAGCGAAACTCCAGAAGGCTCTGTATATAAATCTTTGAATGCAATGGAGGGATCAGGCATTGGACTTTCATCTGCAAATTTTCGCGCTTCCTCCACCTCTTCATTAATTTGTTTCTTCATATCCAAAATATCAGACTCCTTTGCGATCCCGCTTGTCATAAGGTATCGAGTAAAAATTTCGATAGGATCTCGCTTTAGCCAGGACTCACGTTCATCTTTATTGCGGTAGTCGTTGCCAATACGAAGACCTTCCGAATGCTCATTAAAGCGATAGGTCATCACTTCTATAAGGGTTGGTCCATTACCATTCCGAGCATGTTTCACGGCTGTTGACACAGCGTCATATACTTGAAGAACATCTTGACCATCTTCAATTCTTAAGCCTGGCATATCAAAGCCAGTTGCCCGTTCTGCTATGCGTCCAGCCGTCACAGTGTACGAAGGAGTCGAAAGCGCATATTGGTTATTTTCGCAAAGGAAAACGATCGGTAATTTCCAAATTGAGGCCATATTCATGGCCTCGTAAAGACATCCTTGGTTTGCTGCGCCATCCCCGAAGAAAGCAAGGGACACTCTTCCTGTTTTTAGAATTTTGGCGGAGAGTGCCGCGCCCGTAGCAATAGGTATTGATGAGCCAACGATGCCAGATTCTCCAAGGCTTCCTACTTTAAAATCAGCCAAATGCATCGAGCCACCTTTGCCCTCGCATATCCCCCATGCCTTACCCATTAGCTCAGCCATCAGAGGGCCAAGAGCCGCGCCTTTGCCGATCGGATGACCATGACTTCGATGATTGCCTGTCATATAGTCTTCAGGTCCAAGCGCCATACATGCTCCTACCACTTGGGCCTCTTGACCAATTGAAGTATGGACTGTTCCAGGTATCTCGCCGTGCTTTACCATTTTGGCGGCGCGTTCATCGAAGACGCGAATTCGCAACATCCTCCGGTACATTTCTAAATATGTATCATTTGCCAGCATCATTAAACCCTTTCACAATCAATCTTGTGATTCTTGCTTTCCTAACAAATAGTGGGCACTATCAACGTCAGTAAGGAGTACATCGATCCAATGGCCTGCTAGTGCAGCTGATAATGCGCGTAATTTCTGTTTTCCGCCTGCGATAACAATTCTCTTCTTGGCATTTCGTAACTGTTCAAGTGACATACCAACTACACGTTCGTGGAGTTCAGTCTGAATTGGTTGACCATTGATATTTATGAAGCGTTGATGCAATTGCCCGACTGCACCATCTTTGCGTAATTGTGCTAATTGTTCTTTAGAGAAAAAATTTTCATTTTCTAAAAGAGGGCCATGAAAGTCACATGGGCCTAATCCAACAAGAACTGTGTCAACTTGATTTAGCATGTTTAGTGTTTGTCGAATATGAACATCCTTTTCGGCAACTCTTCTTAATTCAGAATTTGAAACAACACCGGGGGTGCGTAGGAATAATGGTTCAGCGCCAAGAGCTCTTGCCATTTTAATTGTAGCAACATCTGCTTCGTGTTGTAGTATAGGCGAACCAAGATCGCCAAGTGTCTCAGCGACATATTTGACTTTACAATTGACAAGTGGCGCCATATTGACGGCCATCTCACGTAAAGTTGAACTCCATGAAGTAAAGCCAAGAATTTTACTATCTAAAATTTCACCTTGCAGTAACTGTGCTGCTGCTAGACCAAGTTCCTGAGATAAATTAATATTAGCATGACCTACGTCTACAACATATGCTGCACTCAATTTAAATTGACATAATAAACCTTCTTCTAGTTCCGGAAATAAGCCATCCGGAGGAACAACAATTTTTCTAATTATGCCTTGTGCTTCCGCCATACTAAGAAGTCGTGAAACACCAGCCTGTGAGATACCCAGCTTTTCTGCAATTTCAATTTGACGCTCACCTTCAACGTGGTGAAGGCGTGCAGCGCGTGTCATGAGACGCAATTGCCCAACTTCGAGACTTGATATAGTCGATGATTTTATTTGGGTGTTCTTCATTAGGTTATCTTACTTAATAGCGAAAAACTGGCTTTTAGATTTGGATATAGGCTGCAATAAGCGACAAAAAAAGAGCTGTAAGTGGAATGGATATCTGTGCGCGGATGATATTCCCTCTCTACGCCAGTCATACGATCGGCTGCCTCTATCAAGCTTGAATGCAAACCTACCGCTGCAGCTGCATGTATTCCTGCGCCTAAGGATGTGGTTTCTTGTTCGCGCACAATCTTGACTTTTCGCCCCATCACGTCGGCAATTATTTGGCACCATAGTGGGCTACTCGAGCCGCCACCAAGAATAATTATTTCCTCAATCGGTGTGCCGGTCGCTTTCTCAACCCCTTCAGTGAGGAAACGTTGTTCGAAAGCAATTCCCTCGAGTATTGCGCGGTACATATGAGCTTTGCTATGCAATCCAGCAAGGCCTACAAAAGCACCCCGCGCATTACCGTCCCAATATGGCGTCATCGCACCTGACCAATATGGAAGGCATAGTAATTTATCAGCCCCCGGTGCGATTGTAGATGCAGCGGTTTCAAAAATTTGTTCGACAGATTGATTTTGAATGCTGTTTTTTTCGGCTGATCCAAAATTTTCAACAAACCACGAAATGTTTAGTGTGCCGCCACCAATAAATGTTTCGAAAATATAACTACCGGGAATTGAACCTCCCATCGTTCTATAAGATGTATCATAGCGGTAGCCTTCTCCATATACTCCGCTTACGGCCCCAGTCCCCAGATTTAAATAAGCTCGACCAGGTCTTGTGACATTGCAACCAAGTCCAGCAGATTGACCATCGCCGGCGCCTGCAACAACGGTAAGCCCATCGGGAAGACCTAAGGATTTTGCAATCTCGGCTTTAAGCTCACCAATTTTTTTACCTGGGGCAACAAGACGCGGTAGCTGATTTTCTGAAATTCCTGCTTCAGAAACTAGGTAGGGGTCATAGGTAAATGTTGATAAATTAACTAGTCCAAGTGGGTCGGCTGACGCCCAGGACGTCGCCCATTGTCCTGTAAGCTTTTGTATAAGGTAACCACCTACATCAACAACTCGCCTTGTGCGCGTAAGATTTTCCGCCTCATATTTCTTTAACCATAGCAGTTTGTACCAAGCTGGAGTTGGATTTGGAGGCTTTCCAGTTAATCTGTGAACTTGCGGAGTCCCGTAGGATGCTACTTCCTCGGTTGCACGTATATCCATCCATGTCATCGCAGGTCGAACGGGTTCGCCATATTCATCCAAACAAACAAATGTTTCACGTTGATGTGTTATGGCAAGAGCAGCTATTCGATTTGGGTCAATTTGTTTAACAACATTGGTGATTGCTGTTGACGTCGCAATCCACCAATCATTAGCATTTTGTTCAACCCAACCCGATTTAACATGCTGCAAATCATATCCTTGCCGTCCAATTGCTATTAAGTTGCCTAGGTAATCCCAAACAACAGCTTTACTTGCAGTAGTTGAGCAATCTATTGCTATGACAAGATCACGCTGCTTCATTTGTCTTTCCCACGAGCCCCATCATGGCCCACTGAATGCGTTCGGGCGTCCAAAGCCCCATTAAATCAAGCAGATCAACGAGATTGAAGCGATTGCGCATCAAATGGCAGTTATTTACTGCCCAAAGAGCCAAGTCGTCTGATATCGATTTAGATAAGAGATTAAAGTGGATGGGCCCTCCTGACGCAATTAGTGCCGAAGCCATTGTTTCATCAGGCGTGACCAGAGTTTCAAATTGAGATTTTATATTTTTCCAATCATCAACTAAAGCTAACACATTCTGCCAATTTTCTAGTAGTAATTTATGTTTTAATTGATAATCACGCCAACATTCGTCGGCTAGTTTTCCATCTGTATCGAGATGGCCAAAGGCATTTTGAATGCGTCGGTGCATTTCAGATAGATCAGGAATTTCAAGTTTTCTTATGTCAAATATTTCATACTCGATAGCTTGTCGCCATAATCTTGAAGCAATTATGCTTGCAATACCAACCTGCTCTCCATGAAGGCCAATAGAATCATGAATTGCTGCATGATGAAGATCCAACATATGGCTTATGACATGTTCGACACCAGAAAGACATGCCGTTGTATTTGATACACCAGAAACAATACCACGAAGAGCGAGTAATTTTGTCAATTCTTTAATTGAAGATTTTTCTCCGTTAGCAATTCCAGAAGACCAATTTGGCGGTTGCGAAGCAATCGTCTTAAGCATTTTCATGCTTGCAGAATTATAACTTCTATCAAGTCCTAGGAGATGCGAGAGATACCAATCAGCGGGAGCGGTAAAGAGTGATAACGCTTCGCCAAAGCCTGCCACATTCATTTCGCGGGGCGCTCCCGCAATCGTCTCAACATCTGCGAGAACAATACTTGGCCAAGCTGAGGGAATTGTGCGCTTCACCCCACTTTTTAATACGACCGAGACATTATCAGTGAATCCATCGACGGATGCTGCTGTTTGAATTGCAATATGTGGCATTCGTTCATTGCGGGCGGCAGCTACCTTGCCAATATCTGTGATTGTTCCAGAACCAATGGTAATAATTAAATCATTACCATTGGCTGCAAGGGCTGCTTGTTCAAGCGCATCTTCATCGGCATGAAGGCCGCCGTGCATGGATGTTAATTGCGTTAAACGAACTTCGCATTTGCCCTCAATTTGCGAGAGAACCAAGTCTAATAAAAGCCTGCCGTCGCGGATTATGGGCGTCTTGTCTGTTATTAAACATACATGAGGTCGAGATGATATGGATGGAACGACTTCATGAAGAGCCTGCAATACCTCAAGATGAGCGGTATCCGAAACTATCACTCGCTTCATTTCTAAACGTGCGAGGCGCCTTTCAGGATCAAGTTTTTCCAATTCGATCTGCAGAAGAGGCAAGTCATCAAGCTGCGCTAATACGGACATGGCTAATTGGCCCCATAATTCAGATGAATAAATATACATAACATGAATATTAATGCAAGTTTGTTATCAAAAAATATTTCTAATTTCTATAAAATCAAATAACCTATTGATTTAAAATAATTTTTCAATTTTTTTGGATTTTAAACGAAATGTGCGAACCGCGTGGTTACCCTACTCAGATGTATTGTCATTGATGACTATTTTGGGCACCTAGTGGGTGTTTCAATTTTAGGGGCGGATTGATGTATTTACAAAAAATGAATTTAGCCGGCAAAAACGCCGTTGTGACCGGTGGCGGTCGCGGCATTGGTTTGGCGTGCGTTGAAGCTTTGGCCGAAGCTGGAGCCCATGTTGTTATAGCTGACTTTGATCCGATCGCCGCAGAAAGTGGCCACTCAGCAATGGCTACAAAAAATTATATAACAAGTACAATTCTAATGGATGTCACGAACTCTGAGCAGGTTAACGATTGTGCAGAAAAACTTGAGCGTGACTTAGGACATATTGATATTCTTGTTAACAATGCTGGTATTGCTAGATCTGAGACACCGGCAGAGACGGTGACAGATGATCATTGGCTGAACGTCATTGATGTTAATTTAAATGGATTATTTTGGTGTTGCCGCTCGTTTGGTCGGGCAATGTTGAAAAGAAAGTCTGGCTCTATTGTTAATATCGGTTCTATGTCGGGAATTATTGCAAATAAACCTCAAGAACAATCATATTACAATGCATCAAAAGCGGCAGTTCACCACCTAACTAAATCGCTTGGTGCTGAATGGGCCAATAGAGGTGTGAGGGTAAATGCCGTTGCACCAACTTACATCAACACGCCACTTACTGCATTCGCGAAATCAAATGTAACTATGTTTAATACATGGATGGAAATGACGCCGATGGGAAGAATGGGAGAGCCAGATGAGATCGCATCTGTGGTCCTTTTTTTGGCTTCAGAGGCATCAAGTTTATTAACTGGTTCGATTGTTGTCGCTGATGGTGGTTATACATGCTGGTGATTGATATAATTTTGCAATCTACCGGACTGTTTTACTCCCAATGAACACCCAATATCTTTATCGTCTCGCAGTAAATGTTTGTGTTCGGTAAAGGGGGCTGTGGGCCCCCGCAACCAAAATTCATTCAAGCCCTCCTCGTGGAGGGCTTTTTTGTTTTGAAACGTCAGGCTCGCCCTTCGCTTTCGCTCAGTGCGTTCGTCGCTCAAAACAGTCCACTGGACTGTTTTGTCCCCTGCGGGGCCGCTTCTCACCCCGCCGCAACCAGATATCAAAGCGCAGCTCCTCTTTTGGGCAGCGCTTTTTCTTTTTCAGCAGCCCGTTCGCGCCGTAATGATCCATTGTAAAAAACGGCGGACAGATCCTTGGTAGCTTGTTCACGAAGTCGATCGGACAGGCATCGCTTCTTCGTCGCGTTAACAAGCTAATTCGTCACGAGCAGCAGGGTCTCGCAAATCCTGAAGGCGTTTGGTCCAATTGGGGTTGGGCGCCGCGTGGTTCGATCAACTGCAACATGAACATAAGAACCTTGCGCTGCGGGATGATTTTCGCCCACGCGAAACAACGCGGGTAGATAGGTAAGGCTTGAAGTTCCGATCGTCTCGATTGCCAAAGCAACTTCAACTTTGTCTGATTGTTTGATTTCAAAAAAATAATCACATGCGTGTCGCGCAACGACACACATTGGATCATGATCTTCTTGAAAGAGATTCTTGTCAGCGAGCCAAAGATTCACCGTCGTATCAAAGAGTTCGAAAAAAACAGCATTGTTAATGTGTCCAAAACGATCAACATCGTTCCACCGAAGATCAATGGGACGAAAATATCGATATTGATCGCGCATACGAGGAGTTGGCCGTGTCATTTCATATCCTGAATGTTTAGAATAACAGTGCTTTCGATATGCAGATAAAATGGCGCGATGAGAAACGTCTTTCAAGATTGATCATCATGATCTCATCAATCGGCCATTTTATGAACGAGTGATTTGAGTAAACATCAAGACCACGATCAATTCAACTTTGGTGCATAGGTGGTTCGTTGCTAAACTTCATATTCGGTTTCAACTCAGGCATTTGATGGCACTCCGTCACCATGTGAAGATTTGAGAAGGTTGATCGCCTATCGACCAAACCGCTTACGATGTGAAATTCTTATTCGCGAAAGCCTATGTTGGAGGACAGTAACCCCACGCGTCTGAATTGCCTGCGATCTTCCGAGCTGTGGGGGGTCTCATGTATGCTGATTGGTGCCGCTCATCAGATGATGCCTGTACCTCTTTTAAAAACAGAGAAAGCTGCTATCGTTGAATGG
>Ga0129333_10000734_pt1 | contig 28317 bp, 50 predicted proteins | sample CPB6_08_DNA_FD_94474 | JGI IMG/M metagenome (GOLD analysis project Ga0129333, IMG submission 94474) | Freshwater to marine salinity gradient microbial communities from Chesapeake Bay, USA - CPBay_Sum_0.6_0.8_DNA | ecosystem: Environmental > Aquatic > Marine > Coastal | place: USA: Chesapeake... | reverse complement strand
CGGTGTTACATACTTGCGTATTAACAACTGCGTACTTGAGTAAAGTGTAGGGTTATTAGCACAGCAAGTTGACAGATTGGGCTTGCTGTGCTATACTAGCAGCATACAGTAACAACACAGGAGCAAAAATGTTTGACAGCGTAAATTTTGTGCGTAGCGAAGAGGGCATTAACTTTAGCATTGACGTTAATGAGGTGCATTGCGGAGTACTAGTAGAGAGCATTAATATGTTTGTTAGTACACAATGCGAGGATGGTGAGTATTGGGGCGACGGCGATTTAGCTGTGTGCTGGAATATGGAGGGACTTACTAACGACGAGAGCGCACAGACAATGGGTAGTTTGCTGTTGCGTAACATACACAGCGACGACGACGTTACTAGAGTAATGGGAGAGTTTTATTGGGAGCACGGCTTTGACGAGCGGCTGCGCGAGCTGCTTATAGCACACGGTTTTAGTGCTGAGGCTGCTGAGAGTGTATGCGGCAGCGAATGGGGTATGCAGGACGAGGGGCGTGCTAGCTATGACGCTTATAGTATTGCGGACGAGGTACGCGAACATTTTGGAATTAAGGCAACTGCGTAATGCGTTTAAATGACATGCTACAGTGGGCGGGTGCTGTGTTTATTATAGCAGGGCACCTGCTTAACGCCCTAGCTATAGACGGATATAATATTGCGGCATTTGCTGTGGGCACTGTAGCATTCCTAGCGTGGAGCTTGCGTGTGGCAAATAAGCCACAGCTGGTTGTAAACGTTGTGGCAATGACCGTATGCACCATAGGGCTATTTAGGGCTTTTGGTTGACAGGACCAGCGTTTGGCTATACAATAGAAGCATAGTAAGAAGTAAGGAGCGACCATGATCACAGCTGACATAATCAAAACCCTTATAGAGTTGAGCCCACAGGGCTTAACCAAACTGATTCGCAGAGCAGGCTACAAAGAGGACAGCTTCACAGAAGCCAAATTCTTGGGCATGACTAACGGCGGACAGTTCTGCTATCAGTGCAAGTATCCTGGCGAGTTTGAGGACGAGTGCAAGGTTTTTGTCTATCAAAGCATAGACGGCACATTGAAAGCAGAGTATTAACCCTACGGTTGACTAGGGTACCGAAAGGTGCTATAATTAAGGCTTAAACACACACAGGAGCACACAATGGCAACACGAAGCACTATTGCATTGGAATTCGCAGACGGTACAGTTGAGCAGGTCTACTGCCACTGGGACGGCTACCTCGAGCACAACGGCAAAATTCTGCAGGAACACTACTCTAATCCCTTCAAGCTCAAACAACTAATCCAGCTGGGTGCCTTGAGCTCGCTGAGCACTGAGATTGGCGAGAAGCACAGTTTTGACAATCCAGGCCAGTACGGCTCGCCCGAGTATGTCAAGTATCGCGAAGAGACTGAGCACATGTGCCTGTTCTACGCACGTGACCGTGGCGAGGATTTGGTCAAGCACAGTTTCAAAGACTTTGAGGACTATGTTAAGAACGTTCAGCGTGAGGAATACAACTACATCCTACGCAACATCAACGGTCAGGCAACTTGGTTTGTTGAGTATTACGCCTGCGAGGGTGGTTGGGTGACGCTTGAAGAAGCATTTGAAATTAAGGAAGAGGTGGACGCATGAGCAAGATGGCAGAACTAGCCTACGACATTGAGCAACTCTACATTGAGGGCAAGAACGCAGGACAGATTGCCCGTGAGTTGAACTGTCCTAAAGAGATTGTTCTAGCCTGGATTGCGGATCAAGGCTGCAAGCCCTTTGACGAGTGGGATGTAGACGCACAAGAGCGTCTGATCCAAGACTTGTACAGTCCTCACAACACCGTCAATTCGTAAGTTTCGCGGGCCCTATCGCCTGGGTACTCTCCATAGGACTTGTACCCTGCAACCTGGGCCCGCCCCCGCACTCGACCGTTGTATTAATACAACAACACAAAGACCCTACAGTTGACTGGGACACTGTTTGGCTATATAATAGCACTATGAATAAGCAAACTACACCCCGCAAAACAAGGCAGCACTACATTCTGTTCTGCGCGAACACTCCGTTCAAGCAGAAGCGTGTAGAGCTGAAGACACGCTACCAGCGTCAACCCAAGCACCGCAACAACAAGGAGCAATGATATGGAACTGAAACTGCAAAACTCTGCACAGCACAAGATCGCAGACCTTATGTGGGCCGCACAGTCTATGGATGAAGTCAATACTATTCTTAGGGTCTTTGGGCACGATGCTCGTGTAGTCTTTGAAATGATGACTGCGGCTACCTTTGACGACATAGAAGATACCCAGGACGCGGATAGGGTTATTAAGGCGCTGATTGACAAGCGTTGATTTTGGTGCTATACTACACAAACACTGACACACAAGGAGCGTAAATGAAGAACTTGCAAGCCTATGTAGATCGTAAGAACAGCTGGGGAAAACTGTTTGGCGGTCAGCCTCTGGTTATTGGCAAAGACAACCAGAAGATCGCAGACAGTCTGGACGCAGACCTTAGCCCGGAGAACTTGACTATGGACGGCGAACTTCCTCGTTCCGAAGTCCAGAAGCGTCACAAGTTTTTGTCTGCGGCTGCGCGAGAGCTGATGAGCATCGACAGCCGTGTGAAGTTCTACGAATTTTCCTAAGGAGCAACTGTGCAAGCAGACATGGAATACATCAACTTGGTAGACAAGGTCTTGGATCAGATCGTAGAGGATGTTCGTAATGGCGATCTTACTGCGATCCAAGAGCTCTTGGTCTACTGTGAAGTCAACGCAATGAAACAATACTTACCTGAGGAGAAGCAGAATGCCTAATTGGTGCAATAACTCTGTGTCTATCACGCACAGTGATCCCGAGAAACTGCGAGCCCTGGTTGAGGCTGTGAATGCCAAGCGGTTCTTGGACTTTGCGATTCCTGTGCCGCAGGACCTAACTGAAACAGTTGCGGGCTTTCTAGGCAACGGTGATGAGCAAAAGGCACTGGAGCTCAAAGAACAAGAGAATCTCAAGAAGTATGGCGTCAAGAACTGGTATGACTTCTGTGTAAGCCGTTGGGGTACCAAGTGGGATGTTGAGGCCTACGACACGGTAGAGTTCGATCCTGCGGGTGTGACCTTTGGCTTTGACTCAGCATGGTCTCCACCTACTGGAGTCTATGAAGCACTGGTTGAAGATGGCTTCTCAGTTACTGCATTCTACTACGAACCCGGCATGGCCTATGCCGGCAAGTGGAGTGACGAGGATGGTGACCAATACTGGGAACTCAGTGGTATGACTAGCGAGCAAGTTCGCGATATGCTGCCAGAAGACCTAGACGAAATGATGTGTATTTCTGAGAACATGGCACAATGGGAAGAAGAAAATGAAGAAAACTAATAGAGAACTTAATCAAGAACACGACAAACGAACTAAGGAACGGGTGCGGCCGAAAGGCCCTATCTATGAATTTGCTGCGCTAGAAGCAGTAATTCGACAGTGGGTGCAGGGCAATGGCAAATAAACTTGCGCTCTTTGGTCGTCCTTATGTAGTGTTCGATCCTAGTAATAAGGATCATAGACGCTGGTTCTCGGAATTTAACAAACGCAGGACTTGGGGACATTGCCCTGTAAGGTTCATTGTCAATGAAGATCACGGAGACCTACTGACTATGATCCAACGTAGCCTTATCCAATTCTATGTGGACAAGGAGTTTGGCACGGACAATAACCCTAAGATTCGCTCGAGTTTTTTGGTTAAAAAAAGTTTGCCAAAAGGCAAAAAAACGGTTGACACACAGCTCAATTGAGCATATAATTTGAACATGCTGAAGAATGGTTCTGAGGCACTTTTAAACACATAGAGAGGCACACACAATGGCTACTGATAAAACTTTTAACGTGTTTGGCGTTTCCAAACTTGATGGCGAGTACAAGGTTCGATTCGCTAATGACATTATGCGAACCAAGGTGCTGGCCAAGCACGGACACGAAGACATTCGTCTAGTTGACATTGGTCGCAGTGTCAGCAAGTTCGATGGTATCAAGGCTATCCAGACTATGGATGAGTTTAGCGATGCTGCTGCTCAGGCTGCAATCGCGGAGTACTTGGAAGACAAGGCTCCTAAGGCTACAGCGACTAAGGCCAAGGCCGGCCCCGCTGTCAAGGCCACCAAAGCTCCTAAGGCTGCAAAGGCCCCTAAGGACACTGTTAAGAGCCGTGAGGCTCAGGCACTTGCAGAAGCACGTGCCAAGGCGGCTGCAATGGCCGATATTGAAGACGCACCTTTCTAAGCAAGGTAAATAGACAGCCCGGGTGCAATTCCCGGGCAACTACAACACAAAACAACACCTACTATGACCTGGGAACTTTACGAAGTTTGGGCAACTTTCGACGGCCACGACGAACTTGTGGACACTACTAAAAGTCTTAAAGAAGCAAAGCAGTTGGCAAAGAAGACTGTTAATGAAGGAGCAGAAGCTGCTACTATCTACAGAGAGACCGCAGATGGTGACTATGAAGTCATAGAAGAATTGTAACACACACGCCCGGGTGGTGAAATAGGTAGACACAAGGGACTTAAAATCCCTCGCCGAAAGGTGTACCGGTTCGAGTCCGGTCCCGGGCACCAAGTTTTAGGGCCTCTAGCTCATGTTGGTTAGAGCAGCGGACTCATAATCCGTTGGTGCGGAGTTCGACTCTCCGGGGGCCCACCAAGATCTGCCCTTAGTTCAGCTGGATAGAACAACGGCCTTCTAAGCCGTAGGTCAGAGGTTCGAGTCCTCTAGGGCAGGCCATAATACCCGTTCGGTTGACAGGGTCTTTGTTTGGTGCTATACTACAAACATGATGAAAAAGCAATTCCGAACTGTAAAGAAGAACCGTTTCGCTCGTGTACGCGAGATCATGGCAGAGTACGGTTTCCCTCTGCGACTGGTCATGTGCGGCAAGATTGAGAACGGTCGCTACTACCTTACCAACCGTACCAAACCCTAAGGAGCTGACAATGCTTAACACCTTTGAGATGGACACCATTGCTGAGATCAAGGCGCGGGTGCTGGCCAAGCTGCCTGTAGCAGACTGGGAGAAGCAGTTGATTCTAGATCTGCTACGGCGCGAAGGTCGTGGCGTTAATGCCGCAGTTCTAGAGCGTGCTAAGAACAGCGGGTTCAATGTAGAAGGCATCAAAACCATCTAAGGAGCGGTTATGGAATTCAAAGATCTCACACCCAAGCAAAAGGTAGAAGAAGTCCTAACCTGCGTCTTGTTTGTGGCTTTTATGCTACTCATGGTGTTCATGCCAGACTTGACACGATAAGCCAAAGACACTACAATAGACACATAAACAAGCAAGGAGCGAAACAATGCTGTTGAATTACACTGAAATGGATGTAGGCTACGATCAGCGCCACGGTGGACCTTACGATCGTGGATCGGCTGATTCTTACTACAATCGTCCCTTCAATCCTCACTTCTATGCGGGTGCCACAATGCAGAGCCCGCGCATTCCTCTTGAGTGCATGACTGCTGAGGAGATCACTGCCTACACCGCAGGCTATCGCGACAACGAAGCGTCTGGCAACCACAAGGAGTGGTACTGATGACTCCTACAGAATTCGAATACTGCCAAAGGGCTCTCAAAGAGCTAGAGAAGCCCTTGTCGTTGATGCAGAGGATCAAGGTCCAACGAACTATGGCACAGATCCTCAATCGCTCTGCTGAGCGCATGGAAGAAACCTTTATCGATGCAGTTGAAAGGAAATTGTATGACCCTGCGTGAACTGATGGTCGAGTATATTCTCTTTGCATTTGATGAACAAGAGCTCATGCAGAAGTTCCAAGTCACAGAAGAAGAACTGCCCCTGTTGGGCGATGTCGATCTCCTAGAAATCTACGATCAAACCTTGTTGACTCCTGTGGCAGAATAACAACAGTTGACAGGGCTGTCCAAAAGTGCTATACTAGAGTCATAGTAAGCAAAAAGGAGCAGCAAATGGTTAAGATCACAGGCACACTAGGTTCTATGACATTCCGCAGCCATATGGCAGCATGGGAGTTCCGTACCAAGATTGAGTCGTGGCCCGGCTTTGCTACCAAGCAAGACCTTACACGAGAAGAAGCTGTTGACTACCATCTTGCCTACTGCCGAGGTGGTGCTGCTGCCGTTCTAGAGCAAGAGCGGATCTTGATCGCTAGGAAGCACACTGAAGCAATGGCAGAAGCTCAACGCCGGGCTCTCTACGAGATGGAGAAGCAACAAAGGTATGCCATGGCTAGGATGGCTCCCCGTGACAGCGATCTGTATCGCAGCCACTACGACATGTGGCATCCCAGCTACCGTTGGGGCAGCTAATAGCCCTACGGTTGACAGGGTTATCCAAATCTGCTATACTATGGGCATAGTAAGAAACAAGGAGCTGACAATGGACTACCACAATATCGTTGACATGGAATACGGACTGAAGTGTATGCTGGGTCGTACCTTTGTTCGCGTAGAAGGCGCTGTGGGCGACGGCGAGATGGTGTTGGTGGCTGCTGATGGTGCTCGCTTTATGTTCGCTCACCACCAGGATTGTTGCGAGCATGTTCGTATCGAAGACATCGTAGGCGACCTGCAGGACCTGGTAGGTGAGCCGTTGTTGATCGCTGAAGAAGTCTCCAACGCTGACGGTCCGGAGCCCGAGTATCCGGAGTCCTACACCTGGACCTTCTACAAGTTCGCTACCCGCAAGGGCTATGTGGACGTTCGTTGGTTGGGTGAGTCGAACGGCTACTATTCGGAGTCTGTGGATCTGTACGCAGAAAGGGTGTAATGCCCTTTCGGTTGACAGGGTCTTTGTTTGGTGCTATACTATGTTCATAGCGTAACAAAACAGGAGCGAAAGATGGGAATGTTCACTAGCGAAAACCAGGACACTATGAAGATTGTTCTCCGTGCTTTCAGCGAAGCAGCCGGCAAGAACTATCCAGGCTTCAATGGCCATAACAGCCACGCATTTGAAGCAGGCTATCTGCAGAGCATGGTCGTTGAGATGCTGCCTCATTTGCCCAAGCGGATGCAGAAGATCTTCATCGACGACATGGTCCGTGCTACTAAGAAGCAGGAGAAGCAGTTGATTGAGAAGATGCAGAAAGACCCTACGGTTGACTTGGCTTCTGTTTGATCGTATACTAGACACATAGTAAACAAAACGGAGCAGACGATGGGTTACAAGGTCCTGGGCAAGTTCGAAGATGTCATGCAAGGTTTTGAGCCCCGCAAGGGCTTGGAGGGTCCTATGAACTTCAACGGACAGGTCCTGTACTATGATCCCAAAGAGGGCAAGTATTGGGATCCCAAGACTGACTTCTATCTGTCGCATGACGAGTACTTCCGCATCGTTGGTCTAATCTAAGGAGCAATCATGGACACTATGATTCGTGCAACCTCATACGGTGAAATAGGCATTGACACTGAAGCCAGCCCAGGCAACGGCATATTCTATGTCAAACTCTACGACGGTTCCTACGATGCTGTGGGCTTTGACACTGTGGATGAAGCTTGGGCAGAGCTGGAGTTTGTAGCCTGCGGCATCGTTGATGCAGAGTTTGAAGAATAGCCCTACGGTTGACAGGGCTATCCAAAAGTGCTATACTAGAGGCTAAGTTAAACAACACGGAGCGAACCAAATGGCAATGATTGTAGTCGAAACCCAATACATGGAAAACTATGGTTCTGCGGAACAGCCCTACTGGAAGTTCAAGGGCGGTAGCTCCTACAAGATCACAGGCGTGCCTCTGAACCAGGACCTGGACGCTGTGGTTGCCGCAGCCAACATCGGCTACAAGAACGACTTCGCCGAAGAGTATGTGATTGGTTGGACCGTACAGAACGACGACTACCTCTCAGAGTTTGAGCGTAGCCAACTGGACTACGAAGGCAAGATCACCTTCCCAGAGCCCACACTAGAGTACGGGGAATTGGTTGACGCCACAGCCTAAAGACTCTATAATAGACTACATCAACAACGCAATAGGAGCGAAACTATGCAAGCATTCACCCAAGAGCAAGTCAACGCAATCGTGTTCGAAGCTCAGTCCGAAGCCAACCGTGCCGCTAGAAACTTCCTGGCCCAACACGGTGACCGTGACTGCTGTGGCTTTGCTTGGACCAACATCTACGGCGTCAAAGGCAACACCAAGCTGGGCAAGATGCTGAAGGCAGCAGGTGTGCGCCAGGACTACACCAAGGCCTTCCAGCTGTGGAATCCTGCCAAGGTGCCTGTGCAGAGCTTGAGCGTGCTGGAAGCGGGTGCTGAGGCCGCGGCCAATGTGTTCCGCAAGTATGGCTTCGAAGCCTACGCTGGTAGCCGTTTGGACTAAGGACTAGACATGCTAGGACTATTCTTTGCAGTGGTGTTGATAGTCCTAGCTATCTTCCTACTGATCTTCTTCAGCAAGGTGCTGATCATCATGGCCTTAGGCTTTGCAGGTATTGGCCTTTGGCACATGGGCGGCACACTAGGATTGATTGGGTTGGCTGTGGTAGTGACCATAGGATTGGCGCTGATACACTACGAAGTGATTCCATAAGCCGTTGACAGACACAGACACTGACTGTATAATTACTTTTTTGACACACAAGGAGCGAAACATGCCGCGTATTGCCAAAGACAAAGGATCCGTTCTCAGCCTCGCACAAGAGCCTGTTAACAAGGTTCTGCGTGAAACTGATGAACAAATTATGGAGCGACTCAAGGGTCGTTTCGAAGTTCTTGATGACATGACTCGTGCAGTCAAAGCAGGCAAGATCCGTGCTATGATTGTTTCGGGCCCTCCGGGTGTGGGCAAGAGCTACGGCGTTGAAAGCCAGCTGAGCCGACACGATGTGTTTGCCAATGTAGCACAGAACGAGAAGCTGAAGAAGTACGAAGTGGTTAAGGGTGCTATGTCAGCGCTGGGCTTGTATGCCAAACTGTTTGCGTTCTCAGATCCCAAGAACATTCTTGTGTTCGATGACTGCGACAGTGTTCTGCTTGATGACCTTAGCCTTAACATCTTGAAGGCTGCTCTGGACAGTGGCAACAAGCGTATGATCCATTGGAACACTGACAGCCGACTGCTTCGCCAAGAAGGCATTCCGGGCTCGTTTGAGTTCAAAGGTGGCTGCATCTTTATTACCAACATCAAGTTCGACAACGTGCGCTCTAAGAAACTGCGTGACCATTTGGAAGCATTGGAAAGCCGTTGCCATTACTTGGACCTTACCATTGACACAGAGCGTGAGAAGATCCTGCGCATCAAGCAAGTGATCCGAGATCATGGCATGCTTGACAAGTATGAGTTTGGTGAAGCGGGTGCGGCTGAGCTGGTCAACTTTGTAGATGCCAACAAGCGTCGACTGCGTGAGCTGAGCTTGCGTATGGTGCTCAAGCTTGCAGACTTGAAGCAGGCATTCCCTGCTAAGTGGCAAGGACATGCAGAGGTTACTTGTATGCGTTAAGCTGTACGGGCTAGCAGCCCCAAAGAGCTGCGGCCCTGCACATAGACTAGCCAACGATTCGCTCCCGGTAACTAGTCTAAGGTTTGACCAATTCGCTCCTGGTCAAACCCTGAGGGGAGGCAGTTCCTCCCCATGTTGGATCCCCTGACCGAAAGCCGATTCGCTCCCGGTGGTCAGGGGATTTTTTTTGGTTGTGGTGGCGATGGGGGTGGGGGGTATATATTATAAAAACTGTTGTAAAAATACAACAGCGCATTCAATTTTTTCCACTCTAAAAAAACGGTATACCGGTGCAAAATCACCAGGCTGAAAGCCAAAGTACTTCACCCGTTTTTTTTGCGCGGCAATTTTTTTTGGGCACAGGACCCATTTCTAGCTATAAATATTATACTATGAAAACCATCATACTCATGTTTATAGCAGTCAGCATTCTGGGCTGTGCCAATCCCAGTTTAATCGCAGCTAGGAAATACTGTGCGAGTCAGCAGTTAACCAAGTACACACAGGCTTATAATAACTGTGTTTACCAGCAGCGATCTACTGTTACCATGTAAATCTAACTCGACCGTCACCGCCCTTGCCAGTAAAGTCAATACCGCCACCTTGCCCACCACCCGGCTGTATACCGTTAAACGGTGATGTAGTACTGTTGGCCTGTGCGTTTGGACTGTTACCAGCCAGTCCACCTTTATAGCTGTTGACACCTTGGAAACTGCCAAAACCAGATTGTCCTACAGTATTGACATCGCCGCCTGATGCTGTACCACCTGCACCGCCTGTGCCATCTCCACCGCCCTGTCCACCTCCAGCAATCATACTAGCACTTGGTCCACTGGTTGAACTGTTGCCGCCTGCTGTGCCCACAGTCTGTCCAACTCCATTGTAACCGCCAGCAGCACCGCCAGTACCTACAATAAAAGTAATCACCTGTCCCGGAGTCACTGTCAGTAGCTTGCTGACGTAGCCACCGCCTCCTCCTCCACCACCGCCTTCAATAAAGCCGCCCCCGCCACTGCCGCCGCCAGCACCCCATATCTGCATGGTCACTGCTGTTATGCCTGCGGGCACAGTGAATGAGCCCGAGCCCACACTGTCAAACTGTGCTGCATTAACAGGAGTTCCGCCTATTATGCCTTTGGCCACTATACCTTTTGTTATGATTCCCATCTAGTATTTATGGGGTTTGGTCATCGGAACGCTAAAAATCGCGTTTACCGCTGTCCGCTTCGCGGTCTTGGATCTACTGGTGCCCCGCTAAATACCAAAAAGGAAAAGTTATGATATTGGTAAATGGCGACAGTTGGACTGGTGGAAAAACCTACCCCAGCCGTGAAGATCTTTGGCCTTCTAAACTGGCTTCTTGGGGACTGGATGTAACGAATCTAGCCATTGGGGGCAGCAGTAATCAACGTATTTTTCGTACAACTATCGAATACCTTTACAGCACAGAAACAACTAATATCACGCATTTAATCATAGGGTGGTCTACTCTAGATAGGTATGAATTTCCTTCAGAATCGGGTCGATATTTTCGAATAACTGCACATGGTGTTGGTATTTTTGACAATGGAGACCCTGTAGAAAATATAGAAACTTTTAGAACTATTTACTATAACCACATGTACAGTCAAAAGTTGCAATACCAATCTTTTTATCATAATCTAATGATTCTACAGGATCTTTGCCGTTACAAGAATATAAAATTTTTAAATTTTAATTCCCTATGGACTAAACCAGAACTGCTGACTGCTTCTGGTTACTTACCTAACAATTGGCTGTTACCCCCTGATCATAGCATGGCTCGTTATTGCGACGAGTTGGGCTACGGCCGAATGGAATCCGGACATACTACTGCTCAAGGCCAAACTGCATGGGCCGAACATGTTAATAAATTTCTTTAATCCCACATGCTGCGAAATTCGCCGTTTAATCTAACTGCGGTATAGGCAGCTTCAGCTAGAAATTCAAAGTGTCGAGCTAGTACAGCTATAGTAGGCAGTTGGCTGTACTTTAATGCACGTTCATAACAGCTGGCTCCCAACTGTGCATAGTAAGTGGGCGTTATGCCTCTGCCTGTGCCCAGTTCAGGAAATACTGCACGAGTAAACCAACAGACATCGCCTAGTTCTATAGCTTCTGAAGGAGTGCGTATTTGAAAGTAACGTTCGGCGTAACTGGGCTCAGGACGCCAACGAGGTTGATCAATCATCTGTGCTAGTATTCTAGCTTGATAATGAGTAATATGACTGGGTATTGCCCAACCATGACTGCTGTAACAATTGTCTAACAACTGTTGAAACATACGGACATTGTGCTGATCATCCATATGTTTATTTATTAGGCTTTTTGTTTATTTTATAAGGCTTTTGATTCTAAACAACAGATCAGATTCGTTAATTTTAATCTGTTGGTCTGCTGCTACATAGGGCTCGCCTTCGATGTTGGTCTGATATTGTTTGCCTCTCCAGGTAAATTGACCCTGTCCAGCACGGCCCTGTTGTGCTGCCAGTCGGCGTGCTTGAGCAAATGCCTGACCAAATGACAATGTGTCTAGATTAGGTTTATCTGCGGGCATGGCTGCTTGACCAGTAGAGTCAGCTGCTGAATTAGGTTTATTGGCCAAATAGCCTATTCCAGCGGCCCCAGCTGCTGCGCCACCGGCAATAGCAGCTCGTTGTGCTCGTGTAAGTTTGCCAGCATCGGCTACATTGTCTGCTTTGCTGGCCAATCTTCCTCCAGCGGCTGCTACCGGAGCCGCACCTTTGATATCATCACTGCGCTTGCCAGCAGCAGCCGCATCATCTACTTTGTTAGTTGCTCGACTGGCGTCTGCTACATCATCACCTTTACCAGCTGTTCTGGCCGCACTCGCAGCCGCCGGAACTTCATCAGCTGTTTTAGCTACTGTTGCAGTAGGTACATCATCAGCAGCTCTAGCGGCTCGGCCAGCATCTGCTGTCGTGTCTGATGCATTAGCTACTCTAGCTATATCACTTACTTCGTCGCCCTTGCCGGCTAATTTACCTGCTGTGCCTGCTGCTGTAGTAACTCCAGCTAATGTGGCAATTCTTGCTGGATCTGCTTCTGGTTTGATGGGCGGCGGGTCAACTCTAGGATCTAATCTGTTGGCACCAGTAGTAGCAGTATTACCTAATTGAGGTTCAACTCTACCAGAGGATCCAGTAGCAGGAGGTGGATATGCTTTATCAATTTGTGCCCTATGTGCTGCCACTGATCCCGGTGCTGGATCAAGCGGCGGGTCAACTCTAGCAGGCGCTGGTTTAATGCCTTTGGCTCTTTGTAAAAAGCCGGGCGTATTTTGAACAAATTCTTTAGCAGCTTTTAGAGCTGCTCTACCCGGTGCACCAACAACGGGTATAAGGCCCAATGCGGCAAACACACTGGCTGTTGCCGCATCACCTAACTCACCTTTTTTGGCAGCAGCAATAGCATCTTCAACATCTAATGCTGTACCAATGCCCGGTAATAAACTTAGTAAAGTTCTAGTAAGAGCTTTTTGTGCTTCGGGACTGCCTGGATCACTCATAGGGGTTCCCTGCATGGCAGTTAGTGCGTCTGGCTCAGGCTGATCTACTGTGGTTGACTGTTGAGCCTTAGGGTCATAGGCAATGAAATTTCTAGCACGACCTTGCTGTTTCCAATAACCTACTCGACCCCGAAGATCAACTAACAATGCTTCCCCATTAGGACCCTTGGCGTTAGGATCTTCGTAAGGCTTGTATGTACCAGTTCGTTCTGTAAGCTCTTTGACTTTCATAATTTGTATTTACCAAATCAAAAAATCATTCTTTATGGTAGTATTCGTAATTTACACTGGTAGGGTTTTCCCTGCGTATTCTAGCACCATTTTTTAAATGAAATTTACGGGCCATTTCTGTTTGTGGACTAAGTGTAACTATAGTTTTTACTGATGAATGTTCGTGTTTAATCCATTCAGCTGCCTCTCGTAACAATTGTGCGCCTGCGCCAGGACTGTAACTCCAGATGGTGTAGAAAACTGCTACTTCGTGAGATTTATTCAGCCTAATCAGATCTTGTTCATCTTTGGGCACATCGCTGAGCCATTGCCAGCAGGTAGCTGCCAGTACTTGATCTCCAGATTTAAGAATCAACAGTTCAGCATCATCGTTAATACGTTGTTCTAGAGGTATATGCGGTCTAACCGGGTCGTCTTTAATTACTTTTGTAAGGGGGTCTTGTAGATTTTTAACATGATAGAGTTCCATGTTATAGCCTTTCATAAACTACGTAGTTATTTATAAAAGTTATTACAAATCGTCATTAGGCAAGTTGTTAAGCAGTTCTCTTAATTTAGTACTCTGTACTTCTGCTTTGACTTTTGGTACTGCTGCTCCTGTCATAGGATTAATTTCTCCTGTATTAGGATCAACTGTTTGTCTATTTTTAATTTGGTTAAGTAAACTAGTTCCTGCACTAGGAGTAGAACTATTACCATAACCTTCTTGTTCATCAAGATCTGAGATACGTAAACTATCAAGGTTAAATTCAAGGTCAATTTTTTGTCCAACACCACTTGATGAACGAGTTTTCATTAATTGTATTTGATATCTGCCACGTTCACGCATAGCACGGCTAGTAAAGATACCAAACACGTTATCAGCAGTTTGAATTTTACTCAATCCGCCTGAAATATGACTGTGATCAAATTCAACTTCTTCAACAGCACCACGATTTAACTGGCTGGCTGTAACAAATATACAGTTACGTTCCATGGCTAAATTGCGTAATTCTTCTGATACAAACTTATCTTTAATAAACAAGTTTTCTGCACTAATCTTTCTACTGATAGGCATCATAAGATCTAGATAATCTACTAACAGAACGTCAGGCTTTTTACCCAGTTTGATTTCATACTCTTTTAGATAAGCACGAATGTCATTGGCATTTTTACCACTGGGCATGTACTTGACTTGAAAGCTGCCTGATTTTTTGCCAATCATTTTAACTTTCATTTCAACATCGTCAATGCTTTTAAAAATCTCTCTAGTAGGTATTCCAGTTACCATTGCATCAACACGCATCGACACTAGCTCTTCACTAAGTTCAAATGTCAAGTAGATAACATTCAACCCTTGTAGTGCCCAGTTTACTCCTAGGTTAGCTAAGAACAAACTCTTTCCGCCACCACTAGCAGCAGCAAAAATATTGAGTTCTCCTCTGTTCATACCGCCGAATAACTTGTCATCTACTGATTTCCATCCAGTAGATACTTGACCATTTTTATCTTTAATCTTCATCAATCGGCCACGAGGATCACTCCAATAATCTGTACCCATGTCCTTGTTAATACCAACTTGAACAGCTTTTTTAACTAGCTCTTCAACTGGGCCATATTCGCCTTTTTCAAGTAAATCTGCTGACTCTAAAATAGCACGTTCTAGACCTTTATGTCTTATAAATGTTTCAAACTCGTTTAACAGCCAATCATAATGATTTTCTTGTAAATCACCAGGATTTTTAAAGTCACTGTTAGTACTGGCATTAACCATGTCATATGTAGGCATAACACGATTAGTGTCTACATAGTCGTTTATGTATTTGGCAGCAGTTTGTAGCTTCCTATCAAATAGTGTGTGATCAAATATACTTTGGCATCTGACAAAAGTTTCTGCATTATTTAGAAGCATTTCTAAATATAACTTTTGTATTTCATAACCATAATCTGCATTTTGTTTAGTCATAGAGTTTATTATACTATCTTTTACGTAAAAACAACAACATTATATTTCCGTTCAAATTCTCTTGCGTCATTTAAATCGTTAACCATTGGCTGGCCTTTGATATTAAGGCTAGTGTTTAATAACATTGGACATCCTGTTTCTTTGTACCAAAGTTCTAATAATTTCCTAAATGGTGATCCGTCTTGTGGTACAGTTTGTACACGACTAGTACCGTCCCTATGGACGATAGCAGGAAATAGGTCAGGATGCTTACAACGAGCGATGACTTGCATATACCTACTATTATTCCAGCCGTTAGGCATATCAAAGTAATCATTAACCAACTCTTCCAAAATTGCTGGAGCAAAGGGTCTAAATTCTTGTCGTTGCTTGATTGCATTTACTGTATCCTTTATTTTAGATCCGCGTGGGTCTGCTAGTAAACTGCGATTACCTAACGCCCTAGGACCAAATTCTGCACGCCCTCTTGCAAGCCCACAAATAGAATTAGTCTGTAGATATTTTACAATAGTGCTGTTATCTTCTTTATACCCCATGTCATAGCCTAAATAAGGATTTGACCAGTCGGTATGATCACGCCAGTTAGGTTTCTTAGCTAATACTGCGCCAATTGCACTACCAGCATCACCGGGATTAGGATATATCCATGTCTTATCAAAGTACTCACCGGTGATTCTGTTACCTAGACAATTTAATGCACATCCGCCCATTACTACTAGATTACTAGAATTTACTAGCTTTTTTCCTAGCTTTAATACTTCTTGAAAATATCGTTCATATATTAATTGTGTAGTAGCAGCAATGTCAAAACTGTCCTGTACAGTTAATTCTGGAGCCCAATCTAAACATCCTCTGTGTAAATTCCTAGCAAACGAAAAGTCGTAATATTTGCCAACAAAATCGTGTAGCATTTTAGGATAAAATTTATCAGGATCTCCGTATGCAGCCATACCCATTAAGATATATTCATCTTCTAAAGGTTTAAGACCAATGCGTTGTGTAATAGCACTGTAGAACAATCCTATACTATTTGGGAACCATTTACTATAGACCTTTTTTAATTTAAGGCCTTGGCCTTTCCATACGGTAAGAGTTTCAAATTCGCCAATAGCATCTATAACAATAACACAGGCATCACTAAAACCGCTAGTATGATATCCTAGTGCTGCATGGCTATGATGATGTTGATTATATTTTATATCACTAATAATTCCGTAGTCCTTAAGATATTTTTTAATATTGTTATCAGACCACTTCCAGCCTTGTCCTGCATATAATTGTCTTACAGTTTTTAAGTACGGATTTTCATACCAATAAACTTGATCTGGAAGACCATAAAAATTTTCCTTTGCATAGCTAATTAATTCTTTGCATAAATCTTTGTCGTTCTTTTTTCTACTAAAACGTTCGCTATGACTAGCAAAAGCTAGTTTTTCGTCAAGGAATACAGCTAATGCTGCATCGTGACTGTTTGCTGATATTCCCCAGGTAATCATTTGTATATGAAAGGATCTCGTTTTCTAAGTTCTTCTAATCGTTTCTTAAATTTTTTATGTTCTTGCCAACGACGCCAAGGGGTCAGCAAAAAATTAATTATTTTCTTCATTATTACTCCTAAACCATTTTTTTGCCTGTAATTGAATCTTGAGAGAATTAGATTCTTTAGCACTTGTAATTAGCCATAAAGTTGATAACCGTCCAAGTTTCACAACTGCGTCATTGATATCTTTAATACCTTCAGGCCAATTAGGCATACTAACCGACCAACCATATTCTATTGCTTGTTCAACTGTTCTTGGCCCTTCGTGATCTCTGTCAGGTACCCATATGATTTCTTTACCTAATTGTTTTAATAACCAATTTTGACTATCTTTAATTTCAGCACCAAGTACTGCACAGCCGTCAATGCTTATTGCATCAAACGGTCCTTCACATACAATAACAAATTCTTTATTAGCAGTTTGCCTATCTAAATTAAACACATATCCTGGCTGTTGTTCACTAATAAACTTAGGCTTAGCATCATTAGTAGCTCTAGCAGTCCACCCAACAATTTTATTATCTTTGTAAAACGGAATTATAATCCTATTTTTAAAACCAATTTTATTAGTCCAATAAAACGGATAGCTGTACGGATCTATATGTCTAATATTTCTTAAATAACAAAATGCGTTTATTAGGTCTTGATCAGTATTTTCCCAACCTTGTAGCTCAATCCAAGTACTCCATTCTTCGAGACTTTTAGCATCCATTGGTAATGCTCGTTCTTCAAATTTAGGAATAACACTACGAATTTCTGTTGTAGAATTTTCATCTAAGCGCAATGCTTCTAGTCTAAGTTGATTGATTATATCATCGGGGACATTAAGTAGCCTTAATAGTTTACTTAATTTTTGACTTATCTGCCGGCCTGGTTGCCAGCTGGCTTTATATCCGCAATTAAAACAATGATAAGAAACAGCGTCACCTGAATTTATAATGAACCCGCCACGTTGTCTTTTATCTCCGCAACAGGGAGCATTGAAACTTATCCAACCGCTAGGAGTTTTCTTCCTTTTGTGTGGAAGGTGAGATAATAATGTGTCAGAGATAAGGCTCATGCCTTATAATACTTAATCTACCTCTACTTTGTCAACTGTTCCGGTGATATTAGTTCCAGAAACAATATATGTAGCTGATCCTGCGGCTGCTACTCCAGTCCAACTGATAGTATTAACTGAGCTAATAGCATAGCTAGACGGAACTATTCCTGAACTTGCATCAACTGATGTAATTGTAATGATCAAATCATTGATTCCGTCAACGCCACCGATAACACTACCTAAAACTTTAATTTGGCTTCCTGGTGCATAACCAGTGCCGCCTGCTCTAATAGATACGTTGTACGATCCGTTATTAAGTGTTACAGAATAACTAGATCCAATACCGTTTGAATATGGGGTTGAATAAGAAATTCTAAAATATTTGTACTCACCCACTGGAATATCTGTAGAACCGTTAACTGTAGGACTCCAGATGCCGGTAAAATTACTTAATGTAGTAGAATTAATTATTTGTGCGCCTTTAAATGCTTCTAAATTAATTGTATTTTGTTTAGTAGCTTCAAGCCATACACTACCAGTAAATCCTTTTAATGAAACACTAAAGCTAAGTTCTTCTGTTGGTACAGCTTCGTAAAATGTAGCAGGAATAGCACTTGAATGATAAGTTGGAATACCTTTTAAATCAATTTCAGCAGTAAATGTTTTAAATATTCTGGGATCTCGAAATACAGGCATAGCATTACCGATTAATTCAATAGTGCCGGTTGCTCCAAATCTACTGTCTCCATATAGCATTACGTCTTTTCCGTCTTTTACTGCGGTTACACTAAATTTTAAAAATTGATCTGTTAGATCTGTTAGATCATCTTCTGGAATTGTAACACTAGCAAGTCCTTTTAGTGTTGTCTGATTAAATGGTGTTACAGTATATGGGCTGTTAGGTAAAGCCTGACCGCTAGCATCCATTACATTTAATTCAATATTTGATAATGTTGTAAGATTTATTCTTTTTTGATCAGCATTTTTAATATCAAATTCTATGGTATTATCGATGCCGTTATATAGCTTGACAGTTCTTTGGTACACGTTAGTAAACTCCGTTGAATAACCCGCCAAATCAGCTAATAGCTCGATCCTGTTTGGATATAAATAACTTGAAATTTTTTGCATGAGATGCAGGGCCCTTTTTACTATTTATGGCAAAATTAAGAGACAATATAGAAGAAAAATTCCCTTTTATAAGTGTTATTTCCTATGGCGAAAATGAATATGTGGGAATAATAATAAACCAAGATCAATACGTAACTAGTTTTTACGATCTAAATGCTATCAAGACTCCGGAAGAGAAAACTATATTTTTAGATATAGGAGAAACTTGGTGGTGGGAAAGTAATAGACAATTTCCTATCAATATTTTTTGTAGGCAGCAACTGCAACCTTATTCTTATGCTATCAAAACCTTTAATAGCAAAGACACTAACATTATTTTAGGACCAGTAGTAAATTTAATGAATTTAACTATTAAACGGGTTAAGAGAAAATCGGTGCAGTTAGTGCGTAAAGTTCGTTAACTGTACTCGTAACTAATCGACTCGCAAATAAGATTCATTTGTACTATGACTACATGTGCATATGCTATAGCATGTGATTTTTTGAAATGATATTCACCAGTCTCTGGCGGAATCCAAATCTCCTGCATTATCTCCGTCCATGTCTTCCCAATCAGGTGTCTCTTCCCGGGGCGGATCATAGCTAGGACGGCAGCTAATTGTTCCACGGAAGTAGGGCAGGTCTTTCTCAGAATTGCACCATGGCCGTTCAAATGAAATAACAGACTTGTGAATTGGTCGTCCAAAAGTAATTCCCATAGCGGTTCAGTCTCCATTAATTGTTTAAGATGTTCTTGATTTCTTACACCTTCATAGACACTAACATTTAAAAAGTCTATTTTAAAATAACCTCTATCTTCTGCTTCTTTGTAGTCGATTGTACTTATGCCTGTAAACGGATTATGTGGTATAGATGTAACATAAATTCCAGTGTTATGTTTTTTAACAGTATGATCTTCAACAATAGCCGCAGCAACGTGTTGAAAATTTTTAAGAGCAGATGATCTATCTGGAAAATCAATATCAATATCAGGCATTATATATTAGACTCTCTAACAACTTGTTTAACTAATTCTACATCAGCAGGTAATTTTTTAAATTTATTCATCCAGAAAGGTACGTCCATAATAGCTGTTATTGCAGACAAATGCTCGTCGTTAAAATTTTTAAGCATAGATTTTCCACTGTTAGAATTCAACACTACCCAGGGGCTTATTTTTCCGTCTTTAATGTCATATGCTGCTCTGTTAAGACTAACATATAAAAAGTAGTGATTCCAAATAGCATTATTTTGTTCACCCCATGTGATCATATGCTTTATTGTTCTTTCTAATGCAGTCTCTACTGTTTCTCTTTTAACTAAGTCAACAACATATTTGTCATATAGCTCGTCTCTGCACCATTGATCTAATTTTACTCCGCTAGTTATAACAAAGTCAATAAATTTATCTGGATACAATGGGTTTACATTACTAACAAAACTACCGAACTTGACAAATGCATTATAATAAGAACTTTTACGGAAATCTTCATAAGTTTTGTCAACTTTTGAATTTTGTGTTAACTTGTAAAATCTATTGTAAGTGTCAAACCCTAATACAACGTGTCTTTCAGACTGTGCTAAGGCTCTGCGTTTTTGCTCACAGACATGCACTGTTAATGTTTTCTCTTTAGAGAAGCCAGTATTACAATATTGACATTTGTAAGGTTTATCGACCATTAAATTAATCATTTTAATTTTTTAGCAATAGTAGCTTCGTCGTAGCCATATTTTCTAGCTAAGTCTTTTATGTCTTTGTCACTGCTTATTTCTGCTAAAAGCTCTATTTCGTCTTTTTTCTTATTGGGATAGAGCTCTTCTAAAAATTTAACTTTCTTGCCGCCGGTGCCTTTTCTTTTATGTCCTATCCACTCATGAAAAAATTGTGTTTTTTTATCGTAACTACACATACACAGCAATAACCATAATAGCTTAGGATGTTTTTGTAACAAGTTCCAGTTTTTATTAAAGTATTCATTAACTGTTAGAACAAAATGTTCTTGAACTTCTCTGTTGCCAGTTTTAGCACTACTAATATATCGATTTAAAATAAAAAATTCGTTTTTTAATGCTTTTTGATTGTCAGCATCCATGGCATCCCATAGTTCACGAATGTTTTCGTCTACTGCTTGCAATTTTTCTTTTAGTTCAACTTTTTCACTCATAATCTTCTTTGATTAGTTTGTATACAAGTATAACATTATCCACAGCTTTTTGTAAAGAGGGATTGGTTTTTGCATGCCTAAGAATGTCTTCCCATAATTTTTGTTGTTCTAATTTAACATCAAGCTCGTTTCTTGCATACGTGCGTCCAATTTCAAATCTTTCCGAATGATTGGCCCCAAATTCTCTTGCATAGATAACTCCATCTGCATTTTCATAGATATAAGTAGCTCCTGGCTTTAATCTACTAGTCATAAAATTTTATGTAACTGAATAATTTCACTTTGTCGATTTATTTCTTTTACAAAATAAACACAATCAGGTTTATCTCCAGTTCTAGTCGGCACTGCTAATAGTTGTCCGGTTTTCATCTTAGGAAAATACCATTTTACATCATTATAAAAATTGATAATTTCTATTTTTTTGAATTCGACTCTAAAACTACTTAATGGATTAAACACTAATGCTTCAAAGCCTCTATCGTTTAAACTTGTAAGAGGTAGAATTTCTATATCGCTTGCACTTTGACTATCGCCAACCGCGATTGACCAATCAATAGGCATTGTTACTTCGTCATCTCCAATTTTTAGAACCATCGCAGGTGCATTAAATGATTCTAAGAAAATTAGCGGAACAAAGAAAAAATCAGGTTCTGCAGGATTGCTATTGTCTAAAACGGCGAATCTTGTGTTCTCATCTACCTCATCTGGTAAATTGTTTAACGAGAATGTTTCATTATTTAATGTTAGTATTTGCATAGTTATTTTTGCCAATCAACCTTTTCTATAGTAAACGGGTACTTGGCTTCCTTATAGTATTTTTTTCGCTCAGTTAGATGACGTTTAGCATATTTGCAAGTGCTAGTAATGTCCCAAATTTCTACGTGGTCTTTATCTTCAGCTTTTCTAATGCCTCGCCCAATCGATTGTATAACCCTTGTAAAGCTTTTTCCGGGCTCCAGAAGAACCAAATTAAAAATACGAGGGATATTAATACCCACAGCGGCCACACCATAAGTCGCCACAATAATCTTGTTGTCTGAAATTTTAACTTCATCATATTCTTCTTTTCTATCTTTTGCTTTAACTTCGCCACTAACAAATACACTATCTGTTATTTGCTCTATTAATAAATTTCCAGTGTCAATTCTATTAACTAGAACTAAAGTATTGCCAGATTGACCAAGTTTTGTAATTAGTTTACTAATGTACCCTATTCTTTCTTTGTTTGTAACAAGATATTTTAATTCATCTGCATAAGATTTAAATTCAGGTAAATCTAATAGTTGCAGTACATTAACATGACACCCGGATAATATTCCCATGTCCTGTAATTCGTGTGCAGCAATACCACCAATTACCGGTCCTATGCTGGCAAAAATAGGCTCTGCCTCAAACGCATTCTTAGGTATAGTACCAGTTAATCCCCATCTAATAGGTGTTCCTGAAAAGTTATGTGTTAACAGATTTTTTAGCACATCTGCTTTAGCCATATGTACTTCGTCAACAATAACAGTTTGGACACCGTGTAAAAATTCTGCCAGTGATAGTGCTTCTTCTAAATCCCAGTTTTTAGATTTCTTATCTAACACATTTAAACTTTGCCATGTACAAATAGTATGTGTATGGCCAATCATTTTTCGATCACCAAAATAGACTCCAACGTCTAAACCAACGTTAACAAAATCTTCTTCTGTTTGTGTAACTAGATCTTTATTAGGAACAATCGTAACAGTTCTACCATACTTTTCTGCACAATGGGCTAGCGTTGCTGTCATGATTGTTTTTCCAGCGCCTGTTGCTACTTCTTGCAGAGCTTGAGTGTTAGTAAAAAATCGATTTATAACTTCAACTTGATCATCTCGTAACGTAATAGGTTGACCTTCAAATCTATGTCCTTTTGGCCATACTTTTCCTTGATCTGCCCAGTAATTGTTTGTTACTGATTGAAACTCAATTTTTATAGGAGTTCTATGATCTTCAAGATCATCTATGCTAATACCAAGATTCCCTAGTACTTCAAAACATCTTTCTAATTGATTTAAATAGCCATTGCCGCCGAGGCCAAACAGACTAATAGATCCGTCCCACCGTCCTAATTTATATGCTGGACGATATCTAGCAGTCGGATCTTCGTATTTAAAAGTAGAGACAAGTTTTTTACGAGCGTCTAATGGGAGACCCTCAAATTTAATGTTTACTTCATCCCTAATAATTAATTTTACTCCCATAGCGTTGTATTTTCAATAATAGGTTGTTGATCAGTATATGTAATAATTAAATCACAATAGTTGGCGTATACCGCAGTTTTAGTATGTCTTAAAGAATTTCCTATACTAATAACAGACATAGGCTTCCATTCATTTTTTATGAAAAATTTAGGTATTTTTCCATTCTGTACACCTACAACTTTTGTCTCTAGATTAAGGTTGCAATTGTAATTGTTTTCTGCAATTAGTTTGTTAAATTGTGTTCCTATGTCGTTGTTTGGTAATCTAAAATAAATTCCAATATTGTTAAAAATTTCATTTTTTATGAGGCTGTTATGCAAATTTTTTAACTCTTCGAAACAGTTTTTTTCATTATTTGCATCAAACACAATGAGTACCGGTAATCTTTTTAATTTTTTAAGTGAATAAAAAATTTCTTCTAGTGAGATTTGATTTTTATCAATCCATATTTTAGCATCTTCTCTAAAAGCTATTTTTTCAGTTAATGTTTCTGGTGATTTTTTCTCTTTTTTAAGAAAATACTGATATCGAACACTTCGATCAAACAATAGCTCGTCGTCTAACGGAGCACTAATACTAAGATCGTTTGTAATAGATTTTTGAAAGTTTTGGTTAGCAATGTTACTGATTAAAAATTGGTCAAAAATTTCAGTTTTTGACCAGGATTTTATGGTATTATAGAAATTAATGATAGTTTCTTGAATTTCAAAATCATATGGTTTTACCAGTTCATACAATAAGACAATATTTTTTTCAGTTAAGTCAGCCTGATAAATTTTACCGTTATACAAACTTTGTAAATTTTCAATTTTCTTAGAATTTTCGGTCAAAATTCTCCTAATTTGCCCAGAGTATGTAAATTCTAAATTTAACACTTGGGTGTGATCATTATTATTTGAAATATAAAATTTTTTAATCACATTAATTTTCCTAAAAGGCTTTGACCAACTTGGCTCATCTACTGAGGCCTTAATTTTTTCAGAAAAATTACTAATTTTTCCGCAATTTTCTTTAAGAATTTTAACCAGCAGTCTTGATTGATTTTCTGTGATAAAAAAATTACCTAAAATTGATTTACCAAGGCTTTTTAAAATTTTTAAATCTCGAGACAGCATTGTTTTTTCAAACTCTTTATTGGAAGAGTTTAAAATTTCGATCAATAAGTTATCAACAGTTGTCATAACAGTTAGTTTACAGATTTTTTTGTAAAAAGTCAAGAGTGTAATAAAAAATAGGCCTATAAATATTTAAGGCCTATTAAGTGCAATTTGGATAAATGATTTACAGAGTGGCATCCTCCATACCAGCAACTCTTAATTTAACAATATTTGTAATTTGCCACTGTTTCTGGTCTAATGCTTTGGTAATACCTAACCATCTATTCCTAAGCAAGGCAAATTCATTGATAATTTTTTCAAAGTCAACAACGTCAGCTTCTCCTTCAACAAATTTTTCACAATCTCTTGAACTCAATGCTCTTTGATAGTTCTCAAGATACTTTCTAAAGTGCTGACTTTTTAATCTCCGAAGCTCAATGTTCAAATATTCTAAAATTGCCTCAATTTCTTGTAGTTGGCTAAATCGCTGTTCTACAATACCTGGCATATTTGCCGCTGCACGTTCAATATTTCCTGTCAACCGGCATTCTGTTCTAGCAGAATCAAGTTCGTCTTTGAAATACTCAATAGCATCGGGTATATGTGAAATATCCTTGGCAATTTTAGTGTACCAGGTCATTAAAAATCCAATTCTCTGTAGTCTTCGTCTTCTGGTTCAGCGTCTTCATCTTCATTTAGATAATAGGCAATTGCTTGGTCGAGTATTTCATCAACACCTGTGGCATTTTGTAGTGTGCGGTCACTGACTCCAAAGTCTGCCAATAGGTCAATATACCTTTCAGCAACAGTTTCTAATTGTTTTTTGTCTAAATATTCAACAAAGTTTAACCAGATGTCTCCGATTTGTGTTTCATTCAACATGTTCTTCATTCTCCTCAGGAACGGTAGTTGTAGGTTTGATATGAAATTTTTCCATTATCATATCTAATTTATCATCTTTCCATTCTTTTCGGTAGAATTTGAACTCTTCACCAGTTTCTGGATCAATCCACTTGAGTCTATTGCCTTCTTGTTTAAGCAAGCCCTCTTTTTCAAACAAATCAATAAGACCACTATAAGGATTCATACCAGTTTCATAGGGAATCTTAACTTGAACACCTTCAAAAGGTTTAGCATAACGTGTTTTCATAATTTTACAACTAGCACGAATACCATTTACTTCAGATGTCTTGTTACCGTCCTCGTCTTCTTTTAGTTTTAGTTTTTTCATAGCAACAACAATACTTGATGCATAGATAAAACCTTGACCACCAGAAATTTTGTCGTCAGGATCAAACATATCTTGACTTGCATATGTATGATTAGTAGCAACTAGTCCAATATTAAGTGCGCCGAACATATTAACGCAATTACGAACAAGCGCTGTCAATGCTTTAGGTTTACGACCCATGTCGCCTTTCAGGTCGCCCGCTTCAAATTGATTAACATCGGTTGGAGTCAGCAACATACCAAGACTGTCTATGACAAATAAAACTTTGGGTCGGCTTTCTTCGGGCATTTCTTTGTATTCTTTGACAAATTCGTTAATTGTCTTGGCAACATCGTCAATCATTGCCATATTGATTTTTAACAACTTTTGTTCACTAGTATCTACACCTAATGCCTTAAGCCATTCTTCGTCTAGTGCGTTTTCACTGTCGATTAAGACAACATAAATTCCTTGTTCTTGTGCATTTTTTACAATGTTACCAGAACAAATATAACTTTTGCCGGCACCTGACTCACCAGCAAATACAGTTACTTTACCTAACGGAATTCCTCTACGAAAATCTCCGCTGATGAGATAATTTAATGCATAATTACCTGTTGAGATCCAGTCCGTGGGGTCTGTAAATCCTACACTAAGGCCATCGATAGATTTTGTTAGTGTTTTTCTAAATTTTGATAGATCGAAAGGTTTAGTTGCCATATTAACTATCCAATTCTTTAGCATTCCACTCTTTAACTACAGCAATCATTTCTTCTTCTGTGCTACAAAGAGTTTTACAGGTTTTCCAGTCATTGTCGCTGTCACGACCGCCAACTTCAACCATAAATCCATTATCATACCGATTAATAGTAATAGATTCGTTTACTTTATCTAATTTTGTTAATTTATATCCTGCCATAATATTCTCCTAAATAATGGGGTGAGAACCAGGGCGTGTGACTAAGTCACAGAGGCCCAGGCCTTGTTATTGCTTTTGACGATTACGAATCATTGCCAAGATATCTTGGGCTCTGCTGTCATTAGGTTTAGCAGTAGCTGATTCTTCTTTAGGTGCAGGTGCAGCCTTAGGTGCAGCCTTAGGTGCAGGTTCGTCATCATATTCATCATCTGAAGAAGATTTCGCTGTTGCTTTTACAGGATCTCCTGTTACTTGACTCATACCTGCTGGTTTGAAGTATTGACCCCAACGTTCCATATCAAATGGTTCACCGTTGACACTTGCTTCAAACATTTCTTTCATAACCTTTAATTCGACTTCGCTTGGCTTTTTAGGCAAGAAGTCGTTAAGATTAAACAGGCCATGATTCTTAACAGCAGCTTGTTCTTCATCGTTTAGCGGTCTTTCACGACGACTCCAAGAAGAAGTTGAATAGTCAGCATATCCACCTTTTGAACCTTTCTTCATACGGAAGTCGAGTCCGTGTACAAAGTCTGTTGGCAGATCTTCTAACTCTGGGTCTACAAGAGCAGAACGAATTAGTTGGAAAATTTGAGGACCGATAATAAATCGGCGGATTGGATTTTCAGGGTGTTCAGTTTCCTTTAGGCCGTCTTCTACAACGAAACCTTGGAAAATGTAACTACGCTTCTTCCAATATTTACGACCCATGTCTTCAAGACTAGGATCTTTGAACCAACCACGCACCTCTGAGAGGATCGGGCAAGTATCACCATACATTTCAACGCATGGTACTTGAACAATAGTTTGTTTTGATTCTGCTTCACCCTTGATGCCACCGAATGGTAGCTTGATCATAGCACGTTCAACCCAGAAAAATGTGTTGTCAGTGTTTCCATCGGGTAAAAATCGAAGTACAGACTCGCTGCCTTCTTTTAGATTCCAGAACGGATAAATCGAATTATCACCGCCTGTACGCTCTCCTGAACCACGTTGTTCAGATGCCTTTAGTTTTGCACGAATTTCAGCCAAAGTTGCCATAATATTCTCCTTTATTAGCCTTTGTATTTTTTTGCCTTTATTTGTTCGAAACCTATCAAACAAAAAACGCATACATGTTATTGTATGCGTTTTTATTTAGTTCTGCAAGAAGAATCTTGCTCTAATTATGATTATCTATAATTTACGATGCTCATAATTCTTTGTATTTCAGAATAACCAGTAGATTCCGCCATTGGGGTGTCAGCTATATTGCCGCCGCCTGGTACCGCTCTTCCAGGTAACGGTCTTGCCGCAGGAGCTGCTGGTCTAGCACCTTGACCTGCTGGTGCCCTATTACCAACCGGCCTAAATCCTGCTGGTGGCGCAATACCTTGAGCTTGTAGTGCAGCCATAGTTTTGTTGCCAATTAATCCATCTGCTGTTAATCCATTAGCTTTTTGGAATGCTTTAATTTCAGCAGGTGTTGTAGGCCATTTTCCAGCCGGTTGTGCTGCTTGTCCTGTTGTCGGTGCTGCTGCTGTAGTTGTTCCAGTTTCTGGATTAGTTTTACTGCCGTCTGGATTATTAATTGTTACATTTTGTCCCTGAGCATTAACTCCGGTAGATGGATTAGCTGCTGGCGCCGCTGCTGGTGCTGCCGCAGCAACCGGATTAGGTTCGTCAGGAACAAAATTATCTGCTGGGTCATCTACTGGACCAGATGCTTGCGCTGGTTCTGGTGCTGGCTTACCTGCACCCATTGCTGCTTCAGGATTGTCTTCAGGTGCTGCTGGCGCTGGCTTACCTGCACCCATTGCTGCTTCAGGATTGTCTTCAGGTGCTGCTG
>Ga0129333_10000732_pt1 | contig 28347 bp, 28 predicted proteins | sample CPB6_08_DNA_FD_94474 | JGI IMG/M metagenome (GOLD analysis project Ga0129333, IMG submission 94474) | Freshwater to marine salinity gradient microbial communities from Chesapeake Bay, USA - CPBay_Sum_0.6_0.8_DNA | ecosystem: Environmental > Aquatic > Marine > Coastal | place: USA: Chesapeake... | reverse complement strand
TTCCTCAAGTATAATCCTATCACGTATCAAGCGTGATTTTATGCCCGTGTAGCCCAGCGGAAGAGGCAAACGACTTAAAATCGTTCAAGCGACAGTTCGAATCTGTCCACGGGTATTAGAGTTTTACTCTAAATAAACAAAAGCAAGTTAATTCTATGAAATATCGCATAGATACTGCTTACTGTTGGTACAACAACAAAACTGAAATCGTGTTAATGTATTTCATTAATAACGTTCCATTTACGTTTGATGAATTACCTCATACAGCACTTCATACATCTGAAGTTGTGGAGGCAGCAAATTATGAAAGGTCTTATGAACCAGAAGATTTGTATCGTTCCTCATTTTACTTAATTGATGAACTTTGCCATCCGATGTTGTTTGATGTCGAACTGGAAAATCCTGAAATGTTGCCTGTTGATTAAATGCCCTTGTAGCTCAGTGGTAGAGCAACGGTTTTGTAAACCGTTGGTCGCTGGTTCAAATCCAGTCGGGGGCTTGAGTTCTATAAAACTCCAATGTCATTAATTTCACAAAAAGACCGTCAAATGGTCATTGAAGCACTAGAATATTATATTTACGATATGGAAAAAAATAACTGCAATGAAGCAGCGATTTATTCCTATAATACTCTTCTGAACTGGATTCGTTTGGAGCACTTCAAGAATGAAAATTAATCTCTGGTATTGTAAATCAATGCAATTGTGGAGATGGACTTTATGTGATGACTCTCGTCCTGTAGTAAAACAAGAGGCGGGACAAAGACCTTTTCTCCGAGATGCCATGAATGATGTGGCAAACACTGTAGAATATATGATGGAAAAGGTTGATCCAAATCAAGATGTATGATATAATTTCATAGTCCGTGTGAAGGAACGCTAATTAGTGCTCGCAAAACCACCTTCGGGTGGTTTTGTTGTATGATAAATAATCCATAACGGAAACTATAAAAAAATAAAAATGGGATTAAGTCGTCTTGATAATTTTCTGAAATCTGTCAGAGGCACGATTTTATATGTAGACCCCAATAGTTTAGATGCAACAGATTCTATTGAGAATCAGGGAAATAGTTTAACACGCCCATTTAGAACAATTCAAAGAGCTCTGATAGAAGCGGCAAGATTTTCCTATCAGAGTGGATTGAATAATGATAGATTTGGTAACACCACTATTCTTTTATATCCTGGGGAACACCTTGTAGATAACCGTCCAGGATGGATTCCTGATGGTTCAGGTAACTTTAGACTTCGTAGTTCAGCAACAAGTAATAACTTTGCTGCATTTGATTTAAATACGAGTTTTGATCTAACCAATCCTGATAATGCTCTTTACAAATTGAATAGTGTCCACGGCGGTGTTATCATCCCAAGAGGAACATCTATCGTTGGTTTAGACCTAAGAAAGACAAAGGTAAGACCTCTTTATGTTCCAGACCCAGCTGTCAGTGCAATAGAAAGGTCCACAATTTTTAGAGTAACTGGTGGATGTTATTTCTGGCAGTTTTCTATATTTGATGCAGATCCAAACAGCACTGCATATTTTAATTACACGAACAATAGAATAATTCCAAATTATTCTCACCATAAACTTACGTGCTTTGAATATGCTGATGGCACGAATGGTGTATATATCAATGATGACTTCCAAACCTATTCTACAACTAGAACTGATTTGGACATGTACTATGAAAAAGTGGGACTTGCTTATGGACAATCATCTGGTCGTCCAATCGAACCAGATTATCCAGATCCAGGATTAGATATTCAACCAAAAATCGATGAATATCGTATCGTTGGTTCAATTGGTCAAAGTGTTAACATCTCTAGTATAATTGCTGGTGATGGAACTTCAATAGGTGCAACTCCAGTTATTACTGTTACTTTAGAAGAGCAAGTTGATGGTTTAGATGTAGATACTCCATTCAGAATCGAAGGTATTAGTGGATATAATGGTCAATATGTTGTAAGTGAAAAATTAAACAATCTTCAAATTCAATACGAAGTTCAAAATGCTCCAGCCGATCCAAATCCATCCGTTACTGGGTCTAAACTGTCATTGAATTCTGATACTGTTACTTCAGCATCCCCATACATCTTCAACATCTCACTACGTTCAGTTTGGGGAATGTGTGGAATTCTAGCTGATGGTAGCAAAGCATCTGGATTTAAGTCCATGATCGTTGCTCAATTCACTGGAATTGGTCTCCAGAAAGATGATAATGCATTTATCTTATATGATACTGATGCGGGAACGTACATTGACAATAGTTCTCCACAATCAAAACCACTCAGCACCAATTCGAGATCTATTTTCAAACCAGAATATAAAAACTTCCATATCAAAGCTATAAATGATGCATTTATCCAAAACGTTTCTGTATTTGCGATTGGTTATGCAGAACATTTTGCAGTTGAAAGTGGTGGAGATATGTCCATCACAAACTCAAACTCCAACTTTGGTGCAAAAGCATTAGTAGCTTCTGGATTTAGAAAAAATGCATTTGTCCAAGACGATTTGGGATATATCACTCATATTATTCCACCAAAAGAAATTCCAATTGAACAGGTTTCGATTGAATTTGATTCTGTTGCTGTTGGTATAGCTTCAACCAATAAGTTATATCTTTATAATAAAACTAATTCTGACATCGCTCCTGTAAATGTTTTAGAAGGATATCGTATTGGTGCATCTGCAGAAGATAATTTAAGAGTTCTTGTTTCTGTTGGTGGAACAATTCAAGAAAAAATTGCTAGAATTGTAATGCCTGGGTCTAATTCCAGTGCAGAGAAAGTTTCTTATGTATCTAGAACATCAGGGACAAATAATATCACTAGTAATGTAATTACACTCACACAAGCACATTCTCTTTATAATGGAGAATCTGTAAGAATTTTAAGTGATAATGGTCAGCTTCCAGATGGATTGACTCCAAACTCAGTTTATTATGCAATCACTAGTGATAATGCAAGTAGCGGTCTTACAACAACAACACAAATTAAACTTGCAAAAACTCAAAATGATGCTGTATCTGCAGCTGCATTGGACATTAATGATATTGGTGGTAGTTTAAAGATTGTCAGTAGAGTATCTGATAAAAATTCTGGAGATATTGGGCATCCTATTCAATTTGATTCTGCACAAAACAATTGGTACATCAATGTCTCTGGTGCCTCCACAGAAAACACAATCTATTCCACCATCGTAGGATTGGGTACAACCGTTCTTGGTGAGGCAACCACCAGAACTTATATCAAGCGTAAGCAAGACGATAGAAATGCTATAGATACAATCTATCGTGTTCGTTATATAATTCCTTCAAATACGGATGACGTTTATGCACGTCCTCCTAGTGATGGATTTATCATTCAAGAATCCAACAGTTCGATTGGATCAACTGATTCTGAAATTGCAAAATATTTTGGAACAGGAACTATTGGGGAATATCAATTAAGAAACCCAAGATTTATTGCTGATGCAACTTGGAGTACTCCTTATGCAACAATCAAGACAGAATTACCACATAACTTAGTTGAAAACACTGAAGTAGAAATTCTAAATGTCAGAAGTAGTAATAATACTTCTGGAGCAAACAATACTGGGTATAATGGAACATACACAGTTTATTCTACTCCAAGTAGTAGAGAATTTGTTGTCGGTATTACCACTGACCCAGGAACATTTACTAGCGATACGTCATCCAGAACTACTTCATTACCTTATTTCAAAAAGAAAAAGTATAGTAATACTTACTACATTTACAGAACACAGGAAGTTAAAAAGTTTGTTCCAGGAGAGCAAGATGGTGTTTACTATCTAACACTTATAAATTCTTCTAACTCATCAACCATTACTGATTATGACCTAAATCAAGATAAATTCTCCCAACCAGTTAAAGAACTTTATCCCCAAATTAATAGGGATAATCCAGTCTCTGACCCAGAAGCAACAACTTGTTTTGCACAATCATCTCTGATTGGTGAAGTTATAGTTGATGACGTTAGAAAGAGTTTAACTAAAGAAACCATTCTCAAAACAATAAACGACAATACCATTGGTGTAGGTATTACTGATATTGTAAGTTCATCATCTACTAACCATACTTTATATACTAAAATTGATCATGGTCTAAATCGAATTACGAGACTGACGGTTACTAATGCTGGATCTGGATATGGTTCTGGAACTGCTGGATCTTATTATAATGTTTCATTAGTTGGTGTTTCAACTGGACAATATGCTACTGCAAAAATTTCTTTAGATTCATCTGGAACTATTACAGATGCTAAGATAATGCATGGTGGTAGTTGCTATTCTGTTGGTGACACTCTTACTATTTCTGGAATTAGCACGACCACGATTGGTGGATTTTCTCAGGCAACGTTAACGGTATCGCAAATTTATAATAATGTTGGTGATGTTATTAGAGTTTCTGGAGTTTCATCAGAGTCAAATATAGGATTCAACGATCTATATCGAATCACTCAAGTTAACAATGCTAAAAGAATTACTGCTACATCTTCAAATGCGATTTCTGGCACATCTGCACTTGGTATTGGTGTAACAGTAACTTCTTCATCTTTCGCTTATGTTGTTGGTGAATCCATTAGAGTAAGTTCATTAAATTATAATGACACCACTGGAATTGCAACAGTTACGACGGTCAATAATCATGGACTAAAGGTAAATACAAAAGTTCGTCTAACAGGTGCAAACGAATCTTTATATAATGGAGACTTTATTGTTACTGAAAATGTTTCTTTAACTTCATTCAAATTAAAGGTTGGTATTGGAACTACTGCCCCAGCCGCAACTGGAACCATTTATGCCTATCGTGAAGGAATTACGTCTAATGATGGAGTTGTTACTGAAAATGATGAAAATATAAGTGGAAGAATGGTTTCTGTTTACGCAGGAATTACCACAACTCTTTCAGCATTAATTCCAGATGCTACGATTGATGAAATTAATGTAAGAAATGTTCAAAATCTAGACATTAATGTTGGCGATTATCTCTTAATCGACGAAGAAATTGTTCGTGTTAAGACTGCAGTTCCTAGCACACCAACTAATCCAGTTTATGTTTTCCGTGGTGCAATGGGAACCAGAGCTACGAATCATGATATCAATTCTGTAGTTCGCAGAATCAAAGTAAATCCAGTTGAACTGAGAAGACACTCTATCATTCGTGCTTCTGGACATACATTTGAATATGTCGGATTTGGTCCTGGCAACTATTCAACTGCATTCCCAGACAAACAAGATCGTCAAATTACTCCACAAGAAGAGCTTCTTGCGCAGTCAACCAGAAAAGAAGGTGGTATCAACTTCTATACTGGTATGAATGATAAGGGTATTTCATACTCAGGTAATAAGAAGTTAAGTACCGTTACTGGACAAGAGGAAATTTTTGACACTCCTATTTTAACCGTAACTGGTGAAGATATTGGTGCTCTTCCTGGAGTTAACGTTATTAATCCACTTGAAGGTAATTTTGGACGCTCGATTCGTGTTGAAGGTGGATTTGACGGCAACGCAACTTCGGAATTCAATGGACCAGTAATTTTCAGAGATAAATTAACTTCCGTTTCTGATAGAGGTATCGAAGCAAATTCACTCTATCTGCAAGGTGATACTACTGTTTCTAGAAAATATACTGTAGGAATTTCTCAACCAACACTGGCAGGTACTCCTGGTGATGTTGTTTATTATGATAATCCTAGCAAAGGTGGATATCTTGGATGGGTGTATACCAAAGATAATGCTTGGTATGGATTTGGTAATGTAAGTCTAGAACCAAATTCATTTGTGGGTGGATTTGATAAAGTTGGAATTGCAACAACCTCTCCAGGAACTTGCAGTCTCAAAGTTGGTTCTGGAACTTCAATGTTCTGTGTTGACGGAAATGGTGTTGGAATTGCAACCACAACGAATAGTTCTTACAAATTAACCATTTCTGGGAATGTAAGTGTTGCTGGAACAACATATTCTACCAAATTCATTGGTGATGGTAGTGGATTAACTAACCTACCAACTGATAGCATCTGGCAATTAAACTCACCAGTTCTTTATGTAAACCCAACCTTTACTGTTTCTAAGGTCGGTATTGGAACAACAGTTCCAAGATTTAATTTAGAACTTGGAACTGCGGGTGCAGGAACTACTGACCTGTGGGTTAATAACAATGTAAGACTTGATGGATTTACAAGTGCAAATAATGTCAATATTTCTGGTGTTATTACGGCGACATCTTACAACTTTGGTGGTGGAACTGGAACAATTAATTCTGGTATTGTAACAACAGCAGATTTAAGAGTTGGAACTTCAGGAACCACTCTTTATGTAAGTTCTGGTATTGGTTCAGTTGGTATTGGAACAACAGTACCTAGAACTAAACTTGATGTTGAGGGATTACTAAGAGTCAAGACAACAAGAGAAGCAGTTCAATCTTTAAGCATTGTTTCGAATGTGGTTACTGTCGATCTTTCCCAGGCACAGAATTTTACATTATCGCTGACTGATAATATCAATCACTTTATAATTACAAATTGCCCAGCAGAATCGAGTTCATTTACAATCAAAATCGCTCAAGATTCTACTGGGTCTAGAACGGTAGATATTGATGACATTAGAACCAGTGGCGGATCACCTATCGATATCTACTGGGCTGGTGGTGGAATTGTTCCTACAGTAACTCCAACAGCAAGTCGTTCTGATATTTACACGTTCAAAACATTTGACGGAGGAACATCTTTCTATGGTGTTGTCGTAGGTCAAAATTTTGCTAACTAAAAAATATGCTCGCACCACAAACTCAGTTAGATCTTAACGGTCCAGTTTTATCATTTGTTCAGCATCCAGAATCTAATTCAGTTTGTTCTGGGGGTATTTCTACTTTTATTGGAATTGCAACAGCATCATTTCCAAATACCGCTTTTAATGATGGTTACATATCTTACAAGTGGTACGCTGTTGGATATGGTGAGTTGTCTGATGGAACTTTTAGAGGGTCAACTTTAACTGGTACTGCAACATCTACACTAGTCGTTAGCAATGCTAATACTCCTCAGATTAATCAGACTCAATTTTATGTTGGAGCTGATTATGTTTCATTAGCATATTCTTACCCAGTTGGTTCTGCTGTAACTGCTGGTACAGCAAGATATACTGGAAATGCTACAAATGAAATTTTAAATTCAAATTCAGCAACTTTAACAGTATATCCAACTTTAACTGTTTCTCTACAACCATCAGACGTAGAGATTGCTCAGACAAAGACTGCCACATTCAGAACACTTGGCGCGTTATCTGATACAACACAAGGAAATATTTCTTACCGATGGCAGTTGAATGGAACTGATTTGAGTGATAGTTCTACCGTTGTTGGATCTGGAACAACCATACTTTCTATTGCCCTTCCAAATATTAGCAACAATACTGTTAGAGCAAAATTAACACATCCAACTTCATGTAGTTCTCCAGTATATACCAACAGTGCAAATTATATTGTTACTCAGGCTAGAGAACTATTGTCTTATGAATGGGTCACTGATGCTGGAATTTTTATAAGTTCTGGTGAACAAAACATCCTAAGTAATCCAATTACTTTTCAAAATGATTTGAGTTATCCTGCAGCATCTTTAATTGTTTATGGTTCGGAAAAGGATCTTCCCGTAAGAATTACTTTGGCTGGCGCTGCTGGAGTAACTAAAAACGGAAATCTTGGTGGTCAAGGTGGTGTTTCTATATTCACCTTTACATTTAGACAGAATACTGAATATGTGATTAAACTTGGAGATCAAACAACAGCAACTGGAGGTTTTGGCGGCGGCGGCGGAGCAGCATATCTATATTCAAAAGGCACATTAGTAGCGGCTTGCGGCGGTGGTGGCGGTGCTGGTATCTACCATAAAGGTGGTGCTGGAGGAGGAATTGGAGTTCCAGGAGAGCGAGGATTTGGTCCTGATGGTGGGGTTGGTGCAAGCAGAATTGATAATGGACAACTTCCTACTGCTTCTGGATATGCTGCTAGTGGAAGTCTTGGAGGACAAGTTTCTGGTTGCACAATTGGAGATTATTATCGACAACAAGGATATGCTCCATGCCAAGACATTGGTCTTGTAAAATGGAGAGGTTTTGGTGGAACCATTGCAACTCAAACAACTGACACTATTACCAGAGGTTTTAAAACTGGATTGGGATACAGAAATAATGGTGGCGCAGCATCAGATTCAAATCAAGGTGGTGGAGGATCTGGTGCTTACGGTGGTTCTGGTGCTGCGTCTGCTGGTAGTGGCGGCGGCGGAGGAAGTGGTTACAGTAATGGAACCATTCCAGTCGTAATCAGTGCTATATCTGGCGGCAATTCTACATCTAGATCTTACATAACCATAGAATCTACAGCATAAATAAGTATAGTAATTTAAATTAACGAGGGGATAGTGAACCTCAGGAGTTCTAATGGCAGTCAATAAGAACTTTGTAGTTAAGCACGGTTTAGAAGTTAGTAATAATTTACTTGTAGCTGACGCAACAAGTTCAAAGGTCGGTATTGGCACAACAATTCCATTATCCGCTTTAGATGTTCGTGGTGGAATTGCTGCTAGCACCGCATATATTTCTGGAATTGCAACAGTAAACGGCAGGTTTAATGTTGGCGTAGGTGGATCAATCCTGAGTATCCTTACATCTAAGTTAGTCGGTGTTGGAACTGTTACACCAGCATACTTATTAGATGTTCATTCTAATACCAGTAGTGGAACCACTGCTCTTTATGTTAGAGGAGATTCTCAGGTAACTGGTAGATTCAATACCAATAATTTAAATGTTTCTGGTATATCTACTTTTTCTGGTGGAGTTGTAATTGGATCTGGTATTATAACTTCATCAAATCCAGGAGTTACAACTGTAGTTTATTATGGTGATGGTAGATACTTAGAAGGTGTTATTGGTGGAGTTGGACTTGCTACCACTGGTGGTATGGTTGGGGTTGGTGCAACCCTATTAAATTTTGTCGGAGCTGGTGTCAGCTCTGTAACATTTAACCCTATCACTGGAATCGCAACCGTTAATATTGTTGGCGGTGGTGGGGGTGCAACCACTACTTCAAAATCAACAACCACTTATACTGCAACATCAGGACAAACTACATTTGCAGCCACTTATGTGGTTGGTAATGGATCGGTAGATGTTTATCTAAACGGTGTTAGATTATCAAATGCAGAATTTACTGCCACAAATGGAACATCTGTAGTTCTTACTGATCCTGCGATTGCTGGTGATACTGTTGATGTTGTAGTATTTGACTTTGGAAACTCAGTTAGAGGTATTCAAGGAACTGATGGTCTTCAGGGTATTCAAGGTATAAGTGGTGCTTTTGCTGGACAAGGTATCCAAGGTGTTCAGGGTATTCAAGGTGATCTTGGTATTCAAGGAACTCAAGGTGTTCAAGGACTTGATGGTTTATTTGCTGGACAAGGTATCCAAGGTGTTCAGGGTATCCAAGGTGATCTTGGTATTCAAGGAACTCAAGGTATTCAAGGACTTGATGGTGCTTTCGTTGCTCAGGGTGTTCAAGGAACAACAGGACTTCAAGGTTTACAGGGAACTCAAGGAATTCAAGGTCGTCAAGGAACACAGGGTATTAGGGGAAGTGATGGTATTCAGGGAATCAATCTTAGTGATGACATAACAACAGATTTCGAACACTTCATTGTCTTCAAAGAAGCTACTGGGATAACGAGCACGGCAAGAGTTTCGACTACTAAATTAACATTTAATCCTAGCACTGGCACCGTAACTGCATCTGAATTTAATGCAACATCTGATAAGCGACTAAAAGAAAACATTCAACCACTAGAAAATTCTATTGATGTTCTAAAAAATATTAATCCAGTTAAATTCTCTTGGAAAGAGACGGGTCAAACGAGTTATGGTGTTATTGCTCAAGAACTTGAGGCTCTACTACCAGAACTTGTAAAAAATGGAAATGAATATAAGTCAGTTAGTTACATTCCTTTGATTGCATTATTGATTGAAGCAATCAAGAAGCATCAAGAACAAATTGATGAATTAAGAAATAAAATTATAGATAAATAAAAAGAGATAAAGATTCTGAACAAAATAGTTTAAGGGGTTTTTTAAATGTCCAATGTTACTAGAACTAGACAAACTTCTAGATTAGTTTCCTCAAACAATCTCTACTTAGATAGCAGCAATAATATTGGCATTGGAACCACTGTTGCCAATAGTAAGTTGGAAGTTGCTGGAACAATTACCGCAACTGAATTTAACAACACATCCGATTTTACTCTAAAGGATGATGTAAAGACAATTGAAAATCCCTTAGAACTTGCTGAATCCCTAAGAGGAGTTAGTTTTACTTGGAAAAGCGATTCTACCCGCTCTATTGGAGTTATCGCGCAAGAAGTAGCAGAGATTCTTCCAGAGTTAGTTCACGGTGATGCAATTAAGACCGTTAACTATAATGGAATTATTGGAATCCTAATCGAGTGCGTAAAAGAACTAAAGAAAGAAGTTGATTCTTTAAAGTCTCAACTTGACAAATAATAAAATAAATTAATTATAAATAATAAAAGACATGCCTAGTACTGGAGGGTACGAAAATGGCGATTAAGGTTACAGGTACTACTGTCATCGACGATAGTAGGAACATAGTAAATGTGAATAACCTCAGTAGTTCTGGCGTATCGACTATTGGGAACTTTAAAATTAGTGCTGGCATAATAACTAGTACCTCAGGTGTAGTTACTTATTATGGCGATGGATCACAGTTGTCCAACATTAACACTGGTGTTAGCAGCCTGACTATTGGAAGAAGAACTTCCGCCGCAATTATTTCAGTAGGTAGCGGTCGTACAGATCTTCTAACAAGAACGGGAATTGTAACATTGAATATAGCATAATTTTTTTTTACATACTCATCTAAGGAGAACTAAAAAATGTCAACACAAGGAAATAGAATTCCACTTATCTACAGCGATGAATCTGGTCAATTGCAGGAAGTTCCCGTTGGCGATTCTATGGTCGCCCCTGATATGGGACTCCGTGTTGGAGTTTTGACTGCAACAGTTTTCTCAAATATTAATAGTATCGATGGTCTTCTCTCAGTAAACCAAACTGGAGCGAATTTCTTCCATGTTGGAGCAGTAACTGTTTCATCTGGATCTACCATTGCGGTTTCCGCTGGCTGCACCTATCGTGTAGTTTAATATTTTCATAAATTACAATATAGAGACAAAAAAAGGAGTCAACAACCATGTCAATCATTAAGGTCAATAGTGTTACATCTGTTAATGAAACAGATAGAGTTAATTTTCCAGCTGGCGCGTCCCTTGGTATTGGTTCAGCGACTGGAATGAATATTAGTGGTGTTGTAACTGCAGCCACCGCATCGTTAGGTTCTGGAGCAGTTACCGCTAACACCAGCGGCGTTAACGTTTCTGGTGCTGTAACCGCAACAAACTTCTACGGTGATGGTTCTGGTCTTACCAACATCAACGTATATCAGTCTGGTCAGTACAACTCAGGTATTAGTACTGCTGTTCTGTATGATCTCACCACCAGTGCTGGTGTTGCATACACAGTTGCAAGTGGCGTTGGAACACAAACCAAGTATGTTGTTCACTCAATTCACTTGACTAACATTGCTACAGCGGACGTAACTGTCACCGCTACTGCATATACTTCAGATTATTCGATCGGTTATGCAGTTCCTCTTCCACAGAGAACATCAGTAGAACTTCTAAGAAAGCCAAAAGTTCTTACTGCTGGTCACTTCATTAGACTACAAGCTTCTTCATCTAACTCAATTAAAGCAATTATCACTGCAGAACAAATTACTGACCTCGCTGGAGATTTCTTCGGTCAAGGAACAACTTGTACTGCTGCAGATACTTACTACGATCTCACAAGCTTTAGCTATGCAACGATGGTTAGAAGCCTTCTGCTTGCAAACAAGAATGATACTTTTGATACCAGAGCAACCGTAGTTCTTACTGACAGTGGAAACACACTGTTAACTTACTATGCTTATGAATTAATCGTCCCAGCAAACTCAACCGTAGAACTATTTGAAACTGAAAAGTTTGTTGCAGCTACTCAAAAGCTCAGAGTTCTTTCTACCGCAGCCGCAACATTAGATGCAACTGTATCGGGTAGAAGAGTTTACACTGTCGGTTGATTGGAGGTCTAAGAGATGTTTAATCAACAAGATAGGTTAGTTTTAAATAAAAAATCAAAGAACTTTTGGAGTATTGATAATATAGTCGAAGAAAGAAGCAGAATAGATGGCGCTTTCCATAATCAGGAAACATATTCTATCTATGGCTGTGGTTACATGGCTAGATCAAACCTCATTGAACCTTATGATCATTATAGATCATCACCAGTTCAAGCTTATATGACTGGTGACTTTTATCATTCGATTCATATGTGGGGAAATTCTCATTGGGGAATTGCTCAAAGATTCGACGGAACTCTATGGGGTTGGGGTACTAATGGTAGTGGTGAATTAGGTCAGGGTGATACCATTGGTCCTAAGAGATACATTGTTCAGATTCCTGGTGCGTGGAAAGAATTTTCTGGTGGTAATAACTTTGTTGCTGCTATTGATGTTGGCAACAACCTTTTCATGTGGGGTACTAATGGTAGCGGTCAACTAGGACAAGGTACTACTGCATCACGTTCTTCACCAACCCAAGTCCCTGGTAAGTGGAAGAAAGTTTCTTGTGGTGGATCTTTCGTATTTGGAGTCGATATTTTTGATAACCTTTATGTATGGGGTTATAATGCTCAGGGACAATTGGCACAAGGCGATACTGCACCTCGTTCTTCACCAGTTCAAATTCCTGGTAAGTGGTCTGGAACAATGTCATTGTCCAATTACCACGCTCTGTATGTTTCTCGTGATGATAGAAACCTTTGGGTATCTGGATATAACAACAACGGACAACTTGGTTTAGGTGATACAACTCCACGTTCTTCACCTTGTGCAGGACCTTTAGCTGGTTGGCACGCACTTTCATGTAACGATTCTAGATCTGGTGGTGTAATCAGAAACGGAGATGGTCAACGCAGTTATATTTGGCAGTGGGGTGCTAATGACTATGGTCAGTTAGGACAGTTTGATACTGCATATAGATCAAACCCAGTTCAAGTCATGATGTTTAGATCTTCACCTGTTTTCTCATCTCAATTGAATGAGAGACAAGTTGCTGATGAATTTGTTCCTTGGCATTCAATTCACGTTGGAGATTACTCCACGTTGTTTGTTGATTCTGGTGGTGGTCTTTATGCCTGTGGATATAATTATCAAGGACATTGGCCTTCTAACGATTATGTTAAGTACACGAACGCTGGACCTAACAGCAGTATGACTAACTTCAGATTTAGTTCTCCTGTCTTCATTGGAGCTAGATTTGCTGTTAACTATGTAAATCCTGAGCAGTCAATGATGAGATTCTGTAATGATGGTTGGGTAGGATTGAGAGAAAATATTGATAGATTTGAAACCAATAAGGGTTTCCAACCTGGTTAACATCATAAACTAAATATTCTTACCTGGAGTTAAAAAATGGCAACAAAAACAACAAAATACTTTAAATTTACCAAGGTTGATGCCGATTCGGGATTTTCTGTCATCTCTTATCCATCACAAAATCAGGTTTTTCCAGAATTACCTGGACTGAAAGTTTTTTATGGTGAGGGAAATTGGTTCTATGCTACGGCAGATTCTACTGCAAAGGAAAATCCATTAAATAATATTTTTTGTCTATCTGCGGAAGATGTATATGCTGATATCGAAGGAAAGATTATTTCCGAAAAGAATAAAGCATTACTAAGATTATCTGGTTCTTATACTGAAATTGCCAAGATAATTGATGAGAAATATGATGAAGAGTCAAGCTCAATCGGTGCTATCAGATATGCTGACGCAAAAGAGTATGTTGCAAGTGGGACATCTTCTGCACTACTAGATGCTGAAGTATCTGTTTCTGGAGAAGAACTTTCAGATTTGGCACCAAGAATTATTGCTCAGTATGATGAGTACCTTGCTACACATGCTAAGTTATCTGGACTAAAGAATGGATTGAATGCAAGAATTTCTTCTTTTACTGTTGATTCTACAAATTTTGTAGAAAGTTTGTTTGAGTGGTTAGATAAGAAGGAAGAACTTGGAAATGCTGATGAAAATTTAAATATTCCTGGAGGATATTCAAAAGATCCTTTAGATATTACATATGATATTGAAAAAAATTATACTATAAGATATTATAGTCCAAACTTACACGCAAGATGGGGGGCTCTGTAAAATGATATCAACAACAAGAGAAGACCTTAAGGGTGCTTATGGTCTTAATGAACTTCACAGATTTGTTATTGAAGATAGATTAGAATACAGAGGTCGTCCTCAACTTTGGAACGTTGGAAGAACTGAAGTAACTGATGGTACTCCTCGTTCCTCACCTGTTCAAGTTTACAGCACAGGTAACTGGACAAGTGGCGAACTTGGTATTTATAGCACAAGCCAAGCTTTATTCTTGCTAGATAACCGTGGAAAACTTTCCACATATGGATGGAACTCAAACAGCTGGTTAGGACTTTCTGGTATCGTTGGTAATGAATTAAATGGAACATGGGCAAAGGTAAAACCAGGGGGTTGGCGTTTCTGTTTCGGTCTATTAAGTGATGATTCTGTTTACCCATTTAGACCAAATGGAATCCTGAAAGGATGGGGTTATAATAACTATGGGCAGTTGGGGCAAGGTGATACTGTAGAAAGATCTTCACCAACTCAAGTTCCAGGAAATTGGAAAGACTTCTTCCCATATTATAATGCTAATGATTATGTAACTGGCGAATCATCTCAAGCTGTAAGCCCTAACATGTTTGCATTGACTGTAGATGATCAACTGTGGGCATGGGGAGCTAACAACCAATATGGAATATTAGCTCTTGGGGATGGTGCAAACCGTTCCTCACCTGTTCAGGTTCCTTCACCAAGTGGTAGATGGAGAAATTTCCAAAGAATGTCACTTTGGGCTGGTGGAATTGCTGATAATGGTTATCTCTATATGTGGGGTTATAATGGTAATGGTCAGTTGGGAATGGGTGATACTGCACCTCGTTCTTCAGCAAACAGCGCCGTTAGCACCTTTGGTGAACAGAGATGGAGAAATATTATTAACTGCTATGCTATGCAAAACACCTTCTGTGTTAGACAGGATGGCAGTCTCTGGGCATGGGGTAACAATGGTAATGGTCAGTTAGGTCAAGGCGATACTGCACCTCGTTCTTCACCTGTTCCGATTCCTGGTTCTTGGGAAGCTGTTTATCCTAGAAACTATTCGGTATTGGCAGTTCAAGCTGGAACTGGTACTATATGGTCTTGGGGTAATAATGGATATAATCAACTTGGTCATAACTTTGGAAGCCGTTCGAGACCTGTTCCTTTACCTGGTAAATGGGATACTAGATATGGCATTTACTTTAATGGTGATTTTGCTTATGCTGTTAAGAAGACTCGTAATGAGGGTGATTTCCAAGGACTATATGCTTGGGGTAGAAATGATTATGGACAATGTTCAATGAATAACAACAGCACTGTAGATTGGCCAAGACGTACATCATTCTTCCCACAAGCATTCTGGGCAATGAGACTTGACCAGGCTCCATTTGGAGACCAAAATACTTACAACTATACTGCATATATCCCGCTTCGTAAGTAAAATAAATAGTCTTGTTAATCTTGTAATGACAATATGATTAATCCTTATGACTTGATTCGCATTTTTCCAAATGTGATTCCTCAACAAGATATTGATTTTTTATTAACTTTAAAGAATCAAAAAAGTACTCTTGCTACTGCGGGAGAAACCGAAGATTCTCAAAAACAAGACACCTCTGTAAGAAACACTTTGTGGTATCCAGTACCACGAAATGTAAATGCTTCTTTACAGGGGTGTTTTCGTTCGTTTTTTGAAAATAATATTGCGCCTGGGTGGGGGGCAAAAGTGAAATCAGTTGAAGATGTTCAGTACTTAGGATATCCTGTAGGTGGTCATTATCAAGTACATAATGATAGTGAAAACTTTATAGATGGTGAGTGGAAATGGGTATATCCTAGAGATGTATCTGTTTTGGCTTACTTGACAGATCCTAATGAATATACTGGTGGAGAACTGGAATTTCCAGACTTTGGATTGACAATTAAACCCAGAAAAGGTACAATTATATTTTTCCCCTCGTATCACATTTTTTCACATGGAGTTCGTCCTGTAACTTCTGGATTCCGTGATGCACTCGTAACTTGGATTGAAACTGAGCAAAGAATACATGAAACACTCATCAAATAAATCTTCCCTAAAGGGATTCGCCAATCAAAAAAATCAAATAATCAAAGATGACGAAACTGGATCTCTTTCAGATAAACAGTTTCTCTTTCTGTTGGATGATTTAGCAACAAAAAGAGAATGGACTGCGCTGGAACAAATGTGTTTAATTTCGCTCAAAAGCACTCCCTTTCCACATCCAGTAATTTTAAATTTCTTATCCAGAGCTTATTTTGAAGGTAAAAAATATAAACTAGCAGAGACAGTCATTAGAGATCTCTTGGAAATGGTAACGGAAAATAACTTTCCAGAAGATGAGATATGGCGTCTCAAACTTAATTTGACAAAGTGTTTGTATTATCAAAAAAGATCTCCAGAAGCGATAGAGATTATTGAGTCTTTTCCCGAGGAAAGATTAAACTCTAATGAAATACTCGTTGAACATGCACTCTATTATAATGCGATTGGAAATGTAGAAAAATCTTGGGAATTATTGAATCGAATTTCTAACAAAGAAAAGTACGATGCCGTGGCTTTTAATAGTGCATGGTTTCTATTCAGACAAGGAAAATTTAAAGAAGCATTTGGAAATATTGTTCGAGGTGCTAATATTAAAGTTTGGGGCAATGAAGATGAGATTATAAAAAAAGCTAAAGTTGATAAAAGTAAAAGATGGATTTTCAAAGAGAAAGTTGACATCATGGCTTTTTATTTGGAAGGTGGAATGGGAGATGAGATGGTATTCTTGAGATACATTCAATTTCTTACGCCGTATGCAAATAAAATTAAGATTTTTTGTGCAAACAAATTGGTGAATCTTTTGAAAGAATGTGGATATCAGAATGTATTCACTCATGCCGACATTGCCACAGAAAAGTGGGATAAGTATGTTCCATCAATGTCTTCTCCATATATTCTTGAACTTGATGATCCTAAAAAAGATATTATCTTTCCATATCTTGTAAGAGAAGCGCAACCCGTTGAAGAAATGAATCGGATTGCTAATGGTAAAAAGAAAATTTGTATTAAGTGGAAAGGAAATCCTTTATTTGAGCATGATCAATTCAGAGAGTTTCCTTTGGATGGTCTTCTAAAATTAGATAAGTTTGGACAACTGTTCTCAATCCAAATTGAAGACAATGAAGAGTTGCCTAAAAATGCTAATGTTTGGGATCTTTCTCATATTATCGATTCTTGGTCCGATACTTATAATGTTATTAATGAATCTGATTTGTTGGTAACTTCATGCAGTTCTGTTGCACACCTCGCTGGTGTCATGGGTAAAAAAGTTATTGTGTTGGTTCCTCTAGTTCCTTATGTAATTTGGTCAACCGATTCCCAACCATGGTATCCTGACAATGTAACTGTTGTAAGACAGAAAGAATATGGTAGTTGGGATTCTGCATTTGAAGAACTTTATGAAAAAGTTGAGGAGATTTTAAAATGACAAAGAAAGCCATTTTTACGTTTTACAACATTCAAATTGATAAAAAGATGGCAAAACTTCATCATGAAGTTGTCAGAAAATATAATAACGTTGAGAATTGTGATTTTCTTCCATTAGAGTATCAAAAACCAGATGGAGAAATGTATCCTGATGATGCAATGGATTATGGTGTAAAGCACTTATTTTACGAAAAGGATTATGATACTATTTTAATTCTAGAAGTTGATTGCCTTCCATTAAATCATCAGTCTTTTAATTACACCTTTGAACAAGCAGAGAGGGGTATTTTGGTTGGAAACTCCCAAAGATCGATGCACATTGAAAATAATGAGCATGTCTATGTTGCTCCATCTGCTTTTTGTTTGACTAAATCTTTGTATGAGAAACTTGGAAGATTGAGATTTGCTCCTTCCAGACGTGGAGATATTGCAGAAGAGTATACATTCAAATGCGAGGAAATGAACATTCCTGTTGAAAAATTTTATCCAAAATCATTCATTCGGAAGAATGTTAGACAAGATGTGTGGAATCTTGGAACAAACGGACCTGAGTATGGTATAGGAACTACATTTATAAATAAAGAAGAAAAAGAAACATTCTTTCATCTATTTGAGTCTAGATTTCATCTTTGGAATGATATCTTCTACGACAAGTGTACTGAACTACTAAATAATTAAATCAAACCGTAGTTTTATTAATTAGGATAATGCCTCTTTCACCAGTATCGCGCAAAAAAGGAGTAAAGACACTCCGCCAAAATTATCAAGATAGAAGAGCAAGCATCGGAATTGGAACAAATCCAAATGCTCTTGTTTGGGGTTATAATGAATATGGTCAACTAGGACAATGGGATAGAACCCCTCGTTCCTCACCAATCTTTATGCCTCAGCAAGATTGGGTTCACATTGCGATGGGTAATTATGAAACTTGGGCTCTCAAGAATGATGGAACTCTTTGGGCATGGGGATATAATGCAAATGGTCAATTAGGACAAAACGATCGAGTTTATCATTCATCACCAGTTCAAGTCACCAGCGCGACAGACTGGGCAGACTTCTCTATCGTTGAGGGTGGTAACCCATCTCAATTCAAAATCTTTAAGAAGCGTGATGGTACTTGGTGGGGACTAGGTTATAATGGTTATGGTCAATTAGGTCTTAATGACACTATTCCACGTTCTTCACCTGTTCAGGTTGGAATTAATACGACTGGACCTGGAGCGATTGGTGCGAAAGCATGGAATGTTATTTGCGCTAATGATAATACTGTTTGTGCAATTGCTAGCACCGACCAAACTCTCTGGATGTGGGGAAGAGGTGACCAGGGTCAGTTCGGTATTCTTGCAAGACCAAATTACTCTAATCCAACTCAAATTGGCACTGACAAGTGGATTGATGCTGCTGTTGGTGGTAACCACTTTGTTGGTATTAGAACTGATAATACCATTTGGGCCTATGGACAAAATGATCAGGGTCAGCTAGGTCAAAACGACACTGCATATAGATCATCCCCAATTCAGATAGGAACTACAACTGGTTGGACTAAATGCTCAGCTGGTAACAACTACACTGCAGCGGTTAGAAGTGGAAACTTGTGGACTTGGGGTTATAACAACTATGGTCAGTTAGGTCTTAATGATACAACTCCACGTTCATCACCAAACCAGGCAGGTTATGATTATGTCAATGGACATGCTCTAGACGTGTATACTCCTGGTAACGCTAGAACTTATGTAAGAGTTGGATATTCTACTGTTACTGGATACAATCAATATTATGGAATGGGATATGATCAAGGTTATCAAATGCTTGCTGATGGTTGGAGAGAGAATCAGAATGATTACCCAAGATCGTCACCAGTACCAGTAGGTCCATATTGGACAAATACGTTCTATCAAGATCAAAACAGATCATCTCTAGATTATCCAGAATACGAATTTCTATTCTACGTTTCTAATAACGTTGCGCTTAATAAAGCTATCTGATTAGTTTACAATATCTCTTTTTTATTCTATAATACTAAAACCGATTTGATTTTATGATTAACTATAATTATAGCTACGACGTTGGCGTAGATCGTGCGTATATTATTACAATTAAAGGAAATGAACTTTCCGAAAAATTAGCACAACGATGTGCAGAGTCCTGTGAAAAGGTAGGACAAAAATATGAAATTTATTATGGGTTTAATGGAACGGACAAAAGAGGTGCTATAATTCCTCCAGAGGGTCTAGAAGACGCTCCCTGGCTAAAATGGATTAAGTTATATACAACTGTATTATCTTCCACTCAGTTGGCGTGTTTTTATAGTCACTTTTCTCTCTGGGCAAAGTGTCTAGAAATTGATAAGCCAATTATTATTTTGGAACATGATGCAATCATGGATAGACTCTATGAGACGCATTACATGTGGAATGGTATTGTTTATCTTGGATGCCAAGAACAAGCAGAGGGATCTGGTGGTATCTATCCAGTGCCACCACACGGTTCTGCTGAAGATGGATTGCACCGATTTATTTGTAGGGCTCATGCATATGCCATTGACCCCGCCATAGCAAAGAATCTAATTGCACATGTAATTAAGCATGGCATTTGTACATCTTTGGACGTAACCATTCGTTCAGATTTGTTTCCCATCGCTCAATTTGGATTATATGCACATGATGAGTTTGGTGGGTCTACAATACATAAAGACTGGAAATATTTGGAGAGGGGATTATAAATGACAATTCAAAAAAAGTTGAAGAAAATCATTCATATTGTTTATATTGATGATTTTTTCCCAGAATTATTTGAGATTACATTTCCAAACATAAAGAGTTATGCAGAACGTTATGGATATGAAATCAATCTAATTACTGAAAGAAAGTTTCCTGAGTGGCACGTCCATTACGAAAAAATGCAGGTGTATGAGGCAGGTAAAGATGCCGATATTAATGTGCTTCTTGACGCTGATATTCTCATTCACCCTGGATATCCAGATGTAATAAACCTTGTCCCAATTTTTTGTGTAGGGTTTAATCAGGCATATAATCTAAGTTCGAAATGTAGAGTTAACGGATATTTTGTCAGAGATGGTAGAGACGTTGGAATAGCTTCTAACTTTGTGGTATCAACTTATCTAACACATGATCTTTGGAAACCCCTACCAATTACACCCGAAGAAGGAAGAAAAATTACTTTTGTGAGGGAAGGTGATATTGATGAATATTGCTTATCTTATAATTTTGCAAAGTACGGTCTTCATTATACTGGGCTAGCTTGGACTGAATGGATGCAAGAGTATATTGTACATACGGGAACAAGTCATAGAGAATACGCTGTTGAACTCGCAAGAAAAACTGCACATGAGTGGAGTCTATTGAGACCACAAAATGGATATGATTTTTAATAGGAGGATTTGAAGAATGATCAAATATTTAAAAGATGTTATTATTTGTAATAACTTTTATCCAAATCCAGATGGTGTTCGGGATTATGCCTTAAGGCAAGAGTATGATTCTGATGATAAGAAGAAAAATTGGCCAGGTAGAGATAGTGTTCATGAGCATGTTGACCCAGACACTACACTGGCAATCTCTCATATTGTTGGTGAACCTTTATATCAAAGACCAGAAAATAAGTGTTCTTATTTCAGAATTACGAAAGAAGGTGAATCTGGAAGACAAAACATTCATTTTGACCCAAATCCTGGTCTGGTTTGGGCTGGAGTTTGCTATCTAACTCCTACGGAAAGAACCGAATCTGGGACAAAGTTTTGGAAGCATAAAGAATTGGGTTGGGAGAGGTCACCCAATCAAAAACAAGCAGAAGAATCAGGAATTAATTCGCATAAAGATATGTTGAATTTTTTTGAAACTGATGGACTAGATGAATCAAAGTGGACAGAAACTCTTAACGTTCCTTTTTCATATAATCGTTTAATATTGTTTAGACCTTGGTTGTTTCATTGTGGTGGAATTCCTTTTGGAACTACTAACGAAGACTCCAGGTTGGTTCAATTATTTTTCTACTATAATGATGAACCAAAGCCAAAAAAACCAGAAAATTTTGACATTTAACCATTAATCTACTAAAATATCAACATACATTGGAGAAAAAAATGAGTTTGTTTGAGTTATTCACTGAACATGATGGAAAGGGATGTGGCAAGTGGAATCACTATCTTGACATCTATGAAAGGCATCTAAGTAAATTTGTAGGTAAAGAAGTTTTACTGTTTGAAATTGGAGTATGTCGAGGTGGTTCACTTCAGATTTGGAAAAAGTTCTTAGGGAATAAGTGCAAAATTGTTGGATTTGATATTGACAAATATGCAGTCTATCAGGAAGATCAAATTATTGTTGAAGAGGGTAATGCCACAGATCATAACTTCTTGAGTCAGATGTGTGAAAAATATGGCACACCAGATATCGTTATTGATGATGGAAGTCATTATCAGCAAGATATTATGTCTTCTTTTGCCTTCCTATACCCACACTTAAACAAAAATGGTGTTTATGTGATTGAAGATACGCATTGTGCTTACCGCCAAGGATTTGGAGGTGGAATTACATCACCTATCAATATTGCTACCATTTTGGGTAGAGCAGTTCACGATCCATCCTATCAGTTTATTGAAGAACCTTACACTCCAACTCTTCTGCCACTTTCGGGAATTTGTTTTTATAATTCCATGATTGTTCTTGAAAAGGGAGATGGTGTAGAAGTAACGCCTCTTTTCACTGGTGATGAAAAAGATAAAAATGTTCAAGCATCAAAACCACACACAATTGCTCAAATAACTCCTCAGGGTGTAAAGGAAATTGAGAAACCAACTCAAAAAGTAGAAGATACTCCTCCTCAACAGTATCCACCTGCACAACAGTATCCACCTAGAGTGGTAGAAGAAACCACATATACTCAACCACCCGATAGACCACTGCACTCTGAACAAGATCCAGATCGCAATGATAAGTCAAAAGACCCCAGAGTTACGCCAGAAAGCATTCAATATCACCGCTCAATTAATTACCATTTAGAAAGTCCTCAAGATCAAAGACCACCAAGCGATTTATCTGAAGATGAGAAAAGTCTTTTTAAATGGAACGTTTGATTTATTACATAAAGGTCACCTAGAAATTATCAATTATGCTAAAAGTCTAGGTGACTTTTTATGTGTAGGCATAGATAGTGATGATAGAATAAGAGAAAAGAAAGGACTCCAAAGACCAATTTATCCTCAAGAAGAAAGAAAGTTTTTTCTAGAAAATTTAAAATCGGTTGATGAGGTTAGAATTTTCTCTAGTGATATGGAACTTGAGCAGATGGTAGAATCTGTAAAACCTGATATAATGGTTGTTGGTTCCGATTGGAGGGGAAAACCCGTAATTGGTTCCTGTCATGCTGCTGAACTAATATTCTTTGATCGTATTGAACGATATGCAACAACAAAAACAATTCAGAGTATTATTGATAGGGGATAGTTGTATAGATGAATATGTCTATGGAACATGTAACCGATTAAATCCAGAATCTCCTGTTCCTATCTTGGAATATACGAGAAAAGAGATTAGGAAGGGGATGGCGTGGAATGTAAGGGAGAATCTTCGTTCGTTTGATATTGACGTTTACATGCTCACTAACGAAGAAAAAATTGTTAAGACCAGATATGTTGATGAGAAATATAATCATCAAATCTTAAGAGTAGACTATGAATCTCCACTCAAACCAATGAGTTATGAAATACCAGATGAAAATTTTGATGCAATTGTAATATCTGATTACAACAAGGGATTCATAACAAAAGAAAAGTTATTTAATATTGTTTTTAATGCACGATGCCCCGTATTTGTAGATAGCAAGAAAACGGATTTACCTAATTCAAATTGTTACATCAAGATTAATGATATTGAGTCTAAAAAACTTAAAGGTCATTACGATAATTTAATTGTAACTAGAGGAAGTTCTGGTGCTGAATATGGGGGTAAAGTATATCCAGGTGAAAAGGTTAAAGTTTTTGATGTTGTCGGAGCGGGGGATACTTTTCTTGCCGCTTTGGTGTATTTTTACTTGATGTGTGGTACAATAGAAGAATCAATTCCATATGCAAATAAAGCTGCAGCAATAGCAGTTCAGAACATGGGAACATACGTTTTAACGAAAAAAGATGTTAGAAAACTTACAAGAAATTAAGTTTGTCCCTAAAGGTTGGGGATTTGAAAAGTGGATTGTAAATAATGAGGAATATTGTGGTAAACTTCTTTACTTTGTAAAGGGTAAGAGATGTTCTTGGCACTATCACAAATTAAAAGATGAAACTTTTTACATACAATCTGGAAAAATAAAACTCCTTTACAGTGATGAGGATGACATAAAAAACGCCTTGGAAATAATTCTAAATCCAGGCGATAAGTTTCATATTTATAGAGGGTTGAGGCATCAAATGATTGCTCTGAGAGATACGGAGTTATTTGAATTCTCAACCCAACATTTTGATGAGGATAGTTATCGCCTCATCAGTGGAAATTAAAGTTTGTTTATATATTCTTCAACTGTGGTGAATTTATATTCTCTACTCCAATACATATCTGCCTGAGTAAAAAACTGATACTTTTCTTTTAAATGCTCAGGGAAAGGAATGTGTTCGATAACATTATCTATTTTCCCTCCATATTTTTCAACTAGCAATTCAGCGATATATTCAAAAGATACTGAATGTCCAGTGCCCAAATCGTAAATTCCAGATTTTTCTTTATTGTTCAACACAATATCTACTACATCGTCTACGCAAATAAAGTCTCGTAGAAACTTATCTGAACCTTCAAACACTTTTATTTTAGCAGTTTCTCTGAGTTCTTTATGGAATTTACTAATGGGACTTGCTTGATCTCCTTTATGTTCTTCACCTTTACCATAAACATTAAAATATCTAAATCCCTGAATGAATTTAAATCTGTCAATATTATCTAAAACCCAGTAATCAATTTGTAATTTTGAGATTGCATAATAATTTAATGGATTTATGTGTTCATGAAGATTTCCATAAATAGACGCGGAAGATGCATATTTGACTGGAATACCATATTCAATGGCATTTTCGAATAATTTTAAAGTCAAATTGACATTATATTCATGAATTAAATTGATATCTGTTTCTGTCGTGTCAGATATAGCTCCTTGGTGTAGAATTAAGGATACTTTTTCCCACTCATCAAATTCTTCTAAGAAAGTTTTAATATCATCTTTTTCAACAGTAATAATGTCTTGACCTTCGAGTGCAGATAAAAAGTTTTTTCCAATAAAACCTTCGTGACCAGTAAGAAGTATCATTTTCTTGAATTAAAAATCTCATTGTACCATGTTATTTACACAAAGTAAATCTTGTGCTAAACTAATTCTATCAAACGAAAAACATCATGTCTAGAGTAACGTATCATACATTTTATACCGACAATATTCCCAATTATATTGTTGACATGCATAAAGAAATTTGTAAAAAATTTGATGTAAAGGTTGAATACCATGTAGAAAAACTAACAGAAGTTACTGATAATGATCCATTCCCAGGATATAGGATGCATGGTGAATGTATGGATCATGTTATGAAAACATCCACCAATGATGTAGTTGGATTTTTAGATATTGATTGCTTACCTCTTAGTAGAGAAGATACTATTGAGATGGAAAACTATGCCACTATGGCAAAAAGTTTCATAGGAAATGCTCAGAATATATCTCACTTATCGAATAGAAATTTGATTTATGCGGCTGCTTCTTATCTTGTTATTCATAAGAGCATTTGGAAAGATTTAGGAGAACCATCTCTTAGATATAATTTTATTGGTGAGGGTAATAATTCGATGCAAATAGATACTGCGATGGATTTAACCATTCGTGCAAACTACATGGGATATGATTATCAATTACTTTTGCCGACTGGATATTCGAAACCAACAGAAAAACCGTTGAAATTGGGTCCATATGGTTGGTATGGAATTGGAACATTTTACCCTAATACTTGGCATCTTTTAAGAGTAAGTGAAGCTCATCAGAATGAAGAGATTAGAGATTTGTGGTTGAACGTATGTTCTGATATTTTGGATGATGCAATGCCATCGCCTCTTTATAAATTTTATCCTTACAGACTTTTAAATTTCTTTTGAGTAATATGATTATTTTAGGAATTTCCGAAAACATGCATGACGCTGCTGCATGTGTAGTAAAAAATGGACGCATTCTCTCCGCGATTCCTAGCGAAAGGTGGACAAAAGTTAAAAAAGACGCATCTCTTCCAGAAAAAGTAATTAAACATGCTTTACTGCAGGCAGGCATTACACTGGAAGATATTGATATTGTTGTTTGTGCTACATGTGGTCATGACACTGATGATTACACCAAATTCAAGGTTGATGAACCACTTTTTAAGTCAAGAACTTTTACTCTACCTGGAGACGTTCAAATTAGAGGATACTATATTCCCCACCATATTTGTCATGCTGCGGCAGCATATTACACTAGCAATTTTGATGAATCAGTTACCTTTAGTCTTGATTGCTGTGATTTTAATGGGATAACTGGAAAATTACTAAACTCTCTATATTGTCATTTCAAAGGAAACAAACTTCAAAAACTATATTATCCAGAGTGCTTTGAAGGAATTAGATATGCTAAAGTCACTGAATACACTGGATTCTCTCCATGCTTAGAACGAGCAGGAACATTGATGGGACTTTCTTCATATGGAAAATATACCCAAAAATATTCTGATTTGTATGAAAGTCTAACTGAATATAGTTCCATATTTGGGAGAACAAAAGAGGTCCATAAGTTTCCTACGTATCAAGACAATTTGAAAGAAACTATGGATTGTGCAAAAGCAACACAAACTAATTTTGAAACTAATGTCTTGAAGTATGTCAAAGAGATTAGAGAAAAATTAGGTGTTGAGAATGTAAATAATCTATGCCTTTCGGGAGGATCATTTCTAAACTGTAATGCAAATGCCAAAATTATAAAATCAAATGAATTTGAAAATGTGCATTTGTATCCTGCATGTGGAGACGATGGACTTGTGATTGGTGCTACTTTATTCTGGTCTCACCATGTCGAAAATCTTCCAAGACACAAGTTTACTGTTCCTGAATTATGTTATACTGGATTGAGGGTTCCAAAATACGCAGACATTAAACATAAAGAAATAGCACAAAAACTTGCTGATGGAAAGATTGTCGGTTTAATGAATGGTCGTGCTGAATTTGGACCAAGAGCACTAGGAAATCGTTCCATTTTAGCAGACCCCAGAAATCAACATGTAAGGGAATGGATTAATCATATTATCAAGAAGAGAGAATGGTTCAGACCATTTGCTCCTATTGTTTTAGAGGAAGAATACCAAGATTGGTTTGATTTTCCAATTCCAAGTCCATACATGTTATTCACTGCTCCAGTCAAACAACCAGAAAAAATTCCTGCGGTTACTCATGTTGATGGATCTGCTAGATTTCAAACTGTAACGGAAGAAAGTAATTATGATATGTACCACATCATTAAAGAATTTAAGAATATTACTGGTGTTCCCGTTTTATTGAACACCAGTTTGAACGGGAAAGGTCAACCCATTCTAGAAGATGATAGAGATGCTATTAACTTCTTTTATAAAACTGAAATTGATATGATGGTTGTTCATGGTAAAGTGTATGAAAGGTGATCGAATAAATACTTAAAAAACCATAATGGCAACACCAGCGGTTAATTTAACTATTGACAAAGGAACTAGTTTTGAAGCGACTTTTACTGTCACGAATGCTGATGGATCTGTTTTTTCTTTGACGAATTATTCTGCCACTGCAAAGATTCGTAAACATCCAACAGCGACATCATCAAAGTCTTTTCAAACATCAATCACCACTGGAAATGGTGAGATTAAGATTTCGATGGGTTCAACAGTTACTTCAGAATTGACTGCTGGTAGAAATTATTATGACGTAATTATCACACATTCAGTATCCAATAGAATTACCAAAGTTTTTGAGGGAACGGCTATAGTTACGGAGACTGTTGCAGCATGACCTTCAAAGTCACACAATCTACAAATAATTTTTCAGTAAAGTTAAAGGCATCATCAAAATTTAAAGTATCTGTGCAAGGAGGATCTGGTTCAGTGGCGCAAAGTTTTGAAGACCTAGTTGACTTTAATGGTGCGGGTGTACAAGATAAATATGTCATCATGTATGATGCTTCTACTGGAAAATATATTCCAGTCAATCCTGATATAGTTCTAAATGCTGCTGCTGGAACAGAAACCATTCAACCTGGATTAGTTGGATATGCACAGACATTTATAGATCGTATGGATATCGATCTAGATGATAAGATTGATTTAGACGCAGGGGGTTTCTAAATTCATAAATAATAAAAAAGTGTATAAAGAAAGATGGCAGCTCCTGTTTTACAGTTTAAGAGAGGTCTTCTTGCTAATCTCCCTGGTTTAAGGGCTGGTGAACCTGGTTTTACAACCGACTCTTACGACCTCTATGTTGGTATTGATAGTACCTCAAACAATAATAAATTC